>Ga0118677_10000976_pt1 | contig 61389 bp, 50 predicted proteins | sample AliMusrvi5mmetaG_FD_86154 | JGI IMG/M metagenome (GOLD analysis project Ga0118677, IMG submission 86154) | reverse complement strand
AAAATCAAAGCATTCCGTTCCGCTTTTCGAGGTGTAAGAAATGTGAGCTTCTTTCTATTTAGACTATCAAATATTTATGCGTAGCTATCTTCCCCCCAGATTTTCCTCTTGATCCCTCTTAAATTTAAAACCTATGAAAAAAACATTACTTGCATTACTGACATTTATTGTCATTAATCTGGCCTCATTCGGGGCACCCATGTCGGGGACATACTACATCCCTTCCGGTGGTTCACCCAGTTATCCCTCAATAGCCGCTGCAATAGCTGCGCTAAATTCAAACGGTGTGGCCGCACCCGGTGCTACTTTCATCGTTGCAACCGGCTATACAGAAACTGCCTTGAGTTTGATTCTGAATGTTCCGACTGCCGGTGCAACCGCCCCGATCATCTTCAGAAGAGATCCGGCTGGTCTTACTGCAAATCCGAAAATCACCATCTCCGGTGGAAGTTCTTCCTCTACAGACGGCGGTATCATCATTGCCGGAACCGATTATGTTACGTTCGAAAAAATCGATCTTGATGCTTCAGCAGATGCCACTATTGAGTGGGGTTATGCACTGGTTAAGGCAAGCAGCACTGCTCCTTTTAACGGATGTCAGCATGTTACCATTAAAGGCTGCAACATCTACATGAACCGGACAAACGTGAAATCTGTCGGGATTTATGCCGGTAATCATATTGCCACTTCGACCTCAGCGCTCTCAATAACAGCAACAAGTGATGCATGCAATGACTGCCAGTTCGATAACAATTTTATTTCAGGAGCATTTATAGGTATTTCGTTAAGCGGTTATGCCAGCACTCCTTCTCCCTTTACTCTGTACGATCACAACAACGAAATCGGGCAGTATGGAAAGAACGCAATTCTGAATTTTGGCGGTGCCAATACCGCTGCTTACGGGATTTATGCTTACTACCAGGCTCAGCTTAAGATCATGAATGATTCTATTGTAAGCGGAACCGGATCGTTAAACCGTTTAGCCGGTATTTTACTTGGAACCGGAACAAGCTCCAATGCGGAAGTCGCTTATAACTATATTTCTGTTGTCAGCAACACTACAGCTTCACAAAACGCTTATGGGATATGGAACAATATGGGCAGCACCCCGGCATTAAACTGCATCCGGATCCATGATAACAGAATCATAAACTGCGCCTCCACAACAACAACATCGGCTGCACCATTATACGGAATTCTGAACAGCGCAACCCCTGATACACTCAGGATTTATAACAATACCATCAATGGTTCAATCCTGTCCACTACAGGGTCGCAATATGTTATCCGCAACGAATCATCAGCAAATAATGTTTTTATCAACAACAATACCGTATATAACATTACAAATACCGGCACGGGAAGCATAACGCTGATTCATAACCAATCCTCGGGTATTGCTTATATCTACTCAAATTCGTTTTACAACTGTAATGCCAATGGCGGAACTGTTTATGGGGTTTATTCTGCCCTTGGTACAACCGCGAATGTGTACAAAAACAATTTCTACAACATCAACAGCAACAACGGAAGTACTGCAACTTCCCTGATTTACGCGATTTACAATACCAGTACACCCACCATGAACATCTACAACAATTTTATCTCTGATCTGAAAGCCGGTCTTGCTACTAATAACCCTTCAATTTGTGGATTATACCTTACGGGGGGATCCTTTAACAATGTTTATGATAACACGATCTTTCTGAATGCCTCAAGCAACAGCACGACATTTGGCACTGCTGCAATCTATGCCGGCACCGCACCACAGACCACACTCCGGAATAACCTGATCATTAATACATCGACTCCGGGTACATTTGGGCAGACTGTCGCATACAGGAGAAGCAGCACCGCCATTGGCACGTATAATTCGGCATCGAACAACAATGATTTCTATGTTGGAACCCCCGGCGCGAACAACCTGTTCTATTATGATGGCACAACCGGGTACTCTTCTTTTGCTTCCTACAAGGCGTATGTTACGCCAGCCGATGGCGCATCAATTACGGAGAATCCGCCATTCATCAATGGTACAACTGCCCCGTACAACCTTCATATCCAGACTGGTGTTGCTACGTTGATTGAAAGTGGCGGTTCGGTTGTTTCATCACCTGCAATTACCGACGATTTTGACGGAAACCCAAGATACCCAAACCTGGGATATCCGAATAATCCCAGCCAGCCTGCTACTGCTCCCGACATGGGTGCAGATGAATTTGGCGGTGGTATTGTAACCATCAAAACACTGAACATTTCTGCTTTTCTCCAAGGGTTGTATGATAGCTATGGTACCATGATCCAGGCAAAAGATGTCGTTTATGATAACCTTGGTAATGTTCTTGGTGTTGCTCCAAAATGGACAGATGGCTCTGCAGATCACATCACCGTTCAGTTGCATCTTTCAACCACGCATTATGATGCAGATTGCGGTTGCCAGGTCAGTGACTACCCGACGATTGCCTATGCTGTTACCGGTGTTCCTCTTAGCACGACAGGTACTGCCACTGTGAGCGTGCCTGCTGCATACAGTGGTTCTTATTACCTGACTATCAAGCACAGGAATAGCATTGAAACAACCTCGGCGTTACCGGTTTCTTTTTCGGGAACAACGATCAATTATGCGTTTAATGCATTATCCCAGGCGTATGATGGCAATATGACCACCATGCTTGAGGCAGACGGAACAACTGTTTCTCCTCCGCTGATTTTTGCCGGTGATGTAAACCAGGATGGACAGGTTGAAGCAGAAGATATGAATTCTACAGGAAACGATGCTGCGATATTTGCCTTAGGTTACATTCCGACGGATGTCTATGGCGATGGACAGGTTGAATCAATGGATATCAATATCACAGGGAACAATGCTGCTGCATTTGTTTATATGCATCTTCCGAATTAATTCCCCAAAAGCAGAATTTTTCTTCTTATAGAATGCGCCCAGGCTGGTACTCCCGGCCTGGTTTTTTTTTACCATTACTTTCCACATCCAAACCATACTGCAGTTTAACTTAACTGCTGATGTTCCGTTGCATTAATTCAATCTGTATGGAAGGGTTATTTTTTAACCAGGTTAAAACCGGTTAGAAACCGATCTTAACCCAGTTTGCTCGGTTTGATCTCGGATTGATCTCGGATTGATCTCGGATTTAAGAGGGCTTTTACCTAAAGTATGCAGGACGATGTGTTAAATTTTTAACAATTAAATTGTGTTAATATAAAGTTTTATATATTTACTCATCGTTTCGGCTATAAACCCATAATTTCATTCAAACCGGTCATTATGAAAAAGTCTCTGCTTTTCTATGGATTTCTTTCGATTATCCTACTGTTTACAATTCAACTTTCTGCCCAGGTAGCCATCAATACAGATGGAAGTTTGCCTGATTCGTCAGCCGGGTTGGATGTAAAATTCAGCAACAAAGGCTTCCTCCCTCCCCGCGTGGAACTTTTTGCCACCAATGTAGCCACTCCGGTTGTTTTTCCCGCATTAGGCCTGCTTGTTTACAATACTGCATCCAGGGGGAATCCTCCGTTCAACGTAGATCAGGGATATTATTACTGGAATGGCACGATGTGGACATCATTGGTTTTACCGGCAGGATTAACCGGAGAAACACTGCGAAATGAAAATGGCCAATGGGTTGCCAACAGTGTTTTATTTAACGCGGGGACAAATATTGGTATAGGAACAAGCCTGACTACGCATAAATTAACCATTGAAGGAACAAATCAGACGCTCCGGCTGATTGGCCCGGGAGTCTACGGAAGCAATTCTCAACTGAATTTTGGAGACGGAAATTACGTTTCTCTTTCGGAAGATGTTGATGATAAATTATTGATTCACGCCCAGGGCCGCACGGCTATTACCGGAGGAAACGTCGGTATAGGAACGACGGAACCAGACAATACACTTACCGTAGCAGGTATTATTCATACCTCTTCAGGGGGTATCAAGTTTCCCGATAACACGTTTCAAACCACAGCGGCAGTAACCAGCTCCGAACATTACATTGGAGAAAGTTTCAGCGGGGGGAAGGTGTTTTTTGTTTATGACGAAGGGCGACATGGACTCATAGCCGCTACTACCGACCAGGCTACTGATAGTTATTGGTATAATGGAACCTATAGATATACTGGCTCTAAGGGAGATGGATTAGGTGCAGGGGCAATGAATACAACCTTGATAATAGCAACACAAATCAACGATAACCCGACCGCTGATTTTGCCGCAAAAATCTGTGCAGATTATTCTGTAACGATTGATGGGATAACTTATGGAGACTGGTATTTGCCTTCAGCTTACGAACTGAATTTGTTATGTCAGCAAAAAGGTGCTGTTGGTGGTTTCAGTATTTACAACTACTGGAGCTCCACCGAAACCGATGACCATTATGTGAATGTTCAGGATTTCGGAACCTGTGCAAGTCATTTCTTCCAAAAATACTATTGGAGTTACATGCATATACGTGCCATACGCGCTTTTTGAAACATTATTTTACAGTGGCGCAAAGGTGAGTCCCAAAGGGGCTCCCTGTAGCTACTGAGGCGAAATATTAATCCAATCAAAATCTATCGTTATGAAAACATTTACACTCACATGTGCTGTGCTGTTGCTGTCCTCTTTTGGACTGTTTGCTCAATCAGGCTTGAATATAAGGTCTGGCGGAGCAGTTACCATAAATGGTAACCTTACAATAACTCCTGCCCCTTCATTTGTATGTGGCAACCCTTTAATTGATTCGCGCGACGGCAAGTCCTACAGCACGGTTTTGATCGGAAGCCAATGCTGGATGGCACAAAATCTGAACGTCGGAACTAAAATACTTGGTAGTGCTGACCAGGCAAATAACGGAATCATTGAAAAGTATTGTTACAATGATGATGAGAATATGTGTAATGTTTATGGCGGCTTATATCAATGGGATGAAGCCATGCAATACTCAACAATTGAAGGTGTACAAGGTATTTGTCCTTCAGGATGGCATTTGCCAAGTGATGCCGAATGGACAACCCTTACTACTTTTTTGGGTGGCCAGGCTCTTGCAGGTGGCAAACTGAAAGAAGCAGGATACACACATTGGGTTTCACCTAATACCGGCGCCAGCAATAGCAGCGGCTTTACAACTCTTCCTGGAGGATACAGAAGTCCCTATGGGTATTTCGGCAGTCTTAACAGCTACGCCTACCTCTGGTCGTCGTCGCAGTTTGATCCTACACTCTCGTGGAGTCGGTTTCTCGGCTATGATTACGAGTTCGTTGCCCATAACTACATCGACAAGCCAAATGGTTTTTCGAGCCGGTGTGTGCAGGATTGATAATGCGTTGAGTAAGTAAGTTCCTCCATAATAGAAAAAGATCAAAACAACGCCGATAGCTGCCTATGGCGATTTATCCCGTTTATAGGATCGCTGATGTTGGGAACGCTGTGAATTATCGGTTGATGAAAGAGATCGATAAGATCGGTTTTGAACAAGAGGTATTGAGGAAGCCGAAGATCCGCAGTTCAAGAGACATTTACAATTTGTTTGCACACCTTTCGGATTCACATTACTAATAGTTCTGGATCACATCATTGTTGGCAACAATGAATTCTTCAGTTTTGCTGATAACGGAATACTATAAGGAATTTTTAATTGGCGTGCTTGATGCCATTAATAAGTTCTAAAGGCATAGGCAATCTGATTTGTTTAGCAATAACTGCATACGATTCGACCGTAAATGCGAGCGCTGTGATGCATGGGGAGAAGAACTACAGACCTGCAGTCAGGATGAAAATCTCGGTGGTATGTGTCATGTAGATCTCATGGTCTGATTCTGATCCGGGCCTGTAAATAAAATCAAATAGTTTGATCTTTTCAAATATATTAAAATGAATAGTAATCAATTGGAAATTAATTTATATATTTACCATATCAACTATGCTACATAGTCAATAATGTATATTATTTCGATATCTCGCCTTATGAAAAAGCATCTACGTATCCTGATCATCTTTGCATTTCTTCTTTTCACCATGTTTCAGCTTTCCGCCCAAGTTGGTATCAACACGGATGGCAGCCAGCCTGACAACTCTGCTATGCTTGATGTGAAAGCAAACAACAAAGGTTTACTGCCACCACGAATGACCTATAATGAGCTTAATTCAATAATTAATCCTGCAAATGGACTGATAGTCTATTGTACCGATTGCGGTACTGATAACTCAGGAGCATTGGCAATGTTCATGGGTGGGCATTGGAATACATTAAATTCAAATTGTCTAAATCCCTTTTCTCCTTTTGCCGGAGTGAACGTTCCTTCACCATCGCAGATCGTGTGGAACTGGAGTGCAGTCCCTGGAGCAATCGGGTACAAATGGAATACGGTAAATAATTATGCAACGGCGACAGACATGGGTGGCTCATTAACTAAAACAGAAACTGGATTGGGCTGCAATACGCCATACACACGGTTTGCATGGGCTTATAATACATGTGGAAGCTCTCAGGCAATATCCTTAAATCAAACGACATCGCTTAATCCGGCCGTCGATATTTCCATTGTGGCATCAGTAAATCCGTCGTGTTCAGGAAGCTCAGTCACTTTTACAGCAACTCCTGTTAATGGAGGATCAGGGCCGGTATACCAATGGAAGAAGAACGGGTTGAATGTTGGCGATAACAGTCCGACCTATATATATGTACCTGCGAACAACGACCTAATCACTTGTCAGCTTACATCCAGTGTTCCATGTTCTCCCAATAATCCTGCTACTTCAAATGAAGTAACAATGACCGTGAATACAATTCCTGTGGCTCCCACAGCAGGAACGGATGTTCCGACATCTACACAGATTGTATGGAACTGGAATACTGTACCTGGTGCTGCAGGCTACAAATGGAACACAGCCAATGATTATGGTACTGCCACAGACATGGGCACTGCTATAACAAAGACCGAAACCAGTTTGACTTGCAACACCGCTTACACAAGATACGCATGGGCCTGCAATGCATGCGGAAACTCAACTTCTCTGACTTTGAATCAAACAACTACTGCCTGCCCTTGGAGTTGCGGCCTTCCTATTACTGATAGTCGCGATGGCAAGACCTACAATACGGTTTTGATTGGCACTCAATGCTGGATGGCTCAAAACCTCAACGTAGGCACGAAAATACTTGGCAGCAATAACCAAACAAATAACAGTATTATTGAGAAGTACTGTTACAATGATGATGAAAATAACTGTAATACTTATGGCGGCTTATACCAATTGGATGAAGCCATGCAATACTCGACAACTGAAGGAGTACAAGGCATATGTCCAACAGGTTGGCATTTGCCTACTGATGCCGAATGGACAACCCTTACAACCTTTTTAGGTGGCGTAGGTATTGCAGGTGGCAAGATGAAAGAAACGGGACTAACACATTGGGCTTCACCAAACACTGGAGCTACAAACAGCAGTGGGTTTACAGCTCTTTCGGGCGGCTACATACACAATGGCAGTTTCATCAATATTCCTCTCTACGCCTACTTCTGGTCGTCGTCGCATAACGCTGCAACTTCTTACCCGTGGACCCGGGAACTCCTCTACAATTACGAGGGCGTGGTCCGTAACGGCTACTACGACTACGTCGCGACAAACGGCTTTTCGAGTCGGTGCGTTAAGGATTGAGTTTGGTTTTTCGCAAAGAACCTACTTGCTCGCACGATTCCCTGTAGGATTGATGAAGCAAGTTTCTTATAACACAGCGAAAGATAATAGTTTTGCAGCTGGCCGCCTATGGCGATTTATACCGTTCAACATGATAGCTGATGTTAGGAAAGGTTGTGAATTATCGGCTGATGGATGAGATTGACAATATTAGCATTGAATAGGCGGGATTGTAAAATGGTCAATTGGACAAATCCTAAGAAGCAAGAAGGCCAAAAGGCAAATTGGTAATAAGTAAAATGGCAAAATAGTTTACCATTTTGCCATTTTAGATTTTGCCAGTTGTCTGGTAGCCCCGGCAACTACACAACCATAAATTATCATATAGGTAAAGACAATATAAACCAGTAATTTAACATTTTTAAAGGCTGGTTATTTTCCCTTAAAGCTCCAATATTTTGTTACTTTTTGTTACCCGTTTGTTACTCGGTAACAATTCTGCATTATCTTTGTGATAACAAAGGAAAATAAAAGTATCAAAAAAGCAATATTATGGCAGTATATCTCAGGAAAAAAAAGCTAAGAGGAGGCCGGCAAAGTTACTATCTGGACATTTGGCATGATGACAAAAGGCATTATGAATTTTTAAAGCTATACACAACCAGGTCTAAAAGCCCGATTGAGAAAAAGAGCAATGAGGCAATGAAAGAGCTGGCAGAGAGTATAAGAGCAAAAAGAGAGCTGGATTTAGCCTCCTCAGATCATGACTATATTCCAAAATTCAAAAATAATACTGATTTTGTAGCATATTTTCAGGCCTTTCATGATAACTATAAAAACAAAGATGTGAGGCTGGTTACTGGTGCTTTGAAATATTTTAAAGAATTTCTGAATGATGAACAAATAAAGTACCTGCCAGTTAAAAGCCTGAATGAGCAGCTATGCAGGGATTTTAAAAACTATCTGGAAAGTAAAGTACATGGTGAAACAATATCCAATTACTTTAAAAAATTCAGGTCTGCAATTCAGGCAGCGGTGAAAGAAAAAATAATTCTTACTGATATTTCAGCAGGGGTGAAAATAGTTAAGACCGATGGATTAAAAAAAGACATTCTGAATTTAGATGAGATCCTTTCACTCTCAAAAGCCAAATGTGGCAATGAGCAAGTAAAACGAGCTTTTTTCTTTTCACTTAATACCGGCCTCAGATTTTGTGATGTGAAAGCATTGACCTGGAAAAATATTGATAATGAGAAAATCCGGTTCACTCAGGCAAAGACAAAAAACACTTCAAAGGCAGCAAACCTCACAATAGACCTAAACCAGACTGCTCTAAACATGATCGGGAGCAGAGGCAAACCGGATGAGCTGGTATTTACATTACCAAGTCATACCGGTTGCCTAAAAGACCTTAAAACATGGGTTAAAAATGCAAAGATTGAAAAACATATTACCTGGCATTGTGCAAGGCATAGTATAGCAGTTAACCTCCTGGACAATGGAACCGATGTAAAAACGGTTGCCTCTGTCTTAGGTCACTCTGGCCTTGCTCATGTTGATAAGTATCTCAGGGTTATTGATGAAAGAAAGAAGCAAGCTGTTAACCGGTTGCCAGAGATAACAATCTAAAGCATATAAAATGACAAATGAGAAACATTCACATTGTATTTCTAAGGTTTTTAAAACCGATATTTCACAGTTATGTGAAAACTGCCCATTGCCTGATTATATTCAGAGGAAAGTAGAGGAGCGGATTATTTTTAAGGCTGAACAAAGAAGATCCCTATTACCCAAACAGGATTTTCTTGAATACCTTCTCAAGGAAATGGAAGAGGCAGAGGATTGTAAGGAAAGGCAGCAACTTATTGAAAATTATAGTGATGGGAATGAAGACCCATTTAGAGCAAATAGAATACTACTTTATATTTATAATAATGAAAGAATCAAAGCACTTAGGAAATTCCAAGAGGATGCTGAAAAACCAGCCCGGCCAGCGGTGCAATCCTTTTCTTGGAAAGGTACTCAGGATCAAAAAGAGGCATTGTGTGAAGCTCTAAAGGATGCCGGGTACATTGATCCTAAAACCGATTTTAAAGCCTTTGCAGCGATCTTTGCAGATAAGTTGATAAGTAGTGAACCTATACATTGGAAAGGCTCAAACAGGCTGCTTGCATACCTTTTTGATCAAATGAATAGTGGTAATCCTTTAATAAGATGCCAGGAATGGCAAAACCTTATTGGAAAGTACCGGTTATTCAAAAATAAAACCGGCAAAGTTTTTACAGCCGGTGACCTGGCCACTGCTAAAAATTCAATCAATGATCCTTTGCATGGTTTGAATCCAAAAGGCTCAGAGATAATTGATGCAATCCTGAAAAAAGTTAAGACCTTAAGACCTTAAGGCCTCTCAATCACATTCCTTTCTTTTCCTGCTCATCTTTGCTCATGTAGTTACATTCATTGAGCTGGCCAGCTTATTTGTTTCACTCTAAAATTTAAAACAAATGAGTAATGAAAATGAAGTGCTCCAGCGATTGGAGCAGCAAATTACCGATTTGCAGGGCAATATTTTGAGCCAAAAAAATGTACTGACATTCTCAGAGGCTGCCAGGTATACCGGCTTTTCAAAGAGCTATCTATACAAGCTCACACATTTACAGAAAATACCATGCAGCAAACCGGCTGGTAAAATGATCTTTTTTGACCGGTTAGAACTTGAAAAATGGTTATTGAATAACCAGAAAATTCATGAAGAGATTGAAAATGCTGCCAGTACCTATGTAACCCTAAACAAGAGAGGAGGCCGTTCATGATCCTAACTGATTATTACAAGGGTGAAAAACTACCTGAGATCAAAGCAAAGAGCCGGTATGATGTGACCTCCTCCACAAAAGAATATGAACCTTTTGAAATGAAGTTAAAAAACAAAAGAGGTGATAACATTGGAGGCTTATCATTCAATTATGGTGATACTCCTGACAGGTGGCATTTTTCCAGCAAAGACAGACCAGATAAGGCAATTACAAAGGGTGATAATATTTCCAGTGTCTTCATACCTGATGTTACCCTGCCTTTTGCCTTTGGTGATGTTAAAGAAACTCAGGATGCAATTCTTTTGATATTCTCAAATGACAGGCAGGTAATTGAAATATTCATTGCCAGAGGCCAGAAAAATAACAGGAGAGGCCTTTACATTCTTTTATGTGATGGAGAGCTGGATCATGAAATTGAAATCCTGAGAAACAATGCAAAAAAATGAAAGTTACCGATTTGGTAACCGGCCAGAGGAGGAGTGCAAACATTCAAATTTGCACCCTCTTTTTCTCAATCTCTATGTTAAGATGTTTCTGGTAACCGATTTGGTAACCCATGTATTGTACTACTGATTTGAAATTAGGTATTGATGAGGCTCCAGGAATTGACCTGCTCAATGAAGTACCGGCCAGGTTAACCCGGTCAAGTATAACAACTTTTCAGGATGGAACTGTATCAATTACCGGTTATCTGGAAAATGCTAAAATTCAGGTGACCTCTCAGGCAGTGAAGTTAAAAGATACCAGCCTTTGCAAATGGTTTTTAGGTGATAATTTCCAAGGATTGAGCCGGGGTGATACCAGGCTGGCAGTTGAAAAATTGAGTGATCTGCTCCTCCTCCCGATGGATCGGGCAACTGTGACCAGAATTGATGTAGCTCAGAATTTCATCATGAGGCATGAGAAAGGGATTTATTTTGACCATTTAGGAGGGCTGCAATATTTCAACCGTTTTCAGCAAAACAATGGTTTGTACTATTCCAATGAAAATAAAACACTCTTGTTTTATGAGAAGGTACATGAGCAGCAAGTCAAAGGCCAGCCGATCCCTGCAATGTACAAAGGCAGGCAGGTATTGAGATATGAGCAGCGATATAAAAAAAGGTTGCTGCAATGTTTCAACAGGCCAGAATTGAGAGCCTCACTGCTATATGATCCGGTATTCTATACTGACATTGTGAACCGATGGAAGAGTGAGTATGAGAAAATCAAAAAGATCAATGACATTCAAATAGACTATTCAATGATAAGGACAAAGAAAGACCAGGCAAACCAAGCGATCCTATTTTATGTTACTCAGAGAGGAGGTGAATTGAATGTTATCAATGAAATCAAAGAGGCATACAAAAGAGGTGAACTGACAAAAAAACAATCTCATGATCTAAGGCAGCAAGTAGAGGAGGCTTGCAAATGTGATTCTTTCACCTCCTCCAGTGATGTGATCCTGGAGCTGGATAAGAAGGTTAAAGAGGCTGCCAGGTTCTATTTATAATCAGTGAAACTGGACAAATTGGACAGTATTAAAAAGGGTCAACCCTCCTTATACTTCATAAGGTTAAAATAGAGATCAGTAAAACTGAACGAACTGAACAGCATTAAAAAAGGTCAAACGATTAACAGCAAATTACCTATTGAGACTTGTTGAGACTTATTGAGACATCACAAGGTTAAAGAAGAAATACGGATATGTCTTCTAAGTTGCTAAGACTTGCTAAGGTAAAAAAAGAAATATGAATTTATGGTTTTTCCGGTATCACAACGCACGTACGTGAATAACAGCATATTAACAGTTTGAAAACAGTTGAAAAGTTAAAATAAGTTAACATAAGAAAACAATTTTTGATATTGAAACCAATGAAATATTATATTTGAAAAAAAATAATTTTAATATGGATTCATCACAATTCTTTTGCAGGGAAATCACAATTAATAAGACGTTTGAACAGACGTATGATTATTTACTACAGATCCCGACAGTCAAATATTTTGTTCTTGAAAGTGAAAACAAAACATTTGGAAAAGTAATTTATCGGTTCCTCAATAATAAAATAGAGGTTCTTGCAGAGAAAGCACCAAATGATCAGACAAAACTAAGGATCTCAGTAATGGATAAAAATGGAGATTATTATACAACAGTCGAGAGTGCAGGTAACGATGCTTCAAACTTTGAAAACGCACTTTCATTGTTGATTGAAGGTAAACCTGAAGAGTTTATGCCAAACACAGGAAAGGTTGCCACAGCATCCGGATGTGTACAGATCATTTTGGGATTGGTGGCCGTATCGGCTATCGTATATGTGGTTTATCTAATGTTCATAAAGTAAAATAAATGAGAGTAAAATCTATAATCAAAGAAAAAGTAGCAATTTTAACAAAAAGTCAGATTTACCGTGCAGTTTGAAACTTTTGCCATAGGTTTACTTGCTTACACTTGTTAACATTTTTTTGAAAGTAAATTGACTGGATTAATGGAACCCATAAAAGAGGTCAGAAATTAACTTTCTGGCCTTTTTTGTTACCATTTTGTTACTCATAAAAAGCAAAAAGCCTGTAAACATTGATATTTACAAGCTTTTAGTGTAGCCCCGGCAGGAATCGAACCTGCATCTAAAGTTTAGGAAACTTCCATTCTATCCATTGAACTACGGGGCCATTGAATATTTCGCGGCAAAGGTAAAAAAATCCAGTGAATAGTGTAGAGTGAAAAGTGAATAGTGTAGAGTGAAAAGTGAATAGTTATAGATAGCTCCATTATTCACTATACACTATTCGCTAACTACTTACTCGTATCTCAGCGCATCAATCGGATTCAGGCCTGCTGCCTTGCGCGCAGGATACCATCCAAAGAAGATACCGATTGCTGTGGAAAACAGGAATGACAATACGATCGACTGAAGACTGATTGTTACCGGCCATTTCATCACGTTGGCAATGATCTCGGATGCAAACATTCCAACGCCCACACCAATGAGACCACCTATCAGGCTGATCATCATGGCTTCAATGAGAAACTGGAGCAACACGTCCCGGCCGCGTGCCCCGACACCCATGCGGATGCCGATCTCACGGGTACGCTCGGTAACTGACACCAGCATGATATTCATGATCCCGATACCTCCTACCAGAAGCGAAATACTTGCAATGCTTGCCAGCAGGATGGTCAGGATCCCGGAGGTAGCTGATGCTGCACTCGAGATATCTGCCTGGGAACGGATTGTAAAATCAGGGTCTTCGGATGCTCCAAGCCGGTGACGTTCCTTGAGGACCTGTGTGATCTCGTCGGAAGCCTCCGGGATCATCTTCTCTGTGGTGGCTGAGACCATGATGCTGTTGATGTATGTGATCGTAAGCATTCGCTCCTGTACCGTTGTAAATGGTGCGATCACAATGTCATCCTGGTCCTGCCCGAAAGCATTCTGTCCCTTGGCTGCAATGGTTCCGATGATGGTGAATGGGATTTTATTAATCCTGACCTGTTTCCCGATCGGATCAGCCCCTTCGCCAAAAAGATATTTAACAACGGTCTTTCCTATCACACAAACTTTTAAAGCGCCTTTATCATCGGCAGTTGTGAAGCTGGTCCCGTAATCAATATCCAGGTTCCGGATGGAAAAATAATCCGGGTATACGCCCCAGACAGATGTCCTCCAGTTCTGTGATCCTGCGATCAGCTGCCCGCTTGTCCTCACCGTGGGAGAGGAGTAAAGTACCGCCGGGCAGCGGCTGGCAATTGCTTTATAGTCATCCAGTGTTAGCTTAACAGAAGATCCTGCTTCCATCCTTACACCCCCGGTCATGCTGGCGGAAGGGAAAATGGTCAGGAGATTTGTTCCGAGATTTGCAATCTGCGCCTGGATGCTCTCCCTCGATCCCTGCCCGATGGCAAGCATCGCAATCACTGAACCAACGCCGATGATAATTCCCAGCATGGTCAGGAATGTCCGCATCTTGTTTTTTGCCAGCGACCGTATCGACGCCTTTAACTGATTCCTTAGTTTCATATCGTTTCCTCCTCGGACATTACCGGTAATGTAAGCAGTTCTTCACTTGCGTTCCTTGGCTTTTCAATAGTGAGATCCTTTTGTACCCTTCCATCACGAAAGCTGACATTCCGGTTTGTATAGGCTGCAATATCCGGTTCGTGAGTCACGATCACAACGGTGATCCCTTTCTCATTCAGCTTCTGGAAAATTGCCATGACCTCCACGCTGGTTCTCGTATCCAGGTTTCCCGTGGGTTCGTCAGCAAGGATCACGAGCGGGTCATTCACCAGTGCCCGTGCAATGGCCACACGCTGCTGCTCGCCCCCGGATAACTGGTTGGGCAAATGATGGGCTCTGCTTGTCAGTCCAACGGATTCCAGCGCATTGATGGCGCGCTCACGCATCTCCTTTGAACTGATCTTGTTGTTATACATCAGGGGGAGTTCTACATTCTCCAGGGCCGATGTTCGTGAAAGCAGATTGAAAGACTGGAAAACGAAACCGATCTTTTTGTTTCTCATCTGGGCAAGCTGATCTTTATTCATCTTACCGACATCTACTCCGTCCAGCAGGTATTCTCCCTTTGTCGGAACATCGAGGCAACCAATGATGTTCATGAACGTTGATTTGCCCGAGCCGCTCTTTCCCATGATAGCGACAAAATCACTTTTATTAATATCGATATTGATGCCCCTCAGTGCATGGACTTCCATATCTCCCATCTTGTAAGTCTTCACAAGATTATTAACAGATATAATATGTTCAGGCATCTTACCGTCCTCCTCTTCCGCCACCCTGTCCAGGCCGTGGCATTTGCGGTGCAAATGGATTCTGCGTCTGCGTTGTTGTTGCCTGCGTGGCCGTAGTGCTGTTATTAACAATGGCTGTTGCTATTTCTTCGTCTACCTTGACGTTCCCCTCCACTTCGGTATAGCTGCCGTCAGACAGCCCTGTTTTAACCCTGATGGGAAACAGCTTGTTATTCTCTTTCACCCATATCAAAGCCATTCTGTTCCTTGGTTTTGCGGGTGCAAGTGCATTGGTACCCGGTTGTCCTCCCGGGGAACCCTGTCCTCCACGGAAACCCTGTCCTCTTCGAGACCCTTGTCCACCGCCTGATCCCTGACCGCCACCGGTACCCTGACTTACTGCCGTGATATCTCCCGACGCTGCACGGGAAGAAGAACCACCACCACCAAAACCACCGCCTGAAGCTGTTTCAGAGCCTGAACCTTTTTTCCCCTGGCGCTCACGGAATTTTTTAATCCTTTCCAGCATTTGCTTTACTGAATCGGGTAATCCGGGCATGATCTTATCGATGTATTCTTCCGGAGGGGTAAATCGTGTTGCACTGGCAGGAATCCTGAGTACATTCAGCACCTCCTGGATCTTGACGGTGATGTTGGCTGTCATCCCCGGCATAAGCCGCATATCGGGATTTGGAACATCAACGATCACGGTATAATTGACAACATTTTGCAGGACAACCGGCTGAAGCCTGATTTGCCTGACTGTCCCGGTAAATTGCTGATCAGTGTATGCATCTACTGTGAAAGTAACATCCTGGCCTACCTTGATCTTTCCTATATCGGCCTCATCAATGCTGGCCTGGACCTGCATCTTGGTAAGGTCATTGGCGATGGCAAACAAGGTCGGGGTGTTGAAGCTTGAAGCAACAGTTTGTCCGCGGTCTACATTCCGGGAAATCACGATACCTGAAACGGGAGCAACGATCGTGGCGTAATGCAGGTTGATCATCGCCCTGTCAAGGTTCGATTTCTGGGAACGAAGATTACCTTCGGCAGTTTCATAATCTGAAAGCGCCTGGTCATAGTCAGCTTGTGCGACAACCTTTTCTTCGAAAAGTTTCTTGGTCCTGTCATACGTGCGCTTTGTCAGGTTCACCTGGACCTGGGCCCGGTAGAGACTTGATGTGGCATCCTCGACCGCGGCTGCAAGATAGGTTGTGTCAAGCAATGCCACGACATCTCCCTTCTTAACGACCGAGTTAAAATCCACAAAGATCTTTGAAATGATCCCGGATACCTGTGTTCCGACCTGTACCGTTGTATCAGCACTCAGGGTTCCTGTGGCCGTGACAACCACGCGGACATCACCGCGCTCAACTTTCGAGGTGCGCCACTCAAACGCGGTCTCTTTTTTCTTGCCGAAATACAGCCATGCTCCTGCGATCAATGCCACAAGAACGATTACCATTATGATCCAATACTTCTTTTTCATCTTGTATTCTGGTTTTATAATTTTTAATTCATTTTATTCCCTATTGGTCATTTCCAGGTTACTTGTTCAGATTTGGCTTACAACGTAATGGGTTTGCCCTGGTAGAAGTCCAGTATTTTCGCCTTAAAGATATAATCGTACTTGGATTGTATCAGGTTTGATTGTGACTGGAAAAAGTTGTTTTTCTCGATGAGGAAATCAATGGCCGTCGACAAGCCGACATTGTATTTCCGTTCCACATTTTTATAAGCCAGTTCCGCGGAGCTGACCTGCTCTTTCGTCGCTTCGAATTTCTTGATGGAATTGCGCAGATCGGTGTATGCCTGCTCAATGATCTTGCGCAGCTGCAGTCTTGTATTTTCTTCATCCAGTTGTGCGGAAAGCGCATTCACCTTTGCTTTTTCAATGTTGCTTTTGATCTGGCGGTTCGAAAAGATCGGGATGAAAAGATTCAGTCCCAATCCTTCTCCCATGTTATTCCAGAGCTGATCGAAGAATGGTACACTGCCGCTGTTAACACCTCCTGAGCTCTTCCTGCTGGATGCGGCAAAGTTGGAATTTATATTCCCGCTCATGTTAAGTTTTGGCAGCCGGGCGCCTTCAAAGATTTTAATACCCAGCAACGCGCTGCTTGTCCTGATTGAGGCGCTGTTGATCTGGGGCTGCACCGACAATGCTTTCTGGTAGATCTGCTCATTTGAAAGCAGGATTTGTGCTTCCGGATCACCGGTTTCCGGCTTTTTTACATCAAAGCTGTCGACCACCGGGATTTGCATCAGCTGCATGAGATTAACTTTGGCGATGTCAAGCTGGCTCTGTGCATTGACTACCGAAAGGTTGTCGGTTGCCTGCTGGGCGCGGATCGTATAAAGATTGCTCTCGGGAATCTTTCCGGCATCCACCAGCTTCTGTGTCCGTTCCACCTGGATCTTTGTAGCGTCTGCCTGGTTTTGTGCGGCAGTCAGGACTTCATAGGAAAACAGGACCTGCAGGTAACCCGTGGTGACGCTCAGTATGACATCATTTTTCGCCTTCTCGGTGTCATATTTTCCGGCATTTATCAGCATCATGTTCTGCTGGATCGTCCGCTTGTTCTGGAATCCATTGAAGAGATTCAGGGTGCTGTTTACCGAAAAAGTCGTCGAATTATACGTCTGTTCAACATACTGATTTGTTACGGGATCAATGTTCTTCCCGAAGTTGACTCCTTCCGCTGCCGATGCATTCAGGTTGGGGACGCGGTTGGCCTTTGTTTGCTCCAGGTTGATGCGGTCAATCTCGTTGGAGAGCTGGCTTTGATTGATGGAAATGTTTCTTTTCATGGCAGTGTCAAGGCATTGCTGGAATGTCCATAGGTTGCTATGCTGTCCCATCACCGCTGAAGACACTAAAACCGTCATGAATAAGATTAAGATTCGTTTATTCATATCCTTCGAATATATTGTTTGTAATTAACTGTTACTTCTAAAATCATAAATCCTGCCTGCGGCAGGCAGGCGTTAATCCTTGTTCCGTATTCTTAAATCATTAGTCCCTGTTCATTATTCTTTCCTGCCGGACTATTGATGATCCTGAAAAAGGATTCACGATAATTTTCCCCGATCGGGATTTCCTTTTCCCCGATGGTCACTATATGTCGTTGAACAAACCTGATCTTCCGGAGATTTACGATATATGAACGGTGGATCCTGAAGAAATCCGCTGAAGGTAATTTTTCCTCGATGGCTTTCATGCTCAGGAGTGTTATAACCGGTTTTTCTCCGTTGTAAATTTTGATGTAGTCTTTTAATCCTTCAATGTACAAAATGTCCTTAAGGTCAATCTTGATCAGCTTATAATCTGCTTTGACGAAAAGGTAATCCGGTGTTTTTGAAAGTGTGTCTTTTTCCTGGATCACAGTTTTCTTTGCAAACCCTAGGTAATCCTGGGCTTTATTGACCGCCTTCAGAAACCGTTCGAAGGAAAATGGTTTAAGCAGGTAATCGATGACATCCAGCTCAAATCCTTCCAGTGCATATTTTTCATAGGCTGTTGTAAAGATGACCAGCGGCTTCTGGCGCAGGCTTTTCAAAAACTGGATCCCTGAAATATCCGGCATCTGGATATCCAGGAAAACCAGGTCAGCCTTCTCCTTCTGCAGTAGCTCCATGGCTTCAAACCCGCTTTTGCATCTCCCGGCAAGTTCCAGGAATGCAACTTTCCGGATGTTGTCTTCCAGCAAATCCAGTGCAAGGGCTTCGTCATCGATAATGAGACAGCGGATCATTGGTCAATACTTATTTTCAGGTCAACGATATATTTAACTTTGTCATCCTTGATCGAGAGCTCATGCTTTCCCGGGTAAAGAAGCTCAAGCCGGCGTATCACATTTTTCAGCCCGATCCCTGATTCTGCAGCGATGTTCTCCTCACTTTTTTTCGCAATGAAGTTTTCCACCCTGAAATGGATCAGGTTCTTTTCCATTTTAAGGTTGATCTCTACTTTTGAATCATCAATATAACTGATCCCATGCTTGAATGCATTTTCCACGAATGGGATCAGCAACATGGGCTCGATAAGATAATTCTCCGGATTCCCGTCAATCGTGAAATTGATGATTACTGTATCGGATATCCTTAACCGTTGCAACTCGATGTAGTTTTGAAGGTATTCGACTTCCTTTTCAAGGGAAACTTTTTCGTCTTTCGATTCATACAGCATATAGCGCATGATCTGCGACAACATGATGATGGACTGTTCGGTTTCATCCGACTTCTTCCGCGCCAGTGAACAGATATTATTCAGAATATTGAATAAAAAATGAGGATTAACCTGGGATTTCAGAAATGCCAGCTCCGAATTCAGTTTTTCATTCTCCATCTCTTTCTTCTCCTTTTCATTCCTGAACCATTCATTGGTGATCTTAACCGCTGTACTTATCGCAAACACGAACAGCGATGGGAATACTGGGAACAGGAGCCTTCTTAAGAAACTCGGGTGATGCATCTCATGTTCCATGACACCATCCAGGATTTGTGCAAACAACAGGTTCATCACAGAAATAACCAGGATAATCACCAGGACAATGAAGCTGTAAACCTTGAGTTTCCCGGGCAGTAAAAGTTTAGGGATCAGGGCCAGTGAATTGATGTAATAGAAGGAAGCCAGCAGGAATAGGAGGAATGCATTTCTGGTGATAAAATAGTTGCTGATGTGCTGCCTGTTGTCGTCAACAAAAGGTATCAGGAAAAACCCAAGCCAGAACAAAACATGGATTGCTATGGTAAAAGATCTGGATTGTATGCCCTTGTTCATCTGCATTAATAAGGAATTGGTTTGCAAAGATATACAAACATAAATCCATTTTGATTTAAAATAGACCAGTAAAGAAGCTTCAACGACAGAATGACCTTTTTTGATGATCAATTACGATTTTACTATCTTTGCACTCAATGCTTAACCAGAGATTACAACAACGGATGATGCAAAAGCTCTCTCCCCAGCAGGTGCTGGTGATGAGATTGTTACAGGAGCCGCTATTGGCTCTCGAGCAGCGCATTAAGCAGGAGATCGAGATGAATCCGGCACTTGAAGAGCTTACGCCGGAAGCGGACCAGGAAGAAGTTGATGTGATGGAAGAAGAGCTTCCTCCCACAGATTCTGTTGATGGGGATGAAGATGAGATTGTCAGGGAGACCGAAGATGATGTTTCGCACGACAATGATGATTTTTCGCTGGAGGATTATATCGATGATGACGAAATCCCTGACTACCGGCTGAAAATTAATAACAGCAGTCCGGATGATGAAGTCCGCGAAACACCATTGGCTTCAGGGATCAGTTACCAGGAGTTTTTACTTGGCCAGGTTGGGTTGCAGACATTCACGCCAAGAGAAACCATCATCGCGACGATGATCATTGGAAACCTGGATGAGACGGGATACCTGCAGCGGGAGGTCCCGGCATTGTGCGATGATCTTGCGTTTAATCATAACATTGAAGTCACCCCCGATGAAGTTCTGAAAGTCCTGAAGGTGATCCAGGGATTCGATCCGGCGGGTATCGGTGCAAGAAACCTGCAGGAATGCCTCCTGCTCCAGATCGAACGGAAGCCGCTTCTCACGAAGACCCTGCAGCTTGTCAGGGCGATTCTTTCCGACTATTTTATCGAATTCAGCAAAAAGCATTATGACAAAATCCTTCTGAAGACAAGGTCTACAGAAAATGAATTGAAGGAAGCCATTGAAGAGATCCAGAAACTAAACCCCAAGCCGGGTCTGAATATCAGCGAACTCTCCCGTGAAACCAATTATATTATTCCTGACTTCGTCATCACCAGCATTGACGGGATCCTTGAATTAACGCTGAATTCCCGTAACACTCCGGAGCTTTCTGTGAGCCGTCAGTACATTGATATGCTGCGCGGGTATTCCTCAAGCAAATCAACCGCCCAGGCAAATAAAGATGCCATCTCGTTCATCCGTCAGAAGGTTGAATCGGCAAAAGGTTTCATTGATGCCGTAAAACAGCGGCAGCAAACTCTGTTCACCACGATGAAAGCCATCATGGATTACCAGCATGAATATTTCCTTTCAGGTGATGAGACCCGGCTGAGACCCATGATACTTAAAGATATTGCAAGTGTTGTCAAGCTGGATATCTCAACGGTTTCCCGCGTGGCAAATAGCAAATATGTCCAGACACCATTCGGAACATTCCTGCTGAAGACCTTCTTTTCTGAGTCGATGCAGAACACAAAGGGAGAAGAAATTTCTACACGCGAGATCAAGAAGATCCTCCAGGATTGCATTGAAGCCGAAGACAAATCCACGCCGCTTACTGACGATGAGTTGGTGGTCCTGCTGAAAACCAAAGGCTACAACATTGCCCGCCGTACCATTGCCAAATACCGCGAACAACTCAGCATTCCTGTTGCCCGGATGAGAAAGGAGCTCTGATGTCAGACCGCTTGTCAAGAGGGATATCCGTTGTTTTCCACCCGATCTTCATTCCCATCTACACCCTGGTCTTGCTTCTCAACCAGGACCTCATGCTGGCATTGATCATTCCCGTTAAAACAAAACTGATCCTATCCTGTATTGTTTTTCTGACGACCATTGTAATACCGTTTTTCTCAGTGTGGGTCTTTTACCGGATGAAGCTGGTGAGTTCAATATTGCTTAAAACCAGGGAAGAGCGCATCTACCCGCTGCTCATCATCGCGATATTCTATTACATGACCTATTACCTGCTGAGAAGTTTTCCTGTGACTTTTTTGTTCAGTTTTTATATGCTGGGATCTGCCTTCCTTGTCATTCTTGCGCTGATCATCTCCTTCAGGATGAAGATCAGCCTGCACATGATCGGGATCGGCGGCGTGCTGGGATTGCTTATCGGGTTGTCCTTCACGATGTCAACAGATCTTTCCCTGTTGATCGTTCCCGCTACCCTGCTTTGCGGGATCATTGGCAGCGCGAGGTTAAATGAAAACTCCCACAAGCCATCCGAGATTTATACCGGATTTCTTGCAGGAGTCGTTGTTATGTCGTGCCTGTTTCTCCTGGTCTGATCAGAAAGGCATCAGTACGAAACCAATTGAAAGCGGGACAACATCTGGTCCGTTGCTCTTGTTGAATACCGAAGAAAGCATGTATGCAGCATTTATGTTGAACCACTTGTAGCCAATGCGAAACGTCGGCCCGTAGGTGATTGATTCCAAGTCGCTGATGCCCCAGAATTTCACCTTAGTCAGGCTCTTTGAGATCAATGTATAATCCGGATTTTTAATGTTGCCGTCCCCTACATACTTTGTGCTGCTTCCGATCAGGAATCCGCCTTTAAAACCAATTCCAATGCTGACCTTGCTCTTGCTTTTGAAACGAAATTCTAACGGAACTTCAAGATAGGCAAGCGTCATCTTGCTGCGTTTGTAGCTTGTGGTATCCGGAATTTTTACCAGCCTCGTTGAATCTGCATACTTGTTCACCGTGAAATTCCCGTAAATATTATGGGCGGTTAATCCCAGTCCGATGGAAAATCCGAAGTTGCTTTTTCCAAAAGGAACATTGTACGTAGCAAACACATTAAAGCCCTGGTTGATGGTGCGTGGTTTCACGTCCGAAGGGAATTTCACCATAATATCGGTAAACATTCCAACGCCAACACTGATCTTCCTTTTTGCCTGTTCATTTACTACCTGCCCCTGCACCTGCGTGAAAATGCCGATGATCATTAACACCAAAATAAGTTGAATTGTACGGTTCATAGTTCAAATATTTATTAGCGACAAAATTAGATAATATTCATTAACGTTAACGGAAAGCAGCGGAATGAAGTATATTCGCCGGTTTTTATTTCCAGAGATCATCCGGATAGACTCCTTCCTTAACCAAACGCATCAATTGATTGACTACCTGTTCGCGGTCCTCCCTGTAGGTTACACCAAACCATTTTCCAGTGCAGTTCAGCACTTTTACGCTGGCTTCTTTCTTCTGGATCTGTTCATTCACGACCACCGGAATATAAAATTCACCTTTTGGATCACTGGCATTTCGTGTAAGGAATTCCCTGAAACCAACTTCAAGATAATGGAAAATTGAAGGGGTGAATCCCCAGAAATTCATTGAAACCACAGTGTTTTCGGGAATGACAACCTGAGTATCCTGTTCATCTTTAAAGACGATACCATCGGGTTTTCTTTCAATCTTTGTCCGCTCAACTATGTCGACCAAAAATGAATCCTTGTCAGTTTTGCATACGCCCCGAGAAACAAATCCATGCTCCGACAGGGTGTTCCCAATGGTAAACCCAACCATGCACCAGTCATTCTTTTGTTCCGGGGACCAGTTTTTATAGTAACCGGATAATTCTATGAAAGCGCTGCGGCTGTAAAAGTCATCCGCATTGATCACAGCAAAGGGTTCTTTAATCTTCTCCGCTGCCATCAGGATTGCATGCCCTGTTCCCCAGGGCTTCTGACGATCATCCGGAACCGTAAAGCCGGACGGGATCCTGTCAATCTCCTGGAGTACATAATCCACCTCAATCTTTGATTTCAGCTTATCAACGAAAACCTCTTTGAAATCTTTTTCGATGTTTTCCCTGATGACAAAAACGACCTTTCCAAATCCAGCCCGGATCGCATCATAAATGGAATAGTCAATGATGGTTTCTCCGGAAGGACCAAGGGCATCCAGTTGTTTAAGGCCGCCATACCGGCTGCCAATACCGGCTGCCAGGATCAGTAAAGTTGGTTTCACTGGTTCAGTTTTTTCGATTAATGACTTTCCATTGTTTAAGCCTGTACCACCACACTGCATAGAAGAAGATGATGATATAACAGGGGATCAGTATTGCGTAGGCCTCTTTGGCGGAAAAATTGTCAGCCAGTTTTCCCCAGATCAGAGGAAGGATCGCGCCGCCTGCTATTGCCATGATCAGCAATGCCGAACCGGTTTTGATGAATCTTCCAAGGTTATGAATGACCAGGGGCCAGATGGCAGGCCACACCATGGCATTTGCAAAACCCAGGATGGCTACGAAAAACACGCTGGTCTTGCCGGATGTCGCCAGAACACATAAACTGAATACCAGCCCGAGGACCGCGGACCATACAAGTGCAATCCGCTGCGAGATAATCTTCGGGATCAGCATGATTCCCAGGCTGTATCCAATAACCATCGCAGCAAGTGTGAAGCTTGTGTAAACTTTTGCAGAGGCGATGTTGATTCCCAGCGAGATCCCGTAACGGATGATCGTATCGCCGGCAATGACTTCAGCCCCGACATAGAAAAAAAGTGTCATCACACCAAGTACAAGGTGCGGCATTTCCAGAATACTTTTTACACCTTTTTTAGATGTGTCTCCGGAATCTTCTTCCTGTTCTGTTTCAACTTCCGGTAAAGGAGAAACGCGGATCATCAGTCCCAGGAGCAGCAGAACCACACTCATCACAAGATAGGGGATGATCACCCGGTGCGCCAGTCCGTCAAGCGCCAGTGTCCGTGCTGTGCTTTCAAGGGTCTTAAGGTGCGCAATAAATGCATCTCCATCGTTGAGGATGAAATAAGCCAGGATAAGGGGCGCAACGGCTCCGGCAAGTTTATTGCAGATGCCCATAATGCTGAACCGGCGGGCAGCGGTTTCGCGTTTTCCGACAATGGTGATATATGGATTAGAGGCTGTCTGCAACAATGCAAGCCCGGTTCCCATGATGAACAGGCCGGTAAGGAACAAGCCATAGGTCCGGGTTAACGCAGCGGGAATAAAGGTAAGCGTTCCAACAGCCATGACAAACAAGCCAACCATCATGCCTCTTTTAAATCCGGTCTTTTTCAATACCCAGGAGGATGGCAGGGCCATTACGGTGTAGGAGATGTAAAAGGCGAACGCCACGAAAAGCGACTGGAAATTGGTCAGATCGCAGGCGATCTTGAAATAGGGGATCAGGATTCCGTTCAGCCACGTAACAAATCCGAAGATAAAAAACAGTGTACCGATGATTGAAATTGAAAAAACATATTTTGCTTTTTCACTCTGAACGGATGATGAAACGTTGTTGCCGGATGCCATACTTGCAGGAAAAAATCAGTTAATGACCCATTGGTAGAGAGGGCAAAAGTAGGAGAATTATTTAACAAATGACGAATATGCGAATGACGAATATGCGAATGAAATTCTTTTCTTATTCAGGTTCAAAAGCCACGTTCATGTTCCCCGAAAAAGAAAACATGGCTTTGATGGATTCCCGTGTGATCCGCATTTCTTTAATATCAAGTTGGTTGATGTTGCCACTGATGCGGAAATAGCCCAGTTTGCTGTTGCTTTCGAGGAATGACTGAAGCTGGTTGCGCGTCGATTTCAGCTCTTCGCCAACAGGATAAACCAGTTTCGATGAGATTGCCTGCAACAGGCTTTGATGAAACAGCCAGGATGCTGATTTCAGCAAGATGTTCCGGGTGCGGATGTCAAAATCAAGATCACGGATCATGAGCGAAGATGTTTCCTTGTCGTATGCAGGTTTTCCTGAAAGGTAGATCGTGCCATTTAATGTTCCGGTAAGTTTCACGGCCACCTGCAGTTTTTCTTCATTCCCATATAAGAACAAATCACTGACAGTTTCCTGGTACTTGCCTTGTGTCATGTGGTAGCCGATGAGCTGCTGGCGCGCAAATTCGTTGATCTGGCTGAATGGAAGATCAATCGTAAAATTTACATTGATTTCATCGTCAAGGCGGCTGGTGATCTTCAGATCCGGAAGAATCTCCTGTACCTGTTGTGCAGGTGGTTCGCCCAGGTATAATTCACAAATCGCTTTAATGCCGATCGACTGCCGGAGGATCCCTGCACTGCCCTGCAAAGGAACTGTTCTGATCTCCGCCGGAGTGATCCTTACCCAGATCGGGTGTTCATCACCGATCTTTATGGGCGACTGGATATCGATCCAGGTGGACTGAACCGTTTTCTTCAGGTCAAAGACTGATCCAAAAGCCTTGTCGATCTTGTTGGTTATGTCTTTCTGATTGGAAGCGAAGAGCATGTCGGAGATCACTGGCAGCGGCACGTTTACCGGGCCCAGTTTAAGAACCGGCGTACTCAGCCATTCATAGCCGTCGGAAGTGGTCAGTGTGGAAATTGTCCAGTCACGGTTCAATGAAATCCGTGTCTTGAACTTCACCAGGATTTCGGCATAAACCTCTTTTGTGTCGGAAACTGAAAGCCCGAAAGAGCTAAGCTCAAAACGCTTCTTTATCCATACCATCAGCGGGACACTGTATGAAAGCTGGTTCCCTTCCATCTGGAGGACAATGTCGTTTTTCTTCCAGACCTTGACCATTAGATTGTCTTGGTCGTTGTCTTCAAAACTTGTGTCAGCATAGAGAAAACCAACAAGCTGACGGTTCACAAGATGCTCGATCTTTTTAATATCGATCTGGATCGGGATGTTGATGTTGGAATATGGAGGATGAAAATCAGCCGGCAGGTAGGCTTCCGGGGGCCGCTCCGGCTTGAGGGTGCTGCAGGAACTGAGGGGAAAACTAACACTTATCAGAATAATTAGCTGAAACAGTGTGGCGGTTAATTTGTTCTTCATGTTGAAAACAATCTTTTAGACAAAACCACTAAGGCACTAAAGACACTTAGATTCACTGAGGAATAGGATTATTTGATAATGAAAAATGAATTTCCTTTTATTTTAATTTTCTAAGTGGTTCTAAGTGTCCTTAGTGCCTTAGTGGTATAAAAGCAACAAGCAAATCCTTTTGTCTTGTTATAGTTTCGCCCTCTTCAATCTCAGGCTGTTCGTCACCACCGACACTGAACTGAACGCCATGGCTGCTCCCGCGATCATCGGGTTCAGTAAAAATCCTGTGAAGGGATACAGCAGCCCGGCCGCAATCGGGATCGCGATGAGGTTATAGAAAAATGCCCAGAACAGGTTCTGCCGGATGGTCCTGACGGTAGCCATTGAAATGTTGATCGCTGTTACAATCTTTCCGAGATCTCCCCTGATCAGTGTGATCGGTGCGCTCTCCATGGCAATGTCGGTGCCGCTGCCCATGGCAATGCCAATGTCTGCAAGGGCCAGTGCCGGAGAGTCATTGATCCCATCGCCAACCATGGCAACGATTTTTCCCTGGCTCTTCAATTGCTTTAGGTAATCAACCTTACCGGAAGGTGAAACCTCCGCCTTGAAATGGATGATACCGGCCTGTGCTGCAACATGCGACGCCATCGCTACCGTGTCGCCGGTAAGCATGTGGACGTCTTTTCCCATCTTTTGCAATGCAGAAATCGCTTTTACGGCGGAAGGATTCAGGGTGTCTGTCACCATGAAAAGTGCCACCACCTTGCGGTTGCATGAAACGTATACCAGCGAATGCGGCTGACTGCGCAGCAGCTTGTCCTTCTCAGCAAGAACCGGGAGGAACAAACCACCGCTTTCAAGAATGTAGGTTTTGCTGCCGATGTGATAGACATCCTTTCCTACGAATGCCGTAACTCCTTTCCCGGAACTGCTTTCAAATCCGACCAGTTCTGATGGCTGAAGGTTTTCTCTTGCAATATGATTGACGACAGCGTGTGCCACCGGGTGTTCCGAGCGTGATTCAATGGAAAGGACTGCCGCTTTGATCTGATCCTTTCTTCCGGGAGTGATGTCATCGGCAGGTTCTTCCCACAAAACCTCTGTTACTTCCGGCTTGCCGTTTGTGATCGTGCCGGTTTTATCCAGGACGATCACTTCAAGTTTGCAGGCTGTTTCAAGACTTTCTGCATCGCGGATCAGGATGCCGTGTTCGGCGGCTTTGCCTAGTCCGACGATCAGCGCCGTGGGTGTGGCTAGTCCAAGGGCGCACGGACAGGCGATCACGAGTACCGCAATGGAATTCATGAAGGCAAACGGAACCCTGCTTGCCGGGTGAATGAAAAACCAGGCGATGAATGTTATGAGTGCAATGACGATGACGACCGGTACAAACACCGATGCAATTTTATCAACCTGTCGCTGGATGGGAGCCCTGCTGCCCTGGGCTTCCTGGACAAGCCGGATGATCTGGGCCAGCAGTGTTTCATTTCCAATCTTTTCGGCGATCATCTTCAGCCCGCCCGACTGGTTGATCGTTGCGCCAATCACAGTGTCTCCCACCGTTTTCACTACCGGGACCGGTTCACCGGTGATCATGCTTTCGTCGATGTATGAACTTCCTTCAATCACTTTTCCGTCGGTCGGGATCTTTTCGCCGGGGCGGATCACGAGCGTATCTCCCTTGCGGATCTTTGAGATCAGCATCTCTTTTACTTCGCCGTTCCTGATGACATGTGCAGTCCTGACGCCAAGGTTCATCAGCTTGCGGATGGCATCCGATGTTCTCCGTTTTGCCCGTTCTTCAAAATATCGTCCCATCAGGATGAAGGAGACAATGACGGCAGAAGTCTCGAAGTAGACGTGAGGTTCTAACCCGTAAGAGCGCAGGTAACCCGGAAAAATCGTGTTGAATGTGCTGTAAAGGAAAGCAATTCCTGTTCCAAGGGCGATCAGCGTATCCATGTTGGATGAAAAATACCGGGCCCGTTTAGCCGCAATGACAAAAAATCCATTCCCGCACCAGGCAAGGACTGGCAGCGTCAGCACCAGCATGATCCAGTTGGCATACGGGATCGTGTGAAAAACCATGGCAATGAGAACAACAGGAATTGACAGTCCAACCGACAGAATTGTTTTGTTAAGCAATTTTTTCAGTCTCAGACTTTGCGCATCCTGGTGCATCTGGTGAGTGTAATCTTCGTCTGTGACAAGCCTGTAACCCAGGTTTCCGACAAGCTTTTCGATCTCCGGGAGAGGGATCACTTCCGGATCATATTCTACCATGACATTCTCGGAGGCAAGATTTACATTGGCCGACTTCACCCCGTCTGAAGCAGAGAGCATCGTGGCAATGCTTGCAGCGCATGAAGCGCACGACATGCCTTCGACCGGGTATATTTCCTTTTTTATTGCCATGGACTTTTTTGCAAATTTAAACCTATTCTAAATAAGAATGACACTTTGTAAAGATTGAATTTTTTTCGTTTTTCCCAAAAGATCGTGATTCTTCCTCCGTGACAATCTGTGTTCTCTGTGTTTCTGTGGTAAATCTTTTCTCATCACTGAGACACGGAGCTCATATAGAAACACAGAGAAAAAAGGAAAAACGAAAACCAGCCTGCCAAATTTACAGTATCGTATAGGGATCGTATAGGGATCGTATAGGTATCGTATAGGCATCGTTCGTCCTGGCAATTTGGCAGGGATAGATTGATCCTGATCTGCAAAAATCTGGCAGAACAAACAAAAAGTTCATAATGAACCTTTTTCATTCCCGGGTGTAAGCGTTGAAAATTAACCCAAAAACAATCGGAGGCATCATGAAGAAAACGAGTATCATCATCCTGTTCATTTTAACTGCCGGATTATTTTCCTTTGCTGATCCTGCATTATCCCAAAAACCGGAGAAAGTCTATTCATTCGTTAAGGTGGTCAAGCCGCTGGACTGGTATCTCACGCAAGCCGTTCTCTGGAAAAAGGAGATTGACAAAAAACGAAAAAACGCAGAGGCCTGGCTGAATTTCTATACTGCAAACCGCATGGCAAGCAAAACGGACAAAGATGCATGGGAAAAGAAAAAAGGCCCTGGTTTCATGCAGCCGGACGACATCGTGAAAGAGATGGAGAAGGAGATCCCGGAATCATTCGAATACAATGAGGTCAGGGTTTGGAACGATGGCTACCAGACAGACAACAATGCAAAATACATTCTCAAAGCATATTCACTCGATCCTGACCGGCCGGAATCCTATCCTTCCCTCATGAATTATTATGAGATGAAGCGAGACCGGGAGAATGAAGCGGTGATTTGCAAGAAATGGTATGACAGCAAAGATGAATCACCAAACCTCCTGAATTATAATTATAATGTATTAATGTCGTTGGAAGATAACGGGATCATCATTACAAACGGCGACAATGACACGTACCCCCTCTGGATCCTGCAGTATGCGCTGGGGATCAAGAAAAATGTCATGGTCGTGAACATCAACCTGATCACCGTCGACGACTACAGGAAGAAGCTCTTTGAAGAAAACAGGATCCCGGCTGATACGATCAGGGCGCTGGAAAGTCCGCAGCAGGAGGCGATCATACAGCATCTCATCGCAAAATCGAACCGGCCTGTGTATTTTGCAAACACGCTGTATACCGGTTATTATAAAAACTTTCAAAAGGATCTTTACCTGGTTGGTCTCGCATTCAAATATTCTAAGGAGAATTTCGACAACATGGCCGTTACAAGGAACAATTATGAGAGGCATTTCCTGATGGATTATCTCAGGTTTTCTTTTCAGAAAGATCTTTCGGAAACAGTCATGGATGGAATGAACATGGGATATCTGCCATTTTTAATTAAATTGTACGACCATTACAAGCTTTCCGGCGAGCTGGAAAAGGCGAAGGAAGTCAAGAGCCTTGCATCCATGATTGCGAAGAAAGGTGATCCTTCGGTTGATCCGGAAGAATGGTTTAAAGGTAAACAATGAAACTGGGTGCTGATGAGCATTTGGCATAAGAACCTGAAAAACAAAAGTGATGCGGAACTGATGCTTCTTCTCCGGAAAGGAGACAAGGAAGCATTCTCCGCATTGTATGATCGCTATGCCGGTAAACTGGCTAGTTTTTTCTACAGGATGCTGAATAAAGATCCTGAAAAATCACAGGATTTCATGCACGATCTTTTTGTAAAGATCATCGGGAACCCGGCATCCTTCGATACGAACCAGCGGTTTGACACCTGGGTATTTCACGTAGCCTATAACATGTGCAAGAACGAATACAGGAAAATGGCCGTGCGGGATGAGTTCAGGGAAAGCCACATTTACGCTGATCGCAGCATCGATGAACCCGGACTTCACCGGATTGATCATCTGAAGTTCTCTGAAGCGCTGAATGAAAAACTGGGACTGCTTGATGAACGGCAGCGAAGCGTGTTCCTTCTCCGTTACCAGCAGGAACTTTCGCTTAAGGAGATCGCCGCGATCATGGATTGTCCCGAGGGAACAATTAAATCACGGCTGTTCTATGCGATTAAGTTCCTTTCTGAAAAATTAATTGTTTTTGATCCTAAAGTAAATTAAGGTCATGGAAGAAAACCTTTTTGATAAGATTCCCGGACTGGAAAAACTTCTCGAATCCAGGTCATTCGAAGAACTCACTTCCAATGAAAAAAACAAAGTCCTCGGTTTTATGACCGGGGAGGAGTATGAACATTACAGGGCGACTGTATTGAAAAGCAAAGACTTGTTTGCTGCGGAACAGAAGGGTTTGAAAGCCGATCCTGTCATCAGGAAAGAACTGTTTAAACGAATGGAGATGCAAAGATCCACTAATGACGGAACCAGTATTACATTTCTGCAAAGTCTTTTCACCTTCAGGATCCCGGCTTACAAGGCTGGCGTTGCAATTGCAGCCCTTGTTCTGCTATTCTTCTTCCTGCGGAACGAAAAGCCTGAAGCCATCCGGTATCTTACTAAAATTGACACGATATACCTAAAACAAGAGATTGCCCAAACTGAAGCGCCCGCACCAAAGGCAGATCAAATCGTGAAAACCAAAAACGTCAAGGAAAACAAAACAGGTGACGTGATCAGGAAAGAGCATGAATCAAAAACAGTGAATCACCCTGTCATTCGGCAAGACCAGTATATCGAGAATGCCTATGAGAAGATCAGGATGGTGAATCTTTTAAAGTCCGGCAGCAGGGCGTCGGATGATTCGTCTTTAATGAAGCTGCTGGTAACAGCAAATTAGTTACAGATATCTTAAGATACAACGGTATTCCATTTACGAATCATTCGTCAATTTTAAAAAAATCAGGTCTTATTTCTTTTAATCCGACCAATCATCTCCAGCACCCCGTTGATAAAAGTCAGCGGATGCGGAGGATTTCCCGGAACAAAAAGATCGACGTGATAAGCTTTCACGAATTCCCGGTTTAATGCAGGACTATCCCTGAAGATCCCTCCACTGATGGCATCAGTCCCGGCAAGGATCACAACCTTGGGATCCGGAATTGCATCATAGCAGATCTGGAGCGCTGCTGACATGTTTTGCGAGACCGGGCCGGTGATCACAACCCCGTCAGCATGCCGCGGTGATGCAACAAATTCGATCCCATAACGACCCATATCAAAATTCACATTACCGGCAGCGTTGAGTTCCATCTCCGCTGAATTGTTTCCTGCGGCAGAAACCTGGCGCAGCTTGAGCGCATGTTTGAACAGCGACCGGATCTCTTTCCGGACCTTTTCCGAATCAAGACGGACCGGATTGTCTTCACCTTCAGTAATTACAAGATTCTCCCTTACGTTTGTCGCAATCTTGTAATCATTGGTAAACCTGATCTTTTCAGGCATGGCAAACTGGCATTCCTTGCAGAAGACGCAGGTTCCAAGGTCGATGCGGAATGGTGAAAGCAGGATGGCGCTGACCGGGCAAAGCGCAGCGGCATGAGTCGCCTCTTCAGCCGTAATACCTTCGCTTATCAATGGTCTCCCGCGAAACATGGGTGTCAGTTCCATCGTTGTGACATCCGGAACAAACTGTCTTCCATGCCGGAAGAATATTTTTAATTCATCGAGAAACATCCCAGCTTAAATTTGACATTCATTATTTTTTCGTAACGCATAACACGTAACGCGTGACAACAATCATTTTTTCACTATTCACTAATCACCAATTACAAATCATTCCCGCAATACGAAAGGTTAAAACTCTTGTTGCATACAGGAAAATCTGAAATTTCCTGGTCCCTGACCGCCAGGGCCAGTGCCATCCAGTTATGAAATGAAGAATCTTTTACCTTGTAATGAATGATCTCCCCTTTTTCATTGGTGATTGAAGAATGACAAATTTCTCCCCTCCAGCCTTCTGTCAGTGAGATTGCGAATGAATCCGGTTGCAGGGCAATGTTATAAGAAGGATTCGATTGTTCTTCACCAGCAAGTTGTTCCAGCATCGAGAGGATCAATGCAACAGATTGTTCGACCTCAACCTTCCTCAGCATTGCCCGGGCCCAGACATCTCCTTTATGAAAAATCAACGGGCTGAATTCAGGCTGATCAAATCCTGATATTGGATGTGACCACCGGATATCCCTTCGTATTCCGGAACTCCGGGCAGCCATTCCCACGGCACCTATCAGCGCAGCCTGTTTTGAAGTGACCCTGCCGGTTCTTTCGAACCTGCTTAAAACACTGGGCATGGCAAAGAGTCGTTCAGTTGCCTGGAGGTATCTTTCCTGCACCTCCTTAAGGTTTTTCGTAATGGTCTGGCTGAGTTCATGTGATAACTGGTAATGCGATCCCCCGGGCCTGATCAACCCTTTTCCGAATCGGTTTCCACACCAGGTTTGCATGGTGTTTATGACAATGGTCCGCAGGGCTTCGTTCACCACCTGGCCGAACTGGTATGCAATGTCGGTGCAGAGTGCAGCAGTATCCCCGATATGTATGGCGATTCGTTCAAGCTCAAGGGCAATATTTCTTTCAGGACCAAGTCTTGATGAGGATTTGAGATCCCCCAAAACCTCGATCAGGCCTGTATGTGCAAGTGAATGCCCGATGGTTGTGTCTCCGCAGATGCTTTCTGCCAGGACGGCTTTCTGCAGTAAATGCGTTTTTTCCACGAAGAGTCGTTCCACTCCACGATGCTGGTATCCCAATTGAATTTCAAGATGCAGAACTTTTTCCCCGTTACAGATGAACCGGAAATACCCGGGTTCAATGATACCCGCGTGAATTGGTCCGACGCCGACTTCATGCAACTCTTCGCCATCAATCGAATAAAAAGGATAATGATCCATGTCATCTGCAACATTGAACCGGTCGTGCGGGAAACGGACGGGTTTAAGCCATGGATGTCCTGAAAAACCTATACCATACTGTTCATGGATCTCCCGTTCAAAAACATGCAAAGAAAAATGACGGGCTGTGAGGGATTCTATTTCTGTTGGTGTCTTTGGCTGATGATGACAAAACACATGAATGACATGGGTTTCAGCGCATCCGATACAAAAGATGAATTTAAGATAATCCTGAAATGGCACGGCATAATAGGCCAGGCAATGTTTTGACGGAATCGCCAGGAATTCGTCGACAACCGATCTAAAAACCGGGTATTCCAGCACTGGAATATCTGCAAGTATTACCTTGCCCGGATTGGTCGTGATCGTTGTGAAGCGCGTTTCCATAGTTTTATTTTGGAAGTCCCTGAACGATTTCATGAATGAGTTCCCGCAATGGTGCGGGCTGAACAAGGCAGATGAAGATCACCATCCCGAAGAGGACAAACTGAGAAACAGTCTGCCAGGGATTCACCTTCACATCCGGAAGCCGGACAGGATTTCTTGGTTGTGAATATACGATGTGCAGGACTCTCGTCAGTAAGGCGTACAGGACAAAGCAGAGCAACAGTGAAGTGATCACAAGGTAAACGTAATCACCCTTGATGACCATTGCTTTGAGCATATAAAGTTCCGAGATGAACATTCCCGATGGCGGGATTGCAGTGATGCAGAGCAAGCCAAGCAGCAATGCGGCCGCACCTGCCGGAAAAAGCCTGATATAATTTCCTGATTCATCCAACTGGTAAGTTCCCATTACTTTGTAGGATTGTCCTATCTGGTAGAACAGACCGGCCTTGGTCAGCGAGTGCAGCAGGATGTGTAAAATGGCTGCATAGTAACCAATTCCGCCGACACCCAGCGAGATGGCAACAATCCCCATATTCTCCATGCTGGAGTATGCCAGCATCCGCTTGTTGTGCTTTGCTTTGAGCATATATCCAGCAGAAACCAGCAGCGAAAGAATCCCTGAGAAGATCAGCACACGGTTCATGAAGGGGGCAATCGTGGTCAGTGAGAACAATGCATAAACACGGAAAATCGCCAGGAACCCGACATTCATCAGGGTTGTGGAAATGAAAGCACTGATCGGCGGAGGAGCCACCGTGTGCGCATCGACTGTGACCGTGTGCATGGGGAACAAACCCATCTTCGTGCTGTAGCCTACCAGCACAAATACAAACGCAATCTTGAGGTACAAGGGATCTGCCTGCTTTGCTATTTCATCCATGGAATTAAAGGAAAGATGCAGCATCTGTCCATTTCCGACAGTGAACCCGAGGAATAGAATCCCGATATAAGCTAACGCAATTCCTACAGAACACACGAACACATATTTCCATGTAGCTTCCAGTGCTAGCGGTGTCCTGTCGTGGTATATCAATGCAGCAACTGCCAGCGTAGTTCCTTCAACAAAAATCCAGACACTGGTCATACCGTTGGCCAGGTATGCCCCGGACATGGCTGTAATCAAAGCGATCAGTGCACTATGATAGATCGCATACCGGCGGGGATTCTCTGTTTTAACATAAATGAAACCATGAAAAACCGTTGTGACGGTCAGCAATGAAAGCACTGAAAGCAGCAGGACACCCAGGGGATCGAAAGTAAAATAGTCCAGGACAGTTTCCCGCAGATGGATCCAGCAAAAGAGAGTAAAAGCAATATGGCATGCAACAAAGAAAATCGTCAGCAGCCGGATCACCAGTTTGCTTCGTAAAAAAGCAACCAGCCCTCCTGTCAGCACAGCAAGAGAACCGAAGAAAATGACGATGGCTCCCGGGTTAATCATCTTTGAGCATAGTTAATTCAGAGGTATGCTGTTTCACACGCATCACAAAAATCCCAAGGATCAGCACAGAGACAAAAATATCCAGGAGGATCCCGATGTTGATGAGCATGGGTATCTGGCTTCCGATGGCCATTGAAAGCAACAATACTGCATTTTCAACAATGAGAAATCCAACCAGGTGGGAAAAGACTTTCTTGTGCGAAATGATCAGGAACAACCCGGTAAATATCGCAAAAATAGAAACAACAAAGAAGATGAGGTTGCCCGGAGTGGTCTTTAGTGAGAAGGAAACAAGAATGCTTAGGATCAGTCCGGCCGAAACAAAGAGCAAAGAATAAAAGCCGGGCATTGATTTTTCATGAACCTTCTCTTCCCCGGTCTTGCGAATGATCCGGAATAACATGGTGGGGACCACTATCACCTTAAACACCAGTGTTTCCGTAGCAACAAACAGGAGTGTTCCCAGGGTGATCTTTTCCAGTTCCAGGAATGACAAGGCAAACAACAGGACGCCCTGGATTGCAATCAGGTTCACATAAATCCGGAATCGCTCAGTGATGCTGAAATAAATCAATGTGATCGCAAAGAAGATTATTACAAATTCATTCATATCAAAAGATCATTCGGTTCATGAGCAACAGTGAAAGAATAAATCCAACCAGGGCAATTGAGCTCAAAGCAAGGATGAACTGAGGATTTTTGACCAGCTTCTTCCGGGCCCTGAATGATTCCATCAGCCCGATCAGCATGGCAAAGATGATTTGTATGACGAGAAACGACCCCAGTCTTAGCGCCAGAGAAATTTCTGCAGGCAGGATGATATTCGTGATCAACAGCCCATACATGGCAAACTTCAGGTTCGTGCCGATGTGCACAAGGGCAAGATCAAAACCGCTGTGATCAAGGATCATCACTTCATGGATCATGGTCAGTTCAAGATGGGTCTTCGGATCATCAACAGGCATCCTGCTGTTCTCAATCATAGCCACCTGGATCAGGAGGTAGATTGCGATAATGCCGATGATGAATGCATTGTGGCCTGAGAAATGGAACAGGGCAAAGATCTCCTGCATGGAACTGTGACCGGTAATCATCGCCATCGTTCCGAAAAGGATGAAGAACGCAGGCTCCACAAGCATTGAATACAGGGCTTCACGGTTGGCCCCCATGCCTTCAAAACTGCTTCCCGTATCCATGGCCCCGATGATGAAGAAAAATTTCCCCAGTCCCAACAAGTAGGCAAACAAGATAAAATCACCATCAAACCCCCAGAACGAATGAATGCCGGGGAAAGGAAGCAGGGCGATGGCACAAACGATCGTTGCCAGGTATGCCAGTGGCGCAAATCTGAAAATATAACTCGTGGTGTTGCTGATCACGCTGCCTTTACGAAGAAGAACAACAATATTTTTCCAGGGCTGCATTATACCCGGACCTTTCCGGCCGGACATCCGGCTTTTGACCCGGAGAATAATTCCGGGAAAAAACATTGCAGCGATTACCGAGAGTATTATGCCTGTCATAGGATCTTAAGGTATAACAAGAGAAAGATGATCAGCATGAAGATGAAGGCATACAGGATATAATGCTGGATGTTCCCGGTCTGCAATCTTGCAAGTTTCTTCAGGATCAGCATGCAGAAGTCAATCACTTTATTTATCCAGTATTGGAAGATATCAAAAGGATGTGTCAGGAAAGAACGCCTTTTCGGGAAGATCTCTTCCTGCGGGATCTCCTTGTATTCATTGCGTGTGCGGAGGATTGGCGCAGCCAGTTCTGAAAAATTATTGGAATATGAAGTTGCCGTATATTGCTGCCTGCTTGTCCCGGCAGTATAACCACAACCCCAGGTGGGGCCGTTTGTGATGATCTTATGTTTGGAGCTGATCTTGCGAATTACAATCAAAACCAGCAGGATGATCACAAGCAGCCCGCCAGCCAGGCTGATCTTTGTGAGGATCTGCATGAATGAAATCAGCGCGGGAGCCGGATCAATATGAAACTGTTGGGAAATGATCCCCACAATTGGCTGAATAAAAAGCAGCGGAAAAAACCCGATCAGCAGGATCATCAGGGAGATCATGTATTGTGGAAAAAGCATGGAAGATTCCGCCTCCCGGATGTTATTGCTTTTTTCTGTTCTTGGTTCTCCAAGGAAAATAATACTGAATGCCTTGGTAAAACAGAATATGGCGAGACCACCAATCACAACAAGGGCAATCAGTGCAAGCAAAAGCGCGACAGATTGATAGACACTTCCTTCCATAAGTCCTTTGAAAAACCCCAGATAGATCAGCACTTCGGAGATGAATCCATTGAGCGGAGGAAGCCCGCAGATGGCAAGAGAACCGATGAGAAACAAACCTGCGGTCCGAGGCATTTTATGAATCACCCCGCCAAGCTCTTCAATATTCCGGGTATGGCAGGCCTGGTAGACGGAGCCCCCGCTGAAAAAAAGCAGCGATTTGAACAATGAATGGTTGAGGATATGAAGGATCCCCCCGCTAAAGCCAAGAAATGCCAGCAATGGGTTGTTTGATCCGAGTCCCATCATCCCGAGACCAATTCCCATCCCGATGATTCCGATGTTCTCAATGCTGTGATAAGCGAGCAGCTTCTTGAGATCGTGCTGCACAATGGCCATCATCACACCGATTAACCCGGAAATTGCAGAGATGACCAGGATGATCAGACCGATAAGGTACAGGTCGGATTGCACGTGTGTCAGCACCCGGAGAATCCCGTAGATCCCCATTTTGATCATCACACCCGACATCACCCCGGAAATGTGGGAAGGAGCTGCAGGATGTGCATCAGGAAGCCAGGTGTGAAATGGGATAAAGCCTGCCTTGATTGCAAATCCTGCAAAGAAAAGAAAGAATATCCCCATGTTCGGGGAGTTCTTAAAATAGAGTTGAAGGGCATCAAAGCTCATGCTTCCGGTCTTTGCTTCGCAAAGGAGAAATGCAATCATCAGCAAAACCAGTCCAACGTGCATCTGAACAAGGTAATTGACAGCTGTTTTCAGTGTAGTGCGTTTTTCCGCTTCAAAGAGGATGAGCATAAACGACGAAACAGCCATCAGTTCCCAGGAAACCAGGAATGGAAGCCCGTCGTGAAGCATCAGCACGCCAAGCATGGAAAGGTGAAGCCAGATGAAGTTAAAATAATGTAAGGAAAACTGGACCGGGCCTTTTTTCTCTTTATAGGATTTTAAGTATCCATTGGAATAAAGCATCCCGGTAAGAACTGTAAAATTGGTGACAAGCAGGAAAAATGCCGTGAGATTATCGATCGTGAAGGTCAGGGTGAGCGATTTGAAGCCAGCGACCAGCATAAAAACCGGTTCACCCGGCCTGAATAAACCGGTGCATGCAGGAATTGAAGTAATGGCGATCGTAAGGACGGTTAAAGCAAGAACATAGTAATACCTGATCCTTGATGGGATAAAGAAAACCACGAATGATAAAAGGACCGGTGCAATGAAAAGAGATGCTTCCATCTAAAGACCAGATCAGGAAAAGTGTAAGTTCGTTGCAAAGTAAATGAAAAAATCAGGCATCTGCACTATATGTAGCCAGGTTGAGGTAAGTAATCGGTCAGGTCAAAATGGAATTTTTACCGGGAACTACCAAGGATTCGCCGATTTATATCCCGATCCCATCGATTCCAAAACACTCTAAATGCAATGTATGACACTGAATATTAGATAAATATATGGACGGAATTATAAAAACAGGGTTTGTAACTTTTTATGGGGTGTTTCGTCTTATACCAAAACCAATAAAAATTAAGAAAGATGAAAACGCTGATTTTTTTCCTGACCACAATTCTCCTCGTTTCCTATACATTCATTTCCGCTTCAAATCCTTCCTTTACTAAAGAGAAAATCCCATTCACGAAAAGCGAGGTTCACACGGATCTCCTGCTTGAGATCAGCCTGCAATTAGCCCCGGTAACACCACCAGAGGCATCATTTGAAGACAATTTAAGGTCCAGTCCTGCTGAGATCAATAGTTATGAACTAAAAGCACTGGCACCTGAAATTCCACAGGAAGCATCATTTGATGATGATTATTCAGCAGATACTTTATTTACCAGGATTTCACCTCCGGCGATTCCATGTGAAGCAACATTCGACGATCCTATTGAAAAATAGCCGGAACCATAATCCGTAAGGAATTAAGAAACCCCTGGATATATAGGCTTTCCAGATCAGTCGGCATCCAGGAATTCTTCCGAATCGTCGTATGCTTCTAATTTCCGGCCCATCAATGGAAGAATCTTGCCGGTTATCATACCCGTGAGGAAGGCCATGGCAATTGTTATGACGATGCCGAGCAACTGGCTTTCCATGCGAAGTCCTTTAATGATTGGAAGTGCAGCAAGCCCGCCCATCAGGCCAGGCAGCCCGTGAAGGTTTGTAACGCCGCACGTATCAATAAGCTTCATCCATTTCTGCTGACGTTCCTGGATGACTGCAAAACCAAAGGTTGAGAGTCCTCCGGCCATGACGCCGATGAAAACGGCCACAGTATGGCTGGCATCCGCGCAGGTGGCACCGATGGCCACACCGCCTGCAAGCGCGGCATTGGCGATATCAGCAATGCTGATCTTTTTCCTGATCGAAACGGAAACCAGGTATGTTGTAAGTGTTGATCCGCAAAGGGCAAGAATTACATTGACAACAGTATGCGGCATTTTATCCGGTGGAACCAGGGCTGCACAGAAGCTTGGCCAGAAGATCCACAACATCATACTTCCCAGCATGGAGTAGCGGTCGCTGGTTGAATCGCTTTCAATCGTCTTTTCAAATTCCTGTTTAGTGGTCATCGTCAGAGCCACACCCAGGCCAAAGATTGCCCCGAAGGCATGGATGACAATCGAACCACCGGTATCTATTACCGAGCCAGCTTTAATTAATCCGAGTCCTCCCTGAAGGACAAGCCATTCATTCACCATGTAAAAGGGAATGAACAACAAACCCAGCAGAACGTACTGTTGCATTTTTAGCCTCCCGAGCACGGCTCCTGCTGCAATCAGCAAGCTCGCAGCTGCAAACTCGGCAAGGATCAACCGCTGTATTTCAGGCGTGTCGTAATTAAGATGCATTACATTCCCGAGCATATACACGGGCAGGGAAATACTTACGAGAAGAAATGTAGCGGTAAGTGCCGAACGGCCATATTTCCTGACAAAGACCATCAGGAAGCCAAAACCAATCAATAACATAGCCATGATATGGATGGCACGATTATACATTTGATCATCAGCGACTGATGAAGGAAGTGCTGATGCAGCAGACTCTCCGGCCAACGTTAACAATGGAAAGCCAATGATGAGAAGAAGCAATAAGGTCAGTACCTGAACACTGCGTCGAAGTTTCATAAATAGTGCGATTTTAGTGAATTACCGATTAGCGAATAAGTGATTTACCTTTATGAAAGCCGCAAAAGTATTAGATTTTTTAATACCAATCAAGCAAACTGGCTATGGATTTTCTTGTTTTTAAGCAGTCTGATATAACGATGGATTAAATTGCAAACACTGGTCATTATTCATATCCTGGTTGACTTTTTGCTTTGCCAGTAAGCGTATTTCATTTTCAGCACATTAGCTGCTCGTACCCTGATAAAAAAAAACAGAATAGCAGGGATATAATTCAATAGAATAACCGCAGGGGAATCTAAAATTAGTTGTACTTTTGTCATAACCAAATCTGCATAAGGATTATACACATCATCGTCCTTCTATTAAAAAACGTTCAAAAAGTTAACATTTCGCTTTGCAGCGAACAAATCTTTCAGCTACACGATATGAAAAAAATTTACTTTCTCCTATCAGCCATATTTTTTGCTGGTATTACTGTACTCAATGCGCAGACAACTCCTGCACATCCTACGGAAATCATAAACGGTAAATTCCTGGGGTTGAGCAAGGCATTGCGTGATCTTCCGCGGTTAACGGCCGATGAATGGACAGCGCTTAAACTGAAAGCTCAGAATAAGCAGTTGAACGAAAGCCTGAAGCTTCGGTTTTATCCTTTTGCCGCTACGGCTTTACCTAAAGGAGAGGATCCGGCATGGCAAAAAACGATGGGCTCTGTTAAATCCATGACCGGCACTATACAGAATTTTGAAGGTCAGGAATCACCCTATTATCCGCCGGATTGTAATGGCACCGCAGGCCCCAATCATTTTATGCAAACCATCAATACAGTATATGCGATTTATGATAAAACGGGTGTTCTTAAAGCCGGACCGACTAACATGAACCTGATTTTCGGGAGTGTCCCGGGATCAAACTACAATGACGGCGATCCGATCATTTTGTATGATGGACAGGCAGACCGCTGGGTTGCGACCGAATTCTCAATCTCCGGGGCCATCAATTATGTCATGATGGCGATTTCAACAACGAACGATCCCACCGGAACCTGGTACCAGTATTCATTCCAGGTTGCATCAATGCCTGATTATCCCAAGTTTGGAGTATGGCGTGACGGTTATTATATGGGTGATAACAATGGCGGAAACAATGATACGTATGTGTTTGAAAGGTCCAAGATGCTTTCCGGGCTGTCTGCCCAGGCAGTAGCATTCAGCAATAGCTGGAGACCTACTTCCGTGGATGGATTTATGTGTGTTCCGCCATTGGATAACGACGGACCTTTTGCCCCTGCAGGATCACCCGGTATGTACATTGCATTCAACGATGATGCCTTAGGCGGAGGGACAGACCAGTTATGGCTGTATGAACTCGCCGTCGACTGGACAACACCATCCGCTTCGACATTCAACAGGACCCAGCAACTGGATGTTCAGCCATTCAGTGCTGATTTCGGACCAAACTGGAACAATATCTCACAAAAAGGAACCGGGCAAAAAGTAGATGGCATTCCACAGGTCATCATGAATGTTCCGCAATACAGGAATTTTGGCTCTTACCAGTCGATCGTTTGCTGTCATACAGTGAATGTAGACGGGAACGGCCATGCAGGCATCCGCTGGTATGAACTAAGGAAAACCGGCACGGGTCCATGGAGTATCAGGCAGCAGGGAACTTATGCCCCCGATGCCAATAACCGGTGGATGGGTTCAATCATGCTCAATGGACACAACAAGATCGCCCTGGGCTTTTCGATCTCCAGCTCCACGTTAAATCCGGGCATCCGGTATGCCGGTCAGTCACCGGGCGAATATTCCAATGCCTCAGGTATCCTAGACATTGCAGAAGACACCATTCAGAATGGCTCTTACTCACAAACCGGTGCGAACCGCTGGGGAGATTATTCACTGATGTCAATAGATCCTACAGATGATGAGACTTTCTGGTTCACTTCCGAATACATCGGGAACGGTGGCTCAAGGTTGTCAAAAATTGCATCCTTTAAATTCATCACCGGCCCCACCGTCGTCACCCTTGCAGCTACAGGTCTGACGGGCTCTTCCGCTACCTTAAACGGATCGCTGAATCCACAGGGATTATCTACTGATTACCATTTCGATTACGGAACGATTCCTTTCAACCTTAATTATTCCACCCCGGTTGTTACCGTCGGGGCAGATACAGCTACATTGCATGTAAATGCTGATATTTCAAGCCTCCTGAGCAACAAAAAATATTATTTCCGCCTGGTTGGCGTAAATACCGGCGGAACCATCTCGGGGGCAACTTTAAATTTCACAACGCCTAATGCCCCGACGCTGAGCGTGACACCGCCCAACCAGGTTTTTCCTCCACCGGCAGACAGTACGCATTACACTGTAACTTCAAACACAACATGGACTGTCGTAAGCAATTCTTCATGGTGCATGGTTACTCCTATAGGCACCGGCAATGGTACAATCACTGCAATATTTACTGAAAACACGGGTGCAACACAACGTGATGCAACCATCACGGTTACGGTTGACGGTGTAAGCCCACAGGTGGTGACATTAACCCAGGAAGGAACTGCGCCAATGCTTTCCGTAACTCCTCCCAACAGGAATGTTGAGTCACCTTCAGGAAATACTGATTTTACGGTTACATCCAATACCAACTGGACAGTTACTGCTGACTCTTCCTGGTGTACTGTAACACCATCGGGATCCGGGAATGGAACAATCACGGCTAACTTTACTGAAAACCTGATGGCTGTTGTGCGTGTTGCGCACATCACCGCTTCCGCACCTTCTGCAGGCACCCAGGTGGTTACCGTAACACAGGCAGGTGCAGCTCCAACACTGGCTGTCACTCCGCCATCACGAAATGTAACGGCAACAGCAGCCAATACAACATTTTCCGTTGCTTCAAACAGTAACTGGACTGTAGCAAGCGATGCAGCATGGTGTACCGTTAATACCTCAGGTCTTGGAAACGGAACCATCACTGCTGATTATATTGGTAATTCAACAGGGGCAGACCGGACAGCAACCATCTCTGTCACCGTAGCTTCATTGCCTGTGCAGCAGGTGACCGTGAACCAGGCAAAATCCGCTGTCGGTATCGATGAACTGAGCGGAAACGAGCTGCAGATCTATCCGAATCCTTCACGTGGTATTTTCAGGCTCATTCCATCTTCCTCTTATCATGGAACAATTGATGCATCGATCCAGGACCTGGCAGGAGAGACCATCCTGAAAAAACAGTTCTCCGGGGAAAAAGAATACCAGGTCGATCTGTCTTCCGCTGCTGCCGGTTGTTATACCATCATTCTGAAAACCGAAAACAAGCTGATGGTTCGGAAACTGATTGTTATTAAATAAACATATTATTATATCAAAGACTATAAGGCGCTAAGGTTTCCGAATCTTAGCGCCTTTGTAAAAGTGCCCGGACAGAAATAAAATTCATTTTTAAAACTCAGTCATGATGAAAAAAATTCAATTTTTATTTATTATTCTTTTATTATCAGCAGTTTCGATAACAAGTTATGGCCAGATCAGCCAGGGAGGATATCCTTTCAGTTTTCAAAATTCATCATTCGTAAAAAGTGACCTGGCCGTAAAGCAAATGCCTGCGGTTGATCTGAACAGGCTGATGGCGGAAGATCTTGTCAATGACCTGGACAAGGAGATCCCGTGGAGATTCGGAGAGAATTTTTACGTGGCTTACAACCCGGACAATTCGGGAAGCTGGGACATATTACCAGGCGGTGATAAATTGTGGAGACTTGGAATCCGCTGCCCGGGAGCTTATACCATAAACCTGACGTTCGACGATTATCATCTTCCGCCCGGTGCAACATTATTTGTTTACAATGCTGATAAATCGCAGGTCATTGGAGCATTTACCGAAGAAAATAACCAGGAGGACCATGTATTTGCAACAACCCTGGTTAAAGGAGATGAGATCACAATTGAATATTACGAACCCGCGAAACCTGCTTTCCATGGGGAGCTTGACCTGAATCGGATTACACACGGATACCGTGATGCTTATACTTATGCAAAGGATTTCGGCACCTCCGGTTCCTGCGAGAATAATGTTGCATGTCCTGAAGCCGCAACCTGGCAGGACCAGGTTAAATCAGGGTGTATGCTGGTTACCGGTGGAAGCGGATTCTGCTCAGGTTCTCTTGTGAATAATACAAGCAATGATGGGACACCTTATATTCTGACTGCAAACCATTGCTACAGCAATCCTTCTTCATGGGTGTTCTGGTTTAACTGGCAAAGTCCGACCTGCACAAATCCCAGCACTTCGCCTCCCTACAATTCAATTTCGGGGGCCACGTTGAAAGCAAAGAATGCTCCTTCTGATTTTTGCCTTGTCCAGATGAATACCACACCCCCGGCAAACTATGCAGTGTTCTATGCCGGCTGGAACAGGGAAGATGTAGCTGCAACTTCAGGCGCCTGCATTCATCATCCGGATGGAGATATCAAGAAAATATCATACTCTGATCAACCCTTCACATCTGATACATGGAGCGGGACACCGGCAGATTCGCATTGGAGAGTGGACTGGACAGACGGGGTCACAGAACCTGGTTCATCCGGTTCTCCTATCTTCGACCAGAATCATCACATCGTTGGCCAGCTGCATGGCGGCCCTTCAGCTTGTGGTGGTACTCAATTATGGGATTTCTTCGGAAAATTTGCCATGTCATGGGATTATGGAACAACTGCTGCCACACGACTGAAGGACTGGCTTGATCCTACTAATATTGCCGGGAATACATTGGATGGCTTTGATCCAAATGCGATCCTTCCAACGATAAATACACTGGCTGCCACTTCCGTTTCGGGCTCATCTGCCGTTCTGAACGGAACCGTGAACCCACAGGGCCTGGTCACGAGATATCGCTTCGCATACGGAATAAACCAGGCTGCTTTACCCGATTCCACACCAACCCTGTCAGCAGGATCCGGAACAACGACATTGGCTGTAAACGCAACCATCTCGGGGTTATTAAACAATCAGAAATATTATTTCCGCCTGATAGGGCTTTATTCGGGCAGTACAATTCCCGGCGGCATATTGAATTTCACTACCGGGCTTGCACCGACACTTTCTGTGACACCAGCCAACCAGGTTGTACCACCACCGGCTGACAGCACACACTTTACGGTAACTTCAAACACTTCATGGACGGTTGTCTCTGATGCGTCCTGGTGCAGCGTAACACCTTCCGGTACAGGAAATGGAACGATAACCGCTACCTATACCGAGAATACGGCGTTGATCCAGCGCGTAGCAACCATCACGGTTTCCGCCAATGGACTTACCCCACAGGATGTCACATTAACCCAGGAGGCTGCTTCTCCCATGCTCTCTGTAACTCCGCCAAACAGGGATGTTGTGGCGCTTGCCGGGAATACCGATTTTAATGTTACATCCAACACCGACTGGACCGTTATAGCAGATTCTTCCTGGTGTACCGTGACACCTTCGGGTTCCGGAAGTGATACAATTTTTGTCACTTTTACAGAAAACCCGGGCACCACCCCGCGCATTGCACATATCAGCGTATCTGCGACCGGCGTTGGAACGCAAGTAGTCACAGTCACACAAGCCGGCGCAGCACCAACGCTGTCTGTTACTCCGCCTGCAAGGAATGTAACTGCTACTCCTGCCAGTACAACGTTTTCTGTTGCATCAAACAGCAACTGGACTGTAACCAGCGACGCGGCATGGTGTACCGTAACTGCCCTGGGTTCCGGCAACGGAACGATCACTGCTGATTATATTGGCAATTCGACCGGGCTGGATCGTACAGCTACAATCTCTGTTTCCGTTACTTCGCTGCCTGTGCAGCAGGTAACCGTGAACCAGGCCAAAGCTGCTGTGGGCATTGATGATTTGACCGGGAATGAATTGCGGATCTATCCGAATCCTTCGCATGGTATTTTCAGGATTGTCCCTTCATCTGCGGATCATGGAACATTTGATGTATCAGTCCAGGATCTGACAGGGGAGACCATCCTGAAAAAACAATTCCCGGGTAAACAGGAATTCCAGGTTGATCTTTCTTTTGCTGTTGCCGGTTGTTATACGATCATGCTGAAGAATGAAAACAAGTTGATCGTAAGGAAACTGGTGATCATCAAATAATTGTTTTTACAGGAAATACGCGATGAGGCCGTCCCAAAAGGGCGGTTTCTTTTTGTTTCTTTGCACTCGGGCAACACGGGTACTTGATAGCGCGCGTTTGTAACGCTTGCTGCAATAATAACGCGTCTGTGACGCGTACTCCGATACTCAATTATAGACCCGCGCTGGTCAGGGCCGCTTATATTGTGACTGGTATTTCCCCTTTTTTGTTAAAAAATAATTTTCCTTTTTTCATACTACTTTTTTCTTTTCGGCTGATTAAGGGAAAATTAATTTATGACTGAGTTAATCCGTTTTTACCCGGTTGAAATCGTTTCAAAGGTATGGTTTATGATCGGCAACAAGAAATGTCGTGATGTGGAGATCCCGTCAATCCTGCTGATTCCAAGGGGCAGCATGGATCACCAGGTGATTTCGGCAGTTCCGTTTCCTGAGATTTTTTTGCAATAAACAGGACAGAAAAAAGTATACATTTGTCCATGCGTTTCCGTGAAATTATTGGTCAGCAGCAAATCAAAAACAAACTCATCCAGACCGTCCTCGACCAGCGGGTGAGTCATGCACAGTTGTTCTTTGGCCCTGAAGGAAATGAGAAGCTGGCACTTGCCATTGCTTATGCCCAGTTCATCAACTGCACACAGAAACTGCTTCCGGAAGGCGGTGTGGTTACCGAAGAAATTGATTCCTGCGGAACATGTCCTTCCTGTATCAAATTCCAGAAGCTGATCCATCCTGATCTTCATTTTATTTACCCGGTTGCAAAGACGAAGAAGATCAAAAAAGATAAATTGAAAAGTGCTGATTTCATTGAAGACTGGAGGATTTTCCTGGAACAAAGCGACTACCATGTAACGCTCCACGAATGGTACGAACAGATCGGCCTTGAAAACAAACAGGGATTCATAAACAAAGACGATTGCCGCGACATAATTTCCACCCTTAGCTATAAAAGCTATGAATCCGAATACAAGGTGATGATCATCTGGATGGCTGAAAAGTTGAATTATGCTGCCGCACCAACCATCCTGAAGATTCTTGAAGAACCGCCGGAGAAGACGCTTTTCATCCTTATCGCGGAAGATACCGAACAGATCATTCCAACGATCCGGTCGAGAACACTGCTGGTAAAAATCCCAAGGATCACCGTTAACGATGTTCAGGAATATCTTGTCGGGAAGCACCAGGCCGGGGAACGCGAAGCCGGGATCATCGCCAGGCAATCCTCCGGAAACCTGAAACTGGCGCTGAACCGCCTGCAGAAAGTTGAGGAAGACAATTACAATTTCAACACGTTCAGGTCATGGATGAGGTTTTGTTTCTCTTCAAACAAGATCCCTGATCTCATCAACTTTTCAGGTGAGATCGCAAAGATCGGAAGAGAGAACCAGAAGAGTTTTTTCCTTTATGCCCTGAAGGTCATTCAATCCTGCATCTCCATCCGCTTTGATCGCGAAGACCTTGTGTTTTCGGATGCTGATGAACTGAATTTCATCAAAAATTTTTCTTCCTACATTAACCCTTCAAACGCCGGGGTTTTCAGCGAAATGTTTAATACCGCGCTGTATCACATCGAGCGGAATGCATATCCACAAACATTGTTCCTGGATATCTCCTTACAAGCCCACAGGGTTTTCAGGGATACGGCCAAAAAGTAGTTTTCTTCAACAATTCCCTGTTTATATCTTGCGTTAATTCCCTGTCCTGACCGGGTGTTCTTAACTTACATTTGGAAGGAAAAGAAACCTTTCCGGCTATGAGAAAAGCAAAGTCCACCGAAAAAAAAATATTCGTATTGGACACCTCGGTTATCCTGTACAACCATAATGCTATTCACAGTTTTGAGGACAATGATGTGGCGATTCCTATCACAGTTCTCGAGGAACTGGACGATTTTAAAAAGGGAAATGACACAATCAATTTTGAGGCCCGGGAGTTCATCCGGAATATGGACCTGCTCTCCGAAAAATCCACACTGATCAACTGGATCCCGCTGGGACATCCGAAGGGTGGGAAATTCAAGGTCGTCATGAACGAACAGAGCGAGCTGGATGCTGTGAAGGTTTTTGGAGAGAACAAACCCGATCACCGCATCCTGAATGCAGCCCTGATCATGATTGCCGAAAACCCAGGCAAAAAGGTTATCCTTGTTACAAAAGACATAAACCTCCGGCTGAAAGCCAAATCCCTGAATATTCCTGCAGAAGATTTCCAAACCGGGAAGATCAAGGACGTCGAAACACTCTATTCCGGAAAGACTTTGATAGAAGGGGTTGACAAGGTAGTGATTGACATGATTTATGCAGATGGATCCATTCTTCCTGAAATGATTGGAATTAAAAAACCGATTCCAAATCATTATTTCATCCTGAAGAACGGGAAAACATCTGCGCTGACTCACTTTAACCCTGCAACGGCAAGAATAGAGAAGATTGAAAAACGATCCTGTTATCGCATCACACCACGTAATGCAGAGCAGGTTTTCGCCTTGCATGCCATCCTTGATCCCAACGTAAAACTGGTCACGCTGCAGGGCATTGCGGGCACCGGCAAGACCTTGCTTGCACTTGCCGGAGCGATGGAGCAGAAGCGTAATTTCAAACAGATATACCTTGCGAGGCCAATCGTTCCGTTAAGCAATAAAGACATCGGGTATCTTCCCGGGGATATCAAATCCAAACTCAATCCTTACATGGAGCCCTTGTGGGATAACCTGAAATTCATTCAAAGCCAGTTCGGCGAGAAGGACAAGGAATTTAAGGTAATCACCGAAGCACTCGAGAATGAGAAGCTCGTTATTACGCCTCTGGCATACATCAGGGGAAGAAGCATTTCGAATGTCTGTTTCATCATCGATGAAGCGCAGAACCTGACCCCGCATGAAGTCAAGACCATCATCACACGTGCGGGTGAAAACACCAAGATCATCTTCACCGGCGACATCTACCAGATCGACACACCTTACCTGGATGCCCAGAGCAATGGCCTTTCCACGCTCATCGACAGGATCAAGCATCACCCGCTGTATGCTCACGTGAGACTAGAAAAAGGAGAAAGATCCGAGCTGGCCAATCTTGCAAATGAGATGCTGTAAGTTAGTGAAGAGTGAATAGTGAAAGTGCAGGTAATTTTACGCACGAAAAAACGCAGTTTACCCTCCTTGTTATCCGTTAAATTATCTTGTATCTTCAGGCAATCCGGCGCTTGAAATGCCTATCTGTACGGCGTTACATTTGTCTTATCAAACCAAACAACAAATCCTAAAACGCCAAAGCCATGAAAACATTAAAAACAATCCCAGCGCTGATCTCCCTGATGATCCTTTTCTGTTTAAATTCAGGTTTCACCTCCCGCAGCAATGTCCAGGATGAACCGTTTACAAGTGCCCGCACAGTACAAGTATTCTACAAGGTAGTTGTTCATCTGGATGGAGAGCCTGCATTGTGCAATGAATACCAGGTTGAGCTTCTTGATGCAACCGGAAAGCTCGTTGCCGCCCCGGCTATTTATCACCCCGGCAATTCCACGTACAAATTTTCCGAACAAACCCACCAGGTAAAAGGTATCAGGATTGCCCGCCTTTCATTAGTTCCCTATGGTCCGCATGCTATTTGTCCGAATGGTCTTTCCGGAACACCCGATGTAAAAGTGATTGAATTCAAGGATGGGGAGTACTACCAGTTTGATCTCTATCCACGCGTCGGAACGATAAAAACCGTATCAGAGTAACTTGCAGGTGAACAATGATACGGTGATGCCGCCCCTTAATGGGGCGGTTTTTTTTTGCGTAGGCCTGTTAATTTTGCGCCCTGTAAATTACCGTCAGCAGAGTCTGGCCGACGGCCTTCAGGGTGTTTTTATCAATTGAATTCATATCATCTTTCAACGTATGCCAGTATGGATAGAACCCGGTCTGGCTGTTCCGGTCGAGATGAATGATGTCGATGGTTGGGATGTTTATGATCTTGTTGATGAAGACATGATCGTCGGTAATTGAGCCGCCCTGCTCAAAAATGAAATAATCTGAATAGCCAATCTCGCTTGCTGTTGTCCAGATGTTTTTCACCACGGATGACGCGTAATTAATGGAGCTCGCCTCCATGAGAAATGTAGCATTGGGTGCGCCAACCATGTCAAGCAAAACCCCGAACCTGGCTGTATAGCCGGGAACATGCGGATTCTTTGCCCAGAATTGCGTCCCGAGACCCCACCAGTCGCTGGTATCTTCGTTTCTCATCTGATCCTGCGGCGGACCGTAATCTTCTGCATCAAGCAGCAAAAGGTCTACTCCGATTGAGGGTGACGAAATACTGATCTGGCGGGCAATTTCAATGATCACACCTACACCGCTGGCCCCGTCATTGGCGCCATCAATGGGTTTGTTCCGGTTTTTGGGATCCGGATCATGATCGGCAAAAGGACGGGAATCCCAGTGGGAACAAATTAAAATCCGCGATTTCTTTTCCGGTTGGTAAGAAGCAATGATGTTTTCAATTTTCAGGTCCTTGCCGTTGAATGTTTTTACATGACCGTCCTGGACAATGACCTTAGCGCCCAATGACCGCAGCTTGCCGGCAAGCATGACAGCGCATTTCTCATGAGCCGGTGTGTTGTTCACCCGGGGACCATAGTTCACTTGTTGTTTCACGTATAAATAGGCAGAGTCGGGGTTGAAGGACGGAACCGGGATCTCTTCATGGTTTACAGTGCTGGTTTTCTGAACCGGTTTCGGGGTGTTGTTGCAGGAGATAACACCAACCAATAAAAGAAAAAGGAAACTCCTGGTGATAATTCTGATGTATGTCTTCATTTATCGGATTTTATAAAAACCATTTTCGCGTCTTTGCGTCTTTGCGGTGAAATCAGTGTTTCAAAACAAACTGAATTCATGAAAGCAAAACAATGTCTGATGCATTTCCAAAAGTACCGGAAAAAACAAACTCACTAAACTCTTTCCTGGTTCTTTCCGAGAATTCTCTTTTTTTCTGGAAATCCGGCAGGTCGTCAGGATTTCCGGGGTATCCAATGGCAATGGCCGTCATTGGCTGGTGATCATCCGGAACGTTGAAAGATTCAGTAATTTTTTCCGCGCTGAAACCAGCCATCTGGTGAACGAATAATCCCAGGTTCATGGCTTCAATGCTCAGGTGTGCCACGGCCTGGCCGGTGTCATACTGATAATGAAAGTATGGCCCCCGATCCCGGGTTGTCACTTTCCGGCCGATTGCAATGACCAGGACCGGGACATGCATGTTCCAGGCTTTATTGCCATCGGCAAGGGAATCATAGATCTTCTGCCAGGTTTCATCCGGCTTTATTCCAACAAGGAAATTCCAGGGTTGTTCATTCCCGGCTGACGGAGACCATCGTGCGGCTTCAAACACAGACTGCAGTTTCTCCTTTTCTACCGGCGTCTCCGCAAAGGCGCGCGGACTCCAGCGCCGCTTCAATAGCGGATGGATCGGGTACCGGGTTAGTGCTTCTTTTTCCATTGTGGATCGGATTTTACCATGATTCTTAATTCCCTGTTCTTTCGTCGTTGTAATATGTCATGATTGCACTTTCTTTTTCCTGTAAACGAAGTGAAATAAAATGCTCAGGAAAAAGAGCAATCCTCCCATATAGACAGCTGCCCGTGCGATATAATCTCCTTCACGAACATAAAAAGTCAGCTTTGAATTGGCGTTGAGTGTGCCTTTGATCACAGCGGGCTTCCAGTATTCCGTCCGCTGGAGAACATCACCGCGCTGGTTTATGAATGCCGAGATCCCGGTATTGGCAGACCTTGCAATACTTCTCCTTGTCTCAATCGCGCGAAGCGATGCAAAGGCGAAATGCTGCCGGTGCCCGGCCGTATTTCCCCACCAGCCATCATTGGTGATGATGATCATCAGCTGCGCCCCGTTCCTTACAAACTCTGCAAAAAACTCACCGAAGATCGACTCGTAGCAAATTGCAGGCGAGACCTCTGCAGTATTAAAGGTTTTATAAACTTTCCGGACCTTGTCTGTACCCAGGCTGCCAACAGTCCCCCCAAGGTTGATCGCAAACTTTTCGATCCACCGGAATTTCCTGAAGGAAGGCAGAACCTCAACCCCTGGTGTTAGCTTTGATTTGTGATACAACTGAAGACCATCCAGTCGGTTGACCATAATGGCCGTGTTGTATGCATCGTAATACGTATGCGTGTCCGTGAACTGGCGGGCAGTAGATGAGGGCTCTTCGCCTTTCGGGAAATAACGGAACGTCGATCCTCCAACCAGGATATTTATGCCAGGGTATTTTACAAGAATATCCTTCAGAAGATGAATGCTCATGAAGGTGCTTAATTCGTTTTCCCACATCTCTTCCTGGATGGCCGATTCGGGTGCAACTAGAAAGTTGACCGTGCTGTCAAGCTGCGGGCGTGCTAGGTCCATGATCCTTCCAACAACCTGTTTGGGGGGAAGAACATATTGCTCACTGTAGGGATCAATGTTGGGCTGAACAACCACCAGCTTCACCGGGCGGATCGTCTCCCTGTAATCCGCGTAAATGATAAACGAACCTGCCAGCGGGATCATCACCCAGAGTACCGATGCAATCCCACTGATGATGACGGATTTGTTGCTGCGTTTGTATCCGTGATAAATGAACGGGCGGAATGTGAAAAAGAGAAACAGGTTTGCTGCAAGAACCCATAAGGTTCCACCCAAGGCTCCCGTATATTCATACCATTGAACCCACGTGTAATAAGTCCCGAACCCATTGCCCAGGTTGAGCCAGGGCCAGTTGAGATCCCAGTTGAGATGGAGGTATTCGAAGGCAATCCAATAGAGAACGAGACTTACGTATCCTGCAAAATCATTCTGCAGTTTCTTCCGGGTGAAATGAAAAAGATTAAAGATGACCGACATGAAGAGTGCATTCAGGACAATCGCCAGGATGGCCCCGATCCCGGTCGAATTATAGATCCACCACGTCGTCAGTCCGTTCCACAAAAGAAAGGCCGGGTATGAGTAGATGAAAGCGCTAAAACGCCTGTATTTATTTGGATTCCGGAAGATGTCATCTTCGATGCAAAGCAATGGAATAAACCCAATGAAAAGCAACCCGGGGAAGCCCCGTGCGGGCCAGGCAAAAGTCAGGAAAAGGCCGGACAACAGGGAGAGAAGAATTAACTGGAATTTCTTCATTTTCGAACCATCGTTATTATCAGCAAAACCAAGGCAAATGTAGGATTTTTTTTGTTAATTTTTCAGATGTACTGAATCGTCGCGAAAGTGTGTTTTTCGTTGCTGTTTCCATTAATACCGGCTATTCATACCTTACCTTTGCAGGATAAAATACGAAATTTAGAAACAACAATAAAGACAACTATGGAACCGATCATTATCACACATGCCTTCGACAGCAGCATCGACCAGGTTTGGAATGCATTGTCAAATGAGGAAGAATTGAGAAAGTGGTATTTCCCGGTGAGGGATTACAAATTTGAAGTGGGAAAATTTTTCACGTTTTTTGAAAGTGAAGAAACGAATAATTATCTCCACCGGTGCCGGTTCCTGAACATCATTCCAAAAAAACTGATCGAATATTCCTGGGCTCATCCGGATCATTCAAAAGGAAGTTCGGTTGTGAAATGGGAAATTCAGGAAGAAGACGGAAAAACCATGGTCACCCTTTCCCACAGCGGTGTGGAAAATTTTGCAGATGCCGGCCCTGACTTTGCCCGTGCCAACTATGAAATGGGCTGGGATTCAATCGTGAAAAACCTACTCCGGAATTACCTGTATGGTATCCGGAAACTGGTCTTTGAAGTTGAGATTAATGCTTCGGCGGCCAAAGTCTGGAAGATGCTTTGGGATAAAGAGAATTACACCCGGTGGGCTGAACCCTTTTCCAAAGGAACCTATTATACCGGGGAATTAAAAGCCGGCCAACGGGTTCATTTTCTGATCCCGTCAGGTGATGGGATGTATAGCGACATCGCCTTTTGTGAAGAAAATAAGCTGATGATGATCAAGCATATCGGGTTTATCAAGGACCTGAAAGAGTTGCCGCCTGATGCCGAAACTCAACGCTGGACAGGCTGTTTTGAAACGTATAAGCTCAACGGGAAAGACGGGAAAACCCACGTCAGGGTGGAGGCGATGCTGTAGTGAACGATGCAGCTTACATGCAGAAGACATTCCCGGTGGCATTGAATAAACTGAAAGAACTTGCTGAAATACCCTGATCCCGGGGCCGCCCTGACAAACATTTCCACGATCAATCATTTCGTGATAACCGGGAGGCCCTGTTGGTTTATATCGGAACCGCATCCGGGTCTAATCGGATACTTATGCGATTGTCAATGGATATAGACTAGGTGAACAGGTAATAATTTTCAGGATCAAATAATAGATAACAGGTAACAGTTTGAAATTTAAATGTCATGCATCACCAGGAACTCGTCCTCTTTAGCTGTCATCCGAATCCTCTCTGCTTTTGTCTTGTCCTTATAGCCGATTAAGTGAAGCACGCCATGAACCATCACGCGGTATAATTCCTGTTCAAAGGGTTGTTCAAACGTTGCTGCGTTATCTGTCACGCGCGGGATGCTGATAAAAATGTCTCCGGCAATAACTGCAGGATCTTCAGTGTCAGGAAAGGTAAGAATATCGGTATAGTTATCGTGTTTCAGGAACGTCTCATTCAGCTGAAGCAGGTAGTCGTCAGTACAGAAAATGAAATTAATGATCCCGGCATTCTTTTTCTCATGCAGAATGACCTCATGAATCCATTGACGGATCTTTGTCTTTCCTTTGAGCCGGAAGGGCACATCTTCAGAAAAAAACCGGATCACGGGTTTCGGCGCCACCGGCTAAACCATTGATTTTTGCTTCATGAAGTACTGGTTCATCTGGCTGATCCTGTTAAGCGTCGTTTCCTGGTTGATGGTGGAGATGTAAAACACGATCTCCACTAGGTTTCCTTTTGAATTATAAGAGACCTTGTCGGCTAATGACCGGATCAGGAAGATGCCCGCCCCATTGGGTGTGTTACCCGGCGGGGCCTCTACAGGGTTGGGAACAGTCCTGTAATTAAAACCGGCTCCTTCATCCGTCACGGTGAACTTAAGACCGTTGGGGATGCGCTGGAAGGATATCATTACATCTTTTTCCTCGTCCTCTTTGTTTCCGTGGATGATGGCGTTCTTTACGGCTTCTTCCAGCGAAAGAAGGATATTCCCAAAATAGGAATTTGTGATGTAGTAAGCATCACAGATTTCTTCAACGAAACTTCCGACCTTGCTCAGGTTACGTAATGAAGAAGAGATATTCAATTCTTTGTAAAGATGGTTCATATCATCGTTCAAATTTTAGAAAATACCCGTTTATCTTATTCCTGTAGAAATAATTATAAGCTGGTTGGACAGATTTTAACAAATCTACAGACTGCAATTTTTGTTTGTTATACTGAAAATCCGAAGAAGGGTTACTGAATTTTTGATTTTTTGCTTCCGTTGATTTTCGTTTTTCTTCCTGTTCTCTTTGCAGTTCTGCTTTTTCTGACTCCAGCATACGGGTTAAAATTTGTTCCTGTCGATTGATTGTTTCCTGGAGGATGCGCTTGTTGACAAGATCTTTTTCCGTTTGTTCCATCTGCTTCATGGCATCATTCATGCCTCCGCCGCCATCCTTGATCCCCTGTTCATTCAGTTCATCCACGTACTTTTTCATTTCACTCCGCAACGCTTCCTGCTGAGCAGCCAGTCGCGCAAGCTTTTCATTCATGCCTTTCTGGCCCGGTTGCATTGAACCTCCCTTACCATCTTTCTTCCCCGATTGCCCCTCTTTCAGGCTTTTCATTTCCTTATTCAAAGCCTCCTGTAATTTCCGCATGGAGCCCATGGGCGCTTTTCCACTCCCCCCGGGCTTTGAGCAGGACGAACTGCCCTTTTTATTACAGGACATGTTGTTGTTTTTCTTCATCTCTTTCTCTGCGTCCATCAGCATCAGTGCAAGGTTGTTTACAGAGGTCATGACAAACTGCTGCTTGGTTGCCGCTGCTGCAACATTCCGGTCATTCAGGAATTTTACGCCGTCGCTGATGTTTGAATTGATGGAATTGACTTCGCGCATGATGAACGGCTTGATCGCGACTTCACGCTTTGCCAGGGCGTAAAGAGAGTCTTCAACAAGTTTAAGGTCGTCCTTAAGGTCATTCTGGTCTTCGATCAGCTTCAGGTATCTCGGGTCATTCCGGTTGACAAGCTTGGTCTGGTTCATGATGTCTTCCTGGTCAAAGGAGATCCTGATCAGGTTTTCGAGGATCTGGCGGAGCTTTGCAGCATCTTCGGTTTGCTGTTCGGCTTCCATCTCATCCTGCGAATCCTGCATCTTCTTTGCCATCGACTTCATCTGGCCGGCCGCCGACTTCTGTCCCTTTGAAGCACCTTTCCTGTCATTCGACTTGAGGTTATCCATCACCTCCTGAAGTTCTTTTTTTATTTCTTCTTCGTCTTTCTGGATATCCGGCAATTTGTTCGGTTCTTCCAGGGCCTGGTTTTTCTTCTCAAGGTCACTCAGTTTGTCCTTTGCATCATCAAATTGCTTGTTCACCTCTTGTTGCTGCTCTTTCAAATCCTCGGCGGGCTTGTCCTTGTCCTTCGACTTTTCGGATAACTCGGCTTGTTTGTCGGCCAGTTTATTGATTTTGTCAATCATTTCCGACAGGTTCTTCTCAAATTCCACCTGCTTGAAAAGCTCGAGGCTGCGGTCAAGTTGTTTCTCAACTTCCTTGTTGCTGAGCTTCATCTTTTCAAGCATCTGGTTCACCTCGTTCTTGTCCACCTTCTCCAGCATCTTCTTAAGTTCATCGATCATTTTCTTCGTATCCTCATCCATGACCTGGCTGAACAATTCATTCAGCTGTTTTTGCTTTTCCATGATCGATTGATCGAGGTTCTTGTACTGGTCTTCGAAATCACTTTTCTGCTGGTTTTCCTGCTGGATCTTGTCCAGCGATTCCTTGATCTGTTTTTGTTTTTCAAGAAGATCCTGGATCTGCTTCTTGTCCTGCCACGATAATGTATTTTTATCGACAAGCTTCTTATTCATTTCATCAATCTGCTTCTGCAGTTTTTTTGCATCACGGATGGTCTGTTCAATGTTTTTCGAAATATTCTGCTCCTGTGTGGCCGCCTGGTTCTCTATTTCCTCCACGGTTGGCATCTTGAACCTGAAAGAACTGGAACGCGAACATTTCGGCCCGTGAATTCCATCGTTGTCGCAAACTTCAAAATAATAATCAATCTCGTCGCCGGGATTCTTTACATATTTTGAGATCTCTGCTGAAAAGAAAAATTGCTGCTGGTTTAGGCTTTTGTTGATCGGGATGTTCTCTGCATTTTCATCCTTATGCGTCGTATCTTCTCCCCGTGTAATGGTGTAATGAAACTGCAGCCTGGAGAAACCGTAATCATCCTTGATGATCCCCTGGAAGTAAAGTCTTGTTGTGAGCGATGAGTCCTGCGTCTGAACAACGCTGATGGATGGGTAGGAATCGGGGATCACGGTGATCGTATATGCCAGGGAGTCAGGTTTGATTACAAAGGCATTGATGGCTTTCACCGAATAATGGCCCGACTTGTAGAATGTCGCGGCGGTAACAAACGTGTTGCTTCCTTTCCCGGTGATCCGCCGGATCGTGCTGTCAATACTCATCATCACGGTGTCGGCATCTTTTGTATAGAAAGACCATTTCACGGTGGTTCCTTCAGGAATAATGATGTCGCCAGTGTTTTCAAGCACTTCGGTTTTCCGCGCCAGGTATGCCGGGAATACAAGCTCTTCCTGGAAACTCAGGATGGTTGGTTTGGGGTAAACATGCAATTCGTACTCCTCCGATCTGACACTGCCTGCATCCAGGTGAAACTTCAGCGATTGCTGAACGGCTTTAAACGTATAGGAGAAAAAGATCTTGCTGTCCCTGGTCATCTTAAAAGTGGTTCCGTTGTATTCGAGCAGGATCTCCTCCGGGATCTTTTCCCCCGTGACCTTGACCCTGAGCGTATAATCATCCTGCTGAAATGCTTCCAGCGATTTGTTCAGGACCAGGAGATGGAACGGGGCTTCCATTTCATAGACCCGCGTATGGTGAAGGATCCTTTCCGAAGAACTGGTCACGAATGAAGGGGTGATCAGCAGGATGAGAAGGATCACCAGCAGGGGAGCAAGGACGTACTTCAGGAACTTTTTGTTTTTCGACAGATCGATGGCAGAAACAAACGGAACCGGCCTCAGCTTTGAGATTTTCTGTTCAATGCTGGCAGTAAGCAACTCAGTATCGGCGTCGCCTTCGTCGGCTAATTTTTTAAGCTGAAGTGTGTTCAGCAGTTTATCCTGGATATCGCCAAAGTGTATCCCTATGATCCGGGCAGCCTGTTCGTGTGAAATGATTTTCCCGATCCGGCGGATCTTGAGAAGCGGTTCCGCAATAAATCCGACGAACACACCCGCATTGGCAAGCAGGAAGAGATAGAACAAAAGGGTCCTGATCAATGGCGTGAAATGCCCGAAATATTCCGATGCGGTCACAACCAGGAAGGATGCAAAGAGAATTGCAAAGAAAAGAATGATGCCTTTCAGCAGCCGGTTCCTGTAGTATTTGCGGATGAATTCATCCAGCTTGCTGATCAGGATCTGATAATTATCCGACATTTTTCCTTTGAGGGTTAACGGTTATTCTTGTGTAACTAAATTCAATACAAAGGTAATCAATTGTTCTGAGAATTCCGGGTCACGCCGGGAGCAAGGCCCAACACCGGGATGTAAAAGAAATCTCATTCAATATAGACGTAAAATAAAGCGAAATAGTATGTTGCCTGTTGTTAGAACATGAATAATGGGTCTGATCATCTTCCAACCGAGCTAAACTCACCCTAAACCCGTTGTAAACCCGATCTGGCACGGGTTTGATCCGGTTTAGCTCGGTTGGACCTCGGTTTCACGCCGGTATCAAGACGGATATTCGGTATTCAATGTTCGATGTTCGGCTGGTTCTGAAACAGTCTGTACAATAAAGATGTAAAATCAAGAGAAATAGATATTACTTTTTGTAACAAAACGGATTAAGGATAATGTTTTTCAAAAGATGATTCTCTAACCACAATAGGCACATTAGGACACAATCGTTAAATGGGATTTGTGAAAATTTGGATACATCTTGTCTGGACTACGAAAAGGAGGGAGCCTTTATTAACCAGGGAAATTCGCCCTTGCATTTTCAGGCATATCCGGGAGAATGCCCGGAGAAAAGGGATCTTTATTGATCATATCAACGGATATGATGAACATGTGCATTGTCTTATATCATTACGTGTGGGGCAGAATATAGATAAAGTTCTTATGTTACTTAAAGGAGAATCCTCAAATTGGATAAATAAAAACAACCTTATTGGAAAAAAATTTGAATGGCAGAAAGAATATTTTGCAGCATCAGTTAGTGAGTCGGGAATAAACAGGGTAAGGGAATATATCCGGAACCAGGAGCGACATCATAAAAAGAGGTCATATAACAGGGAGTGGAAGGAAATTGAAGAGAAGTACAAATTTGAAACTTTTGTTTCGGGCTAAAGCCCGGGAGTTACGAGTTGTTCTGAGCACCGGCGCTGTTCGGGTCCCGGCGCTGTTCGAAGTCCCGGAGTTGTCGGGCCCCCGGTCTGAAGCCCGGGGTAATGCATTGCCCCGGGCTTCAGACCGGAGGTTTGGGAAGGATGTTTCGGGCTTTAGCCCGGGGGAGGGGGGTGTCCCGGTTTTTAGCCCGGGGGAAAAGGCAAAAATTCAAAGGCTTTAGCCCCAAAATCCTGAATATTATTGTGCCAGGTCACTAGCGTTGCGTTGTTTTTGTTAAAAGTTCTTTGAAAAGCTTGATATATCTTCGTTTGCAGAGTTTTTTATCGAGCAACGATTTGAAAGTGGTTTTTCCGTCCTTTGTTCAAAATACT
>Ga0118677_10000974_pt1 | contig 61400 bp, 38 predicted proteins | sample AliMusrvi5mmetaG_FD_86154 | JGI IMG/M metagenome (GOLD analysis project Ga0118677, IMG submission 86154) | reverse complement strand
GATAAGGGCAATTGATTCTTCCCTGGCATTTTTTATCATTTCCCAGGCCGTAGGCGACATGTAAACCTGCTGGCTGAGGTTATAATCGAACTCATCCCTTATGGTGCGTACCAGTGTCAGCTGGAGTTCCTGCACCGTCATTTCTGATTTCTGTAAACGCATCACAAGGTTCGACGGCTGAATGCGTTCAAGGAAAAGAACAGTTCTTTCATAGGCCTGCAGCCTCAGGGGAAGGGTGATCCTTTTTGATTCAGTTAATGCATCATTTACAGGTGACCCGATTTTACGGTTACTGCTTTTCAGCCTGAAATAATAGGATACCAGGAACCAGGCGGCAAACGAGCCAAGGCATATGATCATGAAGGCATGAATGATATCGGTGACAAGGGTGGTCCAGAAGAAATTGTCCATGAGATGAGGTTTGTACAAAGATACTAAATAGCGAAAAGCGAAAGGCGAAATGGCGAAAAGCGAAAGTCACAATTTATGAGAACATTTTTACTATTTTTGTAAATTACAAATCATCACAACCTCTCGCTTATGACAACACTCGCTAACAGAATCAACTACCTTGCTGAATCAGAGACCCTGGCTATGTCGCGCAAATGCCGCGAACTGAAGGCCGAGGGTAAAGACGTTATTAACCTTAGCCTGGGTGAACCCGATTTCAACACCCCCGATTACATCAAGAATGCTGCTAAGGAAGCTATAGACAAGAATTTTACTTTTTATACACCCGTACCCGGTTATGAAGACCTGCGGAAGGCGATCTGCACCAAGCTCAGCCGTGACAATAACCTTGAATATTCACCGGCCCAGATCGTGGTGAGCACCGGTGCAAAACAATCCATCGCCAATGTGGTCCTCAGCCTTGTCAACCCCGGGGACGAAGTCCTCATCCCCTCCCCCTACTGGGTCTCATACAAAGAGATAATCAAGGTAGCCGAAGGAAAAGCCGTGTTCATCCCGGCAAAAATCGAAAATGAGTTCAAGGTGAAGCCTGAACAGATCGAAGCTGCCATCAGCCCGAAATCAAAACTGATGATATTCAGCTCACCCTGCAACCCCACAGGTTCTGTATATTCCAAAGAGGAGCTTGAAGGGATTGCCAAAGTCCTGGCCAAACATCCCGGTATTTTTATCATTGCTGATGAGATTTACGAACACATCAACTTTATTGGCAAGCACCAGAGCATTGCCCAGTTTGACTACATCAGGGACAGGGTCATCATTGTTAACGGTGTATCCAAGGCCTTTGCGATGACAGGATGGCGTATAGGTTATATCGCAGCCTCGGTGGAAATTGCGAAAGCCTGCGACAAGCTGCAGGGTCAGTTTACTTCAGGCACCTGTTCCATAGCCCAAAAGGCAGCCCTGGTGGCCGAAATCACTCCTCCTGACACAAAAGAGATGATTGAAATGCAAAAAGCATTCCGTGAACGCCGCGACCTGATGCTTCAAATGCTTGCCGAGATCCCCGGACTTAAAGTCAACCATCCCGACGGGGCATTCTATATCTTCCCCGATATTTCATACTACTTCGGCAAATCAAGCGACTCAGTTAAGATAAACGACGCAACAGACCTTTGTGATTACATACTGAACACTGTTTTCGTAGCCCTGGTGCCTGGCAATGCTTTCGGCGATCCGAATTGCATACGTTTCAGTTATGCAACGTCTAAGGAGAAACTGGTCGAGGCAGTTGGAAGAATTAAAGAAGCGTTAGGAAAACTTAAGTAGCGAGGTAGTTAACTGGGTCACTGGGTTACTGGGTTACTGGGTAAAAACGATAAATTGAAAAATCAAAAACCAAGAATATGACAATGAACAGCAAATTAAAACAGTGGGTTGAAGATTGGGCAAAGATCTGCCAGCCTGATAAAGTATACTGGTGCGACGGTTCCGAACAGGAGAACCAACGCCTGCTCGACCTGATGGTGAGCACGGGCATGGCCATTAAGCTGAATGAGAAAAAAAGGCCGAATTCATATTATTTCCAAAGTGACCCCAGCGATGTGGCCAGGGTTGAGAACCGCACGTATATCTGTTCGGAGAAGCAGGAAGATGCTGGTCCTACGAACAACTGGATGGCGCCTGCCGAAATGAAAACCCTGCTTACAGCTATGTATACCGGTTGCATGAAAGGGAGGACAATGTATGTTATTCCTTTCAGTATGGGGCCTCTGGGTTCAAAAATCGCACATATAGGCATACAGATCACCGACTCACCTTATGTGGTAGTGAATATGCGCACCATGACAAGGATGGGAACTGCGGTCCTGGACATCCTTGGTGATGGTGCATTTGTTCCCTGCATCCATACTGTCGGAGCTCCCCTTGAACCCGGACAGAAAGATGTGAAGTGGCCCTGTGCCCCTATCGAAAAGAAATACATCTGCCATTTCCCCGAAACCAACGAGATCTGGTCTTTCGGAAGCGGTTACGGCGGAAATGCGCTTCTCGGGAAGAAATGCTTTGCCCTGCGTATCGCATCGAACATGGCAAAACGCGAAGGCTGGCTGGCCGAACATATGCTGATCCTCGGGATCACCAATCCCAAGGGAGTTAAAAAATATTTTGCTGCCGCATTTCCAAGTGCCTGCGGTAAAACCAACCTGGCCATGCTCATTCCCAGCATCCCCGGATGGAAAGTCGAGACTGTAGGAGACGATATTGCATGGATGAAATTCGGTGAAGACGGCAAGCTTTATGCCATCAATCCTGAAGCCGGCTTCTTTGGAGTTGCACCGTTTACATCAATGGAGACCAACCCGAATGCTATGCTTTCATGCAGTTCCAATACCATCTTCACCAATACAGCTCTCACACCCGATGGAGACATCTGGTGGGAAGGCATTGGCACCGAAATTCCTGCAGGTTCCATAACCTGGGAAAATAATGTATACGATGCAGCTGCAGGTAAGCCCGCAGCCCATCCAAACGCCAGGTTCACAGCGCCTGCAAAACAATGCCCTGCAATAGACCCGGATTGGGAAAACCCAAAGGGTGTGCCTATTTCTGCTTTCCTTTTCGGAGGACGACGCCCTGGCACTGTTCCATTGGTTTACCAGAGTTTCGACTGGAACCATGGGGTATTCCTTGGATCTATAGTGGGCTCGGAAGTCACGGCAGCAGCAATCGGCCTTAAAGCAGGTGTACGCCGCGATCCTTTTGCCATGCTTCCTTTCTGCGGATATCATATGGGCGATTATTTCGGCCATTGGGTGAAAATCGGCAGTAATGCTCCCGTTCCTGCAAATCTTCCTAAAATATTCAACGTCAACTGGTTCAGGAAAGGACCCGAAGGCAAATTCCTCTGGCCGGGTTATGGCGACAACATCCGTGTTCTGAAATGGATCTTCGAACGTGTTGCCGGAGAAGGTGAAGCTGTGGAAACGCCAATCGGCTGGGTTCCTGCAGCCAATTCTATCGATGTAAGCGGACTTACCGGCATGGAAGCCAAAATGGAAATGATCCTGAAAGTTGATTCGAAAGAATGGATGGATGAGTGCGAACTGATCGCTGAGCACCAGCAGATTTTCGGCAACAGGCTCCCTTCTGAGATGTCAGGCGAATTTGAGAAGCTCAAGTCGAGACTTGCAAAAGCAATAAAATAATATTTCTCCGGATGTCGGAAGGCAACAAGATATATACAAAAGGCGGTGATAAAGGAGAGACTTCCCTTTTAGGCGGCACAAGAGTTTCGAAAAGCCACGAAAGAGTCGAAGCCTATGGTAACCTGGATGAACTGAACAGCTTTATCGGGCTGATCCGTGACCAGGATATCAATCCCCGTTACCGTGATGTTCTTGGCCGTATCCAGGAAGTTCTTTTTATCTCTGAAGCCCTGGTTGCCCGGGATCCTGATAAGGAAACACGGGAACTGCCTGCTTTCGGGGACGATGATATCCACATACTTGAAAAAGAAATTGATGCTATGAATGATGAGCTTCCCGGGTTGAAAAATTTTATTCTTCCGGGAGGCCATCAAACAGTTTCTTATTGCCATATTGCAAGAACTGTTTGCCGGAGGGCGGAGCGTTCTCTTATCAGGGTTAACAAAACAAGCCCTGTAGATGAGATAATAATACGTTTTATCAACCGTTTATCTGATTACCTTTTTGTTCTTGCGCGGAAAACCGGCAAGGACATTGGCGCCCAGGAACGGCTTTGGGTAACAAAAAAGTAAAAAAAATAGTTCTTGTTTTTCTGATTTTATTTTTTATACTTTTGCAGCTATTTTCAAAACGCTTGTAAAAATGTATTGGACACTTGAACTGGCCTCCAAACTGGAAGATGCTCCCTGGCCTGCTACTAAGGATGAGCTTATCGACTGGGCTATTCGCTCCGGTGCCCCGCAGGAAGTGGTAGAAAACCTCAGGGAAATTGAGGATGAAGGTGAAACCTATGAGCGCATAGAAGATATCTGGCCCGATTATCCCACCAAGGACGATTTTTTCTTCCACGAGGACGAATATTAAATAGCGAAGTAGCGAGGTAGCGAAGTAGCGAAACAGTTTTCGCTACTTATTTTCGCCATTTCGCTATTTCGCCATTTCGCTACTTATTTTTCCTGAAAAATGAAAAATTAACTTCCCCGTAGTTCCTGTGCTGGTCAAAGCCGGGAAATTCGCTGAAATCATATCTTTTCGGATGTTCGAGGATGAACAGTCCGCCGGGTGCCAGCACTTCTCCGCTTAGTACAAGCCCTGGCAGCTCGGGCAGTTGAGGCATGTCATAAGGAGGGTCGGCAAAGACCAGGTCCCAGGTATTCAGTGCCTGCCTTATATAGGTCAGGGCATTTGATCTTTGAGGGAACAGGTTCAGCATTTTCAGCTCAAGGCCAGTTTTGTGAATAAAACTCAGGCATCGGGGATCTTTTTCAATCGCAGTAACGCTTTTACATCCTCTTGAGATAAATTCATAAGAAATGCTCCCCGTTCCGGCAAACATATCAAGGACCCTGAGGTTCTCATATTCAACCAGGTTGTTCAAAACATTGAACAGGGCTTCCTTTGCAAAATCGGTTGTAGGCCTTAATGGAAGATTATTAGGCGGATGAATTTTCCTGCCCCTGTATGTCCCGCTTATGATCCGCATGAGTTGAAATTCAACAATGGATAATATGACTGGGGAGCAACAATATCAAATACCGGGCTGTATTTGAAAGTCTCATTCCTCCTTCCGAATTCCATATTCTTCACATATCGGTAGATCAGCTCAAACAGGTTGGATCCCCGGTCGATGTTCCCAAGCAGCACAACCGAGGCCTGCTCGGGGTTCATACCGAGCTGCTCCAGGACGAAAACGAGGAAATACACAACATCTTCGGCAACCATCCAGGTGAAAGTATTGAAGTACTTGATCAGCTTGCCGTCGTAAATGCAGATATCAAAACTCTTTTCCTTGATATGGAGGAAGATGCGGTTTGCATTGATCCGGGTCCTGAAATTCATCCAAACAGTTTGCAGCAGTATGGTCGAAAGGCTGGAGATCCTGGCCGAGGGGAAAAGTTTTTTTACAGAATCCTCAAGGCTCCTGGGAATCGAGTATATGTTATAATTATCGAATTGCTGGAGGTGGTCGGCAAGAACATGTTCGTCGGCCTGCAGCTGGAAATTCAGTTTCATGAAAATTTCCGCCTCCTGCGCATCAAAGAGCGGACCAGGGATAAGGGTGCTCTTTTTACCTTCATAAGCAATGCGGACGGTCTTGAATGGATTTTTCAGCCAGGGATTTGCATTGAGCACGCTCCGCATAAAATCTTCAAATGACAGTTTAAACCCGGGCTTGGCTTTGGGGATAAAATCATTCCGTCGGAATTCATGGAGAAGGATGTACTTGTTCAGGCGGTAATCAATGATGCAATAGGCCATGTGCGCATCGTTGAACTGCAGGGAGAGTCCGTAATTACGTGTTTCCTGGCTCAGGAATGCAGGATCAGTGCGGTTTACAACAACTGTATAGAATTCGGCCATATGCTCAGGCGGTCAGGGTATAGTAGATATTCACTGCAATAATAATTATAAATCCTGAAACATGGAAGGCTCCGGCTTCAATCATGAAACTGATCATGCAAATCCTGGTAGTCGGGAAATTCTTCCAGAAATGTAAAATGCCCGCTCCCTGGTTCCATTCGGCAGATATAATGCTGAACCCCGTTTGTCAATACGAGGTAGGAAACTTTCAGAGTGAAATTATACATGGCGAGCTGTTCGAATACCTTTTGGGTAATCTCAACCGAAGGAGCCTTGCATTCAACAGCCATTAGCGGCTTGCCCTGGTTCGAGTAGACCACGATATCGCTTCGCTTTGAAAGCCTGTTATATGTAAGGGAGGCCTCAACATGGATCAGCGATGCCGGGTAGTTGTGGCTGTTAACCAGGAAATTCAGAAAATGTTGCCTCACCCACTCCTCAGGAGTCAGGCGCACGTATTTCTTCCTGACAGGGTCAAAGATCTCCTTTTTCCCGTCAGCTTTGGAACGTATTTTAGCCGGGTATCCCGGGAGTTTCAGTTCAGGCAACATATTACAACAAATATAATGATAAACATGATTTGGCTATCTTTGCAGGGCAGGAGGAAATGTAAAACCTGCTAACACGTTTATGGCCAGGGACAGCGGTTTCGGGAACATCCTATCAGACCTTAAAAATAAAATATATTATCCTGTTTACTTTTTATACGGAGAGGAGCCCTATTTCATAGATGTCCTTTCCGATTATATTGCCGATCATGTGCTGAGCGAACAGGAAAAAGAATTCAACCAGACCATTGTTTATGGAAAGGATGCGGATGCTGCGACCATTCTAAGCTATGCCAAACGTTACCCGATGATGTCAAATTACCAGGTTCTTATTGTGAAAGAAGCCCAGGACCTGAATGACATGGATGTTTTTCTTCATTACTTCCAGGAACCGGTCAGTTCTACAATCCTTGTTTTCTGTTATAAATACGGCAAGATCGACAAACGCAAGTCCCTTTATAAGTCCATAGAGAAAACAGGAGTTTTGATGGAATCGGCACTGCTTTACGACAACCAGATCCCAGAATGGATCAGCGGTTATGTAAAGGAAAGAGGATTTTCGATCTCCCCCAAAGCCTCGGCCCTGCTGGCAGAATTCGTTGGCAATGAACTCTCCAATGTGGTCAATGAACTTAGCAAGCTGTTCATCATCATACCTGCCCGCGCTGAGATAACCGAAGAAATCATTGAACGGAACATTGGCATCAGCAAGGATTTTAATGTGTTTGAACTTCAGAAGGCACTTGGGCGCAAAGATGTATACAAGGCAAACATGATCATCCGATATTTTGCAGCAAACCTTAAGGACAATCCGCTGGTCAAAGTCATTCCAAGCCTGTATTTATTTTTCAGCAAGGTTCTTGCATACCATTACCTGCCCGATAAATCGCGCAATAATGCAGCTGCTGCATTATCGGTCAATCCTTTCTTTGTGCAGGATTACCAGACTACAGCAAAAAATTACTCTGTGCGCAAACTTGTCGACGTGATCTCTTTTCTCAGGGAATACGACCTCAAAGCAAAGGGCCTGGATAATGCTTCCGCAACCGACGGGGAGTTAATGAAAGAACTGGTATTTAAGATACTTCACTGATAGCTGGGGAACTGGGTGGCTGGGTTGCTGGGCTACTGGGTGGCTGGGTTCCTGGGTTACTGGGGTGGCTAAGTCCCAGTTACCGGCTGCGAAGCAGCTTTACCCAGTCACCGGCGCGAAGCGCTTACTCCTCCCTCATCTTATAATCATATTCTCTCGACCGATAAGTCTCCTCGATGATCCCCGCGTATTTATCCTGTATGAATTTCCTTCTCAGTTTCATGGTCGGTGATAATTCTCCCGAAGTCACACTCCACTGAGAAGCCAGCAGCCTGAATTTCTTGATCTTCTCGGTTTGCCCAAGATCAAGATTAAATTTGTCGACTTCCTCCTGGAAACGCTTGATTATTTTAGGGTTTCTGACTGCCTTTTCAGGGGTTCCAAAAGTAATTTCCTTAACCTTGCACCACCCTCTCAGGTATTCCATATTAGGAGAAATAAGGGCTGCAGTATATTTGCGGTTCTCACCTATAACAATGATAAACTCGATGAAAGGAGAAGCCCTGAACTTCTGTTCGATCACCTGGGGGGCAATGTACTTGCCAGACGATGTCTTGAAAATTTCCTTTTTCCTGTCGGTGATCCTTAGGTATTTCCCGTCCTCGAGAACGCCAAGGTCGCCGGTATGGAACCATCCTTCATTATCAATAACCTCCTGGGTACGTTCAGGGCGGTTGTAATAACCGATCATCACATTGGGCCCCCGGCATAAGATCTCATTGTCATCGGCAATCTTTAATTCAACGCCGGGTAGGACAGGTCCGACGGTTCCGAACTTCAGTCCTCCTTTTGCGAAAGTTGACACGGCAATGACCGGTGAAGTTTCTGTAAGCCCGTAACCTTCCATCAAAGGGATGCCCGCAGCCCAGAAGACCCTTGCAAGTCGGGGATGCAGGGCTGCCCCGCCCGAGATGATAAGCTTTACCCTGCCACCCAGGGCTTTTTTCCATTTGTTGAAAACCAGCACCCTTGCGATGAAAAGCTTGATATCATAATACAGGCCCCTTTCATGGTTCAGTTCAAATTTATGCCCCTGCCGGAGAGACCAGAAGAATATGACTTTCCTGATCCCTTTCAGGTTCCTGCCTTTGGAAACGATACGGTTATACATTTTTTCCAACACCCTTGGAACAGCGGCAAAAGTATCAGGCTTCACTTCCCGTATCAGGTCTCCTGCCTTTTCAATATTGGCACAATAGTAGATCGACATACCAAAGGACTGGAAAACGTAATTCAACATCCTTTCGTAAACATGGCATAAGGGAAGAAAACTCAGAACCCTGTCATTGCTGGTATAGTCGGGGATCATTGCACAGGCCGTATAATTACTGATAAAATTCCTGTGCGAGAGCATGACCCCTTTAGGCCGGCCGGTGGTACCTGAAGTATAAATAATAGTGGCCAGGTCATCAGGCTGGATCCCTGCTTTGATCTCTTCCAGCAGGTCGGGATTTGGATGATTCATGCCGAGTTCAAGCAGCTCCTGCCAGTGTTTTATTCCCTTTACCTTTTCGATGCTGTATATTCCTTTAAGGCTCGCTATACCCGAACAAATGTTTTTAACCCTGTTGTAAACCGCGCTGTTCGAAACGATCAGGTATTCTGCATTTGAATCATTGAGAATATAGCAGTAATTATCATCGCTTACCGTCGGATAGATCGGCACCTGTACCGCCCCAACCTGCATGATCCCCATATCGAAAAAATTCCATTCGGGGCTGTTTAACATGATAGTAGCGACCTTGACACCTTTCCCAACCCCGAGTGAAAGCAAACCGAGGCTGATCGCTTTAGAATAACCAATGTAATCTGTGGATGAGTATGCGTGCCACTTGCCTGCCTTCCGTTTAAGCAAGGCGTCTGATTTCGACGGGTACTTATCCCTGTACACATCCAGCAGGTCGAATAAGCGTGTCACGGAAGGTGCGGACATACTTCAGCGATTTATTATTTAAACAAATGGTCTATCTCTTCCTTGTATTTTGAATGGAGGAATTTCCGTTTCAGCTTCAGGGTGGGAGTAATCTCTCCCGATTCAAGCGTCCACTCATGATCAAGAAGGTCCCATGATTTAACCTGTTCCGTTTCGCCAAACAGCTTGTTGTACTTCTTGATCTCTGCGGCAAAACGCTTCCGTATCTTTTCTTTTTTAATGACTTCGGATGGCGTGGTGAATTCAATTTCCTTTTCCCTGCAGTAGTCTTTCAGGAAGGCAAAATCGGGTACGATCAGCGCTCCCGCAAATTTCTGGTTCTCCCCTACCACCAGGATCTGGTCAATAAACAACGACTCCTTGAATTTATCTTCAATGGGCTGAGGGCTTACATACTTGCCGAAGGAAGTCTTGAACAATTCCTTTTTCCTTCCGGTTATTTTCAGCTGTCCTTCCGGTTCAATATGGCCCAGGTCCCCTGTATGGAACCAGCCGTCGGAATCAACAGCATCCCTTGTCATTTCGGGCTCCTTATAATAGCCGATCATGACACCTGGTCCTTTAGCGCAAATCTCCCCATCAGAGGCTATCTTAACTTCAGTATTACTGATCACCGGACCTACCGTACCGAATTTAATACCGTTTTCCCTGAAGTCGCAGACGGATATCACAGGCGAAGTCTCGGTAAGCCCGTATCCCTCTAGTATATGTATGCCGGCACAGGTGAACATGCGCCCAAGCCTGGGCTGCATTGCAGCGCCTCCCGACACGATGATTTTGATCTCGCCTCCCATGGCTTCTCTCCATTTGCAGTACACCAGGCGGTCGTAAAACTTACGTTTAAGCTCATAGAACCAACCGTTGGCTCCGTTCAACTCGTAACGCGTTGACATGTGGAAGGCCCACCAGAAAATCCAGCTTTTTACCCCGGTGAGTTTACGCCCGGTCGAAACCAGCCTGTCGTAGATCTTTTCAAGCAAACGGGGCACCGTCGTAAGGATTTGCGGACGGACTTCCTTCATATTATCAGTAATAGTACCGATGTTTTCGGCATAGTAAACCGAGATCCCATCATACTGGTAAAGGTAATTCAGCATGCGTTCATAAACATGGCAGAGGGGCAGGTAGCTTACTGCCCTTGCTTCCTCACCGAAAGGCGGGATATGGGCACAGGCCTTGAAATTGGAGATGATATTGCTGTGCGAAAGCATGACACCTTTTGGATTTCCCGTTGTCCCTGATGTATAGATGATGGTTGCCATATCATCGGGATTTACTGCGGCTTTGCGTTGTTCGAGCAAAACCTGGTTCATATTGGCCTTGCCAAGATCCACCAGTTCGCTCAGATGTTTAAGCTCGTTGTTATCCTTATAAGTATAAATATCCTTCAGGGTTGGAACTTCCGGGAGTATATGCTGAATTTTGCGCAAGAGTTCTGCACCTGAAACAAACACATACTTAACCTCGGAATGGTTGAGTATGTACAAGTAATCCGATTCACTGATAGTGGGATAAATCGGGACATGTACTGCGCCCACCTGTAAAATGGCCATGTCAAGGATATTCCATTCAACCCTGTTCGAACTGATCTGTGCGATTTTATCGCCCGGCTTTACGCCCAGCGCCAGGAAGCCGTAACTGATGTTATCGGCCATTTCACGGTATTGTTTGATGCTGTATTTGACCCATTGCCCGTTTTCCTTTGAGGCGATGACATCATCCTTTGGCTTGTACTTCTGCTCATAATACGGCAGAAGGTCAAAGATGCGCACTACTTCCATGATCAACAGTGTTTAAGTGAGAACCCTGAGTTTCAGGTGCAATGATAGTGAAAAAAAGTATAAGTGAAGATGCCCTGTAATTCAGGCATTTGATTCGCTAATAACAAACAGAGGATTTATGGAATAAAAGGAAATTACCTAGTACTAGGTATTCAATGCCTTATTGTATTTTTACAACTTCATTACTTATTTTTGTGATAATTTTAAACAAAGAAAATCAGGACCCAAATGATAAATAAAATCTATACTCCCTTGATTCGTTTTTCAACACTACTTCTTTTTATTGCAATTACTGCAAAATCCTATTCTGATCCCCCTCCACCTCCCGGCAACCCTGGCAGTGGTGGAGGTGGAGGAGGTCCTGTAGGTGCCCCCATTGACGGAGGCCTTGGGATACTTATAGCCATGGGAATCGCCTATAGCGGAAGGAAATATTATCAATCATGGAAAGTGAAAAAGAATGCTGAAAAGGGAGAGGAGGATATGGCATGATTAAATTGTTAGGAATTGTAATTGTTCTGGCATTTTTATTACCTTTTAGTGCTATTAGTGGCAGTTTTCAATCTTTTGCAAATGGAGATTGGACCAGTTATACAATAACATGGCAAGAGTATAATGGGAGCACTTGGGTAACCGCAACGCGAAATCCTATCTACGGCGACCAGGTAACAATAAGCCATAGTATTGTTCTGAACAATAATCTTGGTTATAGCGGCTCAGAAACAAACGGTTTTAAATCGCTTTTAATAACTTCAGCCGGTAATCTCACAACTTCAGGTACCGGGAGTTTATTAAGTATTGTGGTGGGAAGCGGTGATTATCTTTCTGTTGAAGGTACAATGATCATCGGAGGCATCCAGGTTTTATCAGGGGGTATTGTCCTGGTTAAATATACAGGACATCTTACAACCAACGTGAGCTCTGCAAGTAATGCCGGTACGGCAATAATTGATGGTAGTCTTACAATCAGCAACGCAAGTTTAACGGTAACCGGAACTCTTTATGGAACAGGGAAAATATTTGCAAGTAACTATACCGGAGGTGGAGCAACTTTGTTTGGGTATGCAAGATCTCCCGGCCTGCTGAATATATCGGGTTTCCTCTGGACCAGTTCGTCGACTGGTGACTGGTTCACAGGTTCAAACTGGACAAGAAGTACTTCTTCCGGATTACAGTCCGGTGCATGTCCGAATGACACAACGCTGGTTACAATCCCATCAGCTTTTGGAAATGTAACTGATAACAGCACAACCGATACCGCTCGAGCATATTCACTTACTATAAAGCCCGGTGAGAACCTGACTATCTTTCCGAACTGTCATATGAGAATTGTTGACAGCCTTGACAACCAGGCAGGACCCATAGGACTTGTTATAAACTCCGATGAATCAGGTTCAGGGTCACTGATCCTCCCTACCAGCGCAGAAGTGAATCCTTACAAGCCCGATGCCACTATCAACCTATACATCACAGGGAACTCAGACACAACAAAAATGATGTACCATTTTGTTTCGATCCCTGTTGAAAACTCATCAAATAACACTAGTAACTTATTCCTGGGTTCCTACCTTTTCGATTTCAACACTACCTCAAACATCTGGGAGAATTTGGGTTCATCTACATCAACTCAACTAGATGAAACCAAGGGCTACATGATATACTATCCTGGAGCTTCAAAAACATATAATATTTCAGGAAAACTTAATAGCGGTAAATTTTATCCACATATCATAAATGCCGGTTCTGGCTACAATCTGGTGCCGAATCCATATTCCTCAGCAATTGACTGGGAGTCAGCAGGTGGGTGGAAAAGGGATGATATTGCCCCAACTTGCTATATATGGCCGGCAGGCAAAGCATCTGTTTCTTCAAACTATAACACCTGGAATTATGTTACGCATATTGGGACACCTGCTGTAGGCCAAACAAATCCCGGCCGCAAGGAGATTGCAATGGGGCAATCATTTATAGTCCAGGTCGCAGGACCCACACCAGATTTCTCAATGACAAATGCTGTTTGCACTAAAGTCAATCCTCCTTTCCTCAAAAATACTCCTGTAATTCCAAACCTTCTCAGAATAAAATGTGTCGCAGAGTTAAATAATGCATTTGATGAAGTGGCTGTGAATTTTCGTGAAGGAGCAACCCCCGCCTTCGACCCGCTTTTTGATGGCAATAAATTCTATGGTGGGGCTGAAGCTCCTCAGCTTAGCACTATCTCTTCAGACAACAACGAGCTTTGCGTCAATTGTCTCCCATTTAGTAGTAGTGGAGCTATCGTACCTGTGAACTTTTCCTTTTACACTAATAGTCAGGTATATTTTACTGCAAGCGGAATGCAGTCATTTGCCCCCGGTGTTTCCTTACTTCTTGAGGATTTATTACTGAACAAGGTTACTGACCTCAGGCAGGATTCGGTTTATAATTTCACTTATCGTACCGCTGATCCCATTGACCGTTTCAGGCTGAGGTTTTCAGGTTCAATCGGCATACAGGAAGAACAAATCAGTAATGATGGCAGGGCGTTTGTAAGCAACCACTTCCTCTTTCTTGATATTTCTTCCATGCAGGGCCAAACGGCCGATGTCAGGGTGTATTCCATACTGGGGCAGTTGGTCTCATCTGATCACATCCAGATTAACGGAATTGCAAGGGTTGAAGCTCCGCAATCAGCAGGCATATATATTGTGGAGGTTGTTGCCCCGGACCACAGGTTTGTGTCCAGGATCGTTTGCAAATAAATCACAATCCGTATTTGCGTTATTGTACCTTGTGAAAATGCATCGAACTCGCCTGGGCGGTGGGCATAAGTACGAGGTCAGCGATGTTCACATGATCGGGCAGTGTGGTGGTGTAATAAACTACCTCTGCAACATCTTCAGCCGACAGGGGTTTGAATCCCTTGTAAACATTATCGGCTCTTTGCTGGTCGCCCTTGAAGCGGACCAGTGAGAATTCCGTATTTGCTGCGCCGGGAGATACCTGGGTGACTTTGATATTATGAGATACCAGGTCGATGCGGGTACCTTTGGTGATGGCATCAACCCCGAACTTTGATCCACAGTAAACATTTCCGTTGGGGTAAACTTCCTTTCCTGCAACTGAACCTATATTGATGATGTGCCCCTTTTTCCTGGCTACCATCAGTGGAGCCACAAAACGGGTCATATACAGCAGTCCTTTCATATTGGTGTCTATCATCCTTTCCCAGTCATCAAGCACGCCTTCGTGAACAGGGCCCATACCAACGGCAAGGCCGGCATTGTTAACCAGCACGTCAATGGCTTTCCATTCATCAGGCAGGGATTGTATAGCTTTCTCAACGTCTGCTGATTTCCTTACGTCGAAGCAGAGCGCGAGGACATCTGTTTTAAAATCCTGTTCGAGTTGTTTCTGTAATTCATCAAGCCTGTCTTTCCGTCGTCCGGTGATGATCAGTTTATGCCTGTTCTCTGCGAACTTCAGTGCAATTGCTTTGCCAAAACCGGATGTAGCGCCGGTAATTAGTACTATCTTTTTCATAATAATCACATTAAACAAGTAGCGAAATAGCGAGGTGGCGAAGTAGCGAAAATCTTTTTTATTTTCAATTTCGCTACTTCGCTATTTCACTACCTCGCTACTTTATTTTCTATCCAGTTCTTCGCATTCACAAACGCCTCGATCCATGGTGCAACCTCATCAACTTTTCGGTCTTCGGGATAATATGCCCACTGCCATGGCAATACCGCATCTTCAATATGGGGCATGATGGCTAGATGGCGGCCGTCGGCCGAAGAGATGCACGCGGCATCGTACTGAGAACCATTGGGGTTGGCAGGGTACCCGTGATAGCTGAATTTAGCGGGGATATGGTAATTTTCTTCAGTAAGCGGGAAGTTGAATTTGCCTTCCCCGTGGGCAGTCCACACTCCCAGCCTTGCGCCTGCAAGTGAATGCAGCATCACCGAATGGTTCTCCTGCACGCTGAGGTTGATGAAAGCGCATTCGTATTTATGGGAATCGTTCCACGACATTTTCGGGTGCAGCTGATGTTCGGGATAGATGAGCCCGAGCTCGACAAGAAGCTGGCAGCCGTTGCAAACACCCAGGCTGAGGGTATCTTTCCTTGCAAAGAAATTGTCGAGAGCCTTCTTTGCCTTTTCATTATACAGGAAGGAACCCGCCCAGCCCTTCGCCGAACCAAGTACGTCGGAATTGCTGAACCCTCCCACAAATGCGATCATATTCACATCCTCCAGGGTTTCACGGCCCGAGATCAGGTCGGTCATATGGATATCCTTTACATCCATACCAGCCAGGTACATAGCCCAGGCCATGTCGCGATCGCGGTTCACCCCCTGCTCACGTATAATGGCGGCCTTAGCTCCCGTTGGTTTCCGGCGTTTCAGGTCAATCCCATGCTGCGCGGCTTTGCCGGTAAATGTTCCGGGGAAACGGAAAATCAACGGCTGGTTTTTGTAATTGGTAAACCGTTCAAGAGAAAGTTTCTCGCCGCATTGTTTCCTGTCGAGAAGATATGACGTTTTGAACCATATGTCCCTGTAGTGATCGATATCTAAACTAAGATCATTACTGCGGATGACTAATTGCCGCTTATCATTCGGCCGGCCGATCATGTGCGCCTCCAGGCCTGATGATTTTTTCAATTCGGCTGCCAGTCCTGCTACATCCACTTCCTTAACCTGCACCACAATTCCGGGATTCTCTGCAAACAGAAACTTAATAAGATCCTGTTCAGCAATGCTGCCAAACTCCAGGTCAAGGCCCGTCACGGTATGAGGGAAAACCATTTCCAGCAGTGTGGTAATGAGTCCGCCGGCCGAAATATCATGGCCTGCAAGGACCCTGCCTGCATTGATCCATTCCTGGACGACGGCAAAGGCAGCAGCAAATGCCTGTGGATTCTTTATATCAGGGGCAGAGTTACCAAGACGGTTGATTACCTGGGCAAAGCTGCTGCCGCCGAGCGAATACTCATCCGCAGACAGGTTAATATAGACCAGCGCGGTGTCTTGTTCGACGGATAAGCAAGGGCTTACCGCTTTGCGCACTTCGCTGACCTCGGCAACGGCCGAAATGATAACCGTTCCCGGAGAGTAAACAACAGTTCCGTCGGGGTATTTCTGGGTCATCGAGAGGCTGTCTTTGCCGGTCGGGATGTTGATCCCAAGGCTGATTGCAAATTCGCTGACAGCCTGCACTGCCTTGTAAAGCCTGGCATCTTCGCCAGTGTTCCTGCAGGGCCACATCCAGTTGGCGCTAAGGGAGATTCCCTTCATGCCATGTGTAAGCGGAGCCCATATGATATTAGTAAGGGCTTCGGCAATGGACAGCCTTGAGCCGGCTTCAGCATCTATAAGACTCGCAGCCGGGGCATGGCCAAGTGAAGTGGCTATCCCTTTTTGGCCCTGGTAATCCAGTGCTACCACCCCGAGGTTGTTAAGGGGCAGCTGCACGGGCCCGCAGGTCTGCTGCATTGCAATTTTCCCTGAGACTGCACGGTCGACTTTATTGGTCAGCCAGTCCTTGCAGGCTACGGCTTCGATTTGCAGAACCTGCGTCAGCAGGTTCTGCAAATCGTGATCCGTGACTCGTGAACCGTGATCCGGAACGGGTGCATAGGCAGGTTTTAAAGAAACATCCTGCATGATCGTCTTAGGCGGCTTTCCAAAGAAATCATCTACATTCAGGTCAATAGGATGGCTGCCGTCACGCTTGTCCTCGAACACCAGCTGATGGTCGCCTGTGGCTTTTCCCACCACGTAGATGGGGGCTCTTTCACGCTTTGCAACCTCTTTTAAAAGTTCAAAGTCTTTTTCCTTTATCAGCAGTCCCATTCTTTCCTGGGACTCATTACCGACGATCTCCTTGTTTGAAAGCGTAGGATCGCCTAAGGGAAGTGCATCGATCTGTATCTTCCCTCCGGTCTCTTCAACCAGTTCGGAGATGGAATTCAGATGCCCGCCTGCTCCATGGTCGTGTATCGAAACGATTGGATTTTCTTCCATTTCGACCATGGCACGGATGGCGTTGAATACCCGTTTCTGCATTTCGGGGTTTGAACGCTGCACTGCATTCAGTTCAATGGAATTTCCGTATTCCCCGGTAGCTACCGACGAGACAGCGCCGCCGCCCATCCCGATACGGTAATTGTCACCACCCAATATTATTACATCTTCTCCTCCCTGGGGAATTTCTTTCAGGCTGTCTTCCGTTTTGCCGAATCCTATACCACCGGCCAGCATGATCACTTTGTCGTAACCGAAAACCTTGTCGTTTTCTGAATGTTCGAAGGTCAGCACCGATCCGCAGATCACAGGCTGTCCGAATTTATTCCCGAAATCGCTGGCACCATTGGAGGCTTTGATCAGCAGTTCTTCGGGGTTTTTATACAACCATTTCCTAGCAGTGAAGGCTTTTTCCCATTCACGGCCTCCGTCAAGCCTCGGATAGGAAGTCATGTAAACAGCGGTACCTGCCATGGGGATGCTGCCTTTCCCGCCTGCCATGCGGTCGCGGATCTCTCCCCCGCTTCCTGTGGCTGCCCCGTTGAAAGGTTCCACGGTGGTTGGGAAATTATGGGTTTCGGCCTTGATTGAGATCACACAGTCAATATCCCGGATCGCAAAGTAATCGGCCTTTTGCGGGTTACCCGGTGCAAACTGTTCAATTTCAGGACCGGAAATAAACGCAACATTATCTTTATAGGCTGATACGATGAAATTCGGATGTTCTTTCGAGGTCTTTTTGATCAGGGCAAAAAGAGATTCCGTCATCTCTTTCCCGTCAATGATAAACGTGCCGTTAAAGATCTTATGGCGGCAGTGTTCTGAGTTTACCTGTGAAAAACCAAAGACTTCACTGTCGGTAAGCTTACGGCCGATCTTCCTGCTCAGGCCTTTGAGGTATTCAATTTCCTCTCCGCTTAGCGCAAGGCCTTCGCTAAGGTTGTACGATTCAAGATCATCAATATAAAGGATAGGTTCAGGCTCATGCTCAATATGAAAACTATGCTGGTCAAGACCTGCATAGATGCGCTGGAGCATGGGGTCAAAATCCGTGACCCGTGAATCGTGAATCGTGAATCGTGAATCGTGAGCCGTGATCCGGTTCGCGGTTTCCGGTTCAGGGTTCACGTGAATAAACTCTTCAATCCTCCTGATCCCGATGATCCCCATATTCTGGGTTATCTCAACGGCATTGGTGCTCCAGGGTGTGATCATTTCTTTCCTCGGCCCGATAAAGGTTCCCTGTAAAGCAGGTTCGGCGATACATTCTGCATCGCCGAACAGCCAGGTGAGTTTTTCAATATCGGTTGAAACCAGTGGATCCTGATGCTCCACTGCGTAGTATTTGTCGATGTTTCTAAAAAATGTCAGCATCTTCCCATAATTAAACCATGATGCTTTTCGCTACTTCGCTATTTCGCTACTTCGCTATTTATTTTAAGATCCTAAAAACCTCTCCGCCTCTATCGCTGCCATGCATCCCGTTCCAGCTGCAGTGACTGCCTGGCGGTAATAGTGATCCTGCACATCACCTGCAGCAAAAACGCCTTCAACACTGGTCGTGGTTGAACCCGGCAGTGTCTTGATATAGCTCATTTCATCAAGTTCAAGCTGCCCATTGAATATCTCGGTATTGGGTTTGTGCCCGATAGCCACAAAGAATCCGTGAACTGTGAGATCCCTGCTTTCACCCGATTTAATATTTCGGACGCGGACGCCGGTAACGCCGCTGTCATCGCCAAGAACCTCTTCGGGCATGCTGTCCCATACCATCTCGATATTGGAAGTTGTCAGTACTTTATGCTGCATGGCTTTGGAAGCACGAAGTTCGTTGCGCCTGTGGATCATGTAGACCTTTTTGCAGAGTTTGGCAAGATAGGTGGCTTCTTCGGCGGCAGTATCACCTCCCCCGACGATAGCAACATCTTTCCCGCGATAGAAAAATCCGTCACAGGTTGCACAGCCTGAGACTCCCATGCCCATGAATTTCTTTTCGGATTCCATCCCCAGCCATTTGGCCGATGCGCCGGTGGCAATGATCACTGTATCTGCTTTGACCGTCTTTCCGTCATCCGCAGTCACAATAAAAGGACGATTCGAAAAGTCAACGGAAGTCACAACTCCGAACCGTATTTCTGTTCCGAAACGTTCGGCCTGCTGTTTGAATTCTTCCATCATTTCGGGGCCGGTGATGCCTTTCGGGTACCCCGGAAAATTCTCTACTTCGGTGGTGATGGTAAGCTGTCCGCCAGGCTGCATTCCCTGGTAAATAACCGGTTTGAGGTCGGCCCTGGCAGCGTATATGGCGGCGGTATATCCTGCCGGTCCCGAGCCTATGATAAGGCATCGTATATGATCAGTGTTTTCACTCATTTGATTGCTTTTTATTCTTGTGCAAAGGTAAAGAAAAATCGGCGATCAGGGCAGCTCCGATAATCTTCCCCTGTATATCTTTCAGGCGCATTTGTTACAAAAGTCCTGAAATGCCTAATTTTACGATTCAATCCTTTTTCCCATGAAACGATATGTCCTGATCCTGTTTTTCTCCTGTGCTTTCCTGTCCCTCACCATGGCATCCGGTTATCATGAAGACAGAAAGCTGATAATCGGAATTTCCTATGCGCCTCCTTACATCATAAACAAGGAGGGCATAATGTCGGGGGTCTGTATCGATCTGTGGAGACTTATCAGCGACACGCTCAGGATCTCATACGAATACAAGGTCTATCCATCCACAGATTCACTGATGCACGATTTACGGGCCGGGGCTATCGACCTTTCCATCCTGCCCCTTACCGCTACAAGCGAACGTCTTGCAAAGTTAAAATTGTCAATTCCCTTTTATATTTCAAATATGGGAATTGCAACCCGAATTGAGAAACAATCTGCTTTTCTCCAATTACTTAAGAATATTTTTTCCTGGAAGATTATTCGTTCATTGCTCTTTATTTTCCTTATTGCTACAGTCTTTGCGGTTTTTCTCTGGCTGGCCGAACGAAAAGGGAATGCCCTTCAATTCAGGCCGGGATTTATCGGTGTGACCGACGGCATCTGGTGGGCATTCGTTACCATGACAACTGTGGGATATGGCGATAAGATCCCTAAAACAAGATTGGGAAGAATACTGGCCATTTTCTGGATGTTTTTCGCAATAGGCTTGTTCTTTATAGCTTCCGGAGTAGTCTCTTCAGAACTTACAGTCAACAGGCTTCAATCGCAGATAAAAAATCCTGACGACCTTAGTAATTGCAGGGTGGGAGCGATTAACAAATCGGGATACGGGGAGACCCTGGGCCGTCACAAGATCCCATATTCTCCTTTTTCTTCGCCCTGGGATGGCCTTCAGGCTGTAAATACCGGCCTTATTGATGCTTTTGTTTATGACCAGGCGTTGCTTCAATACCTGGTTGTCAAAAATAAGCTGAGCGACAAGATCGTGATCATACCCAGCGGTTTAAACCTGCAATACTTTTCTTATATGGCCGGCAAAAACAACCAGGTATTGATAGACAGGATCAACCCTGCATTACTGAAGGTTATTGACAGCGATTCATGGGTAGAGATCTTATTAAGGTATGGTATTGTACATTAAGAGGGACTGAGATCCCGAAGGGACAATAATTGCATTATACCAAATTGCCCGGCTTAAATTTACGATTGGATTATCAGGATATTTTTCTATATTTGCACTCCCAAATCGGGATATCGGGGCGTGGCGCAGTTGGCTAGCGTACTTGCATGGGGTGCAAGGGGTCGGAAGTTCGAGTCTTCTCGCCCCGACAAATGAAAGCCTTTTCGTGAAAACGAAAAGGCTTTTTGATTTTTTAGCGAAGCAAGTTCACTTGCTGAAGCGGAAAAATCGAAAAGCCTTAATGAGCGCAGCGAATAAAGGCTTTCATTTAAGTTCCCCTAACGGAAGTCCGGCGAGGCCGAAGGTCGAGCCAGTCTTCTCTTGAAGAAATTTCCGGCGAGGCCGAAGGTCGAGCCAGTCTTCTCTTGAAGAAATTTCCAGCGAGGCCGAAGGTCGAGCCAGTCTTCTCTTGAAGAAATTTCCAGCGAGGCCGAAGGTCGAGCCAGTCTTCATTCCCTCACGAGAATATAGGCATACCATATCATCTTAAGAAAGCTCGCTGGCCTGTCCATATCGCAAATCAGCTGCTTTCTTTCAAGTTTTTCGTAAGGCAGGATGCCTCCGCCGGTTTCTTCCTGGAGCTTTTCAAGCATTTTTAAAGCTACTATGCCTCTTGCCATGATATTGGCAAAGAGGATGATGAAAAATTCAAGATCCGATTTTTTATACGGCAGCTGCCGGGCCATCAAACAGAACTTGACGCATTCTTCCGTGTAAAAATTCTCAAATTCAGTGAAATCACTGCAAGTGGTAGCCAATGTTGAAATCCCGTCCCTAACATCCTTATAGATATCAAAAATATCCTGGGTGATCTGCAGCGCCCCTCCCATCTGGTACATCACATCGATTGCCTGCTTTGAAGGAATTTCCCGAATAAGGTAATGAAACAGTATATGCGACCATGCACCTTTAACCATGGTGATCTTCAGTATCTCTTCCCTACTGAGGTCTCTCCTCATTTGTTTCTCCGATTCAACCTGGGCTTTGATGACCTGGTCAAAAGCATTAGCAAACCCTTCGGGACTGCTCACGCTTCCATGTAATCTGCAAAGAATTTTATTTACAATGGCCTCTTCCAGGGTAGCAGGCTTCGCCCGTTCCTGGAAAGTCAGCAAACTCTTCAGCTGTTCCTGCGAAATTTGCTTATTATCTGTAAAATCATCGATCAGAGGAGTCGCTATTCCACCCAGAACAGCATTTTCCCTTTCTTCTTCCGACATCCTCCTCCCGTAGATCCTGGTATAAACTTCGCAAACCAGGGGCACCCCGAAACAATAATAGGCCCTTATCTTTTTCAGTGTTGCAGGGGCCAGCTCTTTATTATACTGCTCATATAAGGGTACCAGCAAGGAGGCAACCAAGGGGTCATTGTATTTCCTTTGCTTCAGTATAAACCGGAAGAAAAACCAAATCACTTTTATGACTTGCAGGAAATACATCAGAATCCAAGGTTCAGTTGCGCATAGATCCGGTTATACTGGTTCGCATTATCCCAGGTGCCTTCATAATAAAGCGATAATGAGAATTTTTTCCAGATCCTCCAGCTTAGATCAATTTCACCGACATTCTGCACCGAAGAATATTCATTGTTGTAATAGTGGTAATCGGTATACCTGTATGTAAGGCCGGCAAAAAGTTTGCCGGAAACCAGATCTTTGGAAATCCCGAGGCCATAAATATTTCCGCTGATATAGCTCGTCTGGAGAATGGTTACGGTTGCTGTCGCCGCGATATTGATTCCGGGAATCTGGCTGTAGGTGATGTAACCATAAAAATTTTTACTCGGTTTGGGGTCTGTTTTTTCAGCACGATAGCCCCCGGTAAGCCCTATGGAAAGCTTGTTTACAGGCCTGATCACTGCCTGCAGGGTATAGCCCTGCAAAGTCTGGGGATCGGTGATCTTATCAAGATAACTTTTATAGGTCTGGTAATAAATCACATTCTGCCTGGCGCTGTATGAAAACGAAAGCGTCAGCTGCCTGATCACCCTGTAATTCAGTGAAAGATACAGGTTGGTAAGGTTAAAGACATTCGCTGAAGTATAGCTGCTGTCGGCTGAATTAAAATTCAGTTTATAGAGGTCCATTTCCGCCGATCCGAAAAAAGTAAGGTTCTTCACCAGGGAATTGACATGCTGCAGGTAAAGAAACCTTCGGTCGGGATTCCCTTTATTTGTCTGGTTGATAAATGCCAGGGTAGTCTGCATGCTTCCGTTCTTCGCCCTGTGTTCATTGTAAAGGTATACTCCCGCCTGGAAAAGGCTTGAATTAAATCCGTAATCGGTATAATCGGGCCTGAATCCTGCGATCAATCCTATGCTTAGCGGCTTGAACTTCAGCTCGAACTGCAGCCCGTCATTGGCCCCCATATTCGAAAGCTTGGGATTGATCTTGCGCCCAAGCAAAAGGCTTGCCCTGCTCCCAAAATCATAACTCACATCCAGGTTGTATATCTTCAGCCCATTAAAAACATCCGATTGTATCTCACTCCAGTTCTGGTTGCTGTGGTTGAACGACATATAACATTCGGCCGAGAGGTTGGTGTTTCCAATGTTCATTGCCGTGAACAACAAGGTATATTTCATCCTTTGTACATTGGTCGAAGAATTGTTCGAGAAATCGGTATAGGAAGCTATTCCGAAATACCCGTGTATCGATTGCCTGCCGGCTTTTGGCTTTGCTTTTTTTACGGCAGCAGTATCTGCAACTTTAGAAACAGCGGCAACAGTGTCGGGTTTCTTTATTACCGGTATCACTGCGGATGGCGGAGCGGGTTGTTCAGTCGTCGGACGAGGAGCAAGTCCCGGCTTATGGTACACCTTGTCGCCCACCGAAAGGTTCATTGAAGTAATTGCCACGCAAACACAGGAAATGGATGAAAGATCCCTGACAACCAGTAAGGGTTTCAATTTCTCACCTTTCAATAAAAACAATGTATCCCCGCTTTTAAACCCGGCTGTGGAAGCAAACTTCACATAAATACTCTGGGAACTCAGATAGCTTACTGTCCCTTCTTCATTCGTCCCGCTTGTCTGTCCGTTAAGCAACAGCCCCATGGGGAATACAAAAAGGAATAAGGGGAGTAGGAATCTCATGCTTTCTATTGTTTCCCTGGATTATTTATTATCGGTCTCAACATTTTTCCGCCTGAACTTCCCGTTGGATGGCAGCTGTAACAGGCAGCGCTGTTATACGAATACCCCGCAACCCCTGAATGGGAATTATTCATCTGTGACTGAGGATGGCAAGAAGTGGTGCAGGTAAACTGCTGGAAATTACTGGCGCTTGGATGACAGTCTGAGCAAAGCGTCCACTTCCCGTTATGATGTCCGGAATATATTGGGAAATATTGCCCGTCATGGTTAAAGGTTGAAGGAGTCCAAGCGACCTGGGTATGGCAGGAAGCACAATCGGTGGGGAACCCTGCAGTAGCATGATTCGGGTTGGTGGTGGCATTGTAATTTGCCATATGGCAGCCCACGCAGGTGTTGGGTATCTGGGTGTTGTAATTGCCGTTATGACAGGTAGCGCAGGCAACCGAGGTATGGGCTCCGGCCAACACGTAATAGTTGCTGTGTATGGCAAATGTAGCTGGCTTCCATCCGGGGGTGGTCGTATGGCAATCGGCACAGGTAGTCGGAAATGCCAGTGTCGAATGGTTAGGATTAGTGGTATTGTTATAATTCGTCTGGTGGCATCCCACACAGGTATTGGGAGGGTTTACGTAATTGCCGTTGTGGCAGGCAACGCAGGTAGCCGTGGTATGTCCCCCGGTCAACGCATAATAATTATTATGGATGGCAAAAGTCGCCGGTTTCCAGCCTGGGTTCGTCGTATGGCAATCGGCACATGTGTTCGGAATATTCTTACCCACATGGTTCGGGTTTGTTGACTGGGTGTAGTTCTTCTGGTGGCATGAAAAACAGTCGGTGGGCGTTCCGGCAAAACCGTTGGTATGGCACTGAAGGCATGGCGTGGTTACATGAGCGCCCGTAAGAGGGAATTTTCCTGTATTATGATTGTATGCACCGCTTACAGTTCCCGTAGGATGGCACTCATAGCAGGGGAGGCTTGCATAGACATATCCTCCTACCTTATTATGCTTGCTGTCCATATCCGGTTGATTGTGAGAGTGGCAGTCAATGCAACTAAAGGTCTTAAGGCTGGCGGGATCGGTATGGCAGTCGGAGCAGGCAGTCCAGGTTCCTGCATGTTTACCTGAATAAACCGGGAAAAACAGGGCATCATGAGAAGTAAAAGTTGCCGGTTTCCATCCCGGCATGGTGGTATGGCAATCGCCGCAGCTTGTCGGGAAGCTGGCTGCAATATGATTAGGATTGGTCGTTGCATTGTAGTTGGACTGGTGGCAGGAAACACATTCTTTCGAAAGGTTTGAGTAATTCCCACCAACATGGCATTGCCCGCAATCACTTATTTTATGGCCGTTGGTAAGCGGGAAAAAGTCATGATTTACGTTGGTGGTGGTCCATGTAAACCCAAAAAGTGAATGGCATTCCGAGCAATTCTTAGAGTATCCGCCCTGGATATGGTTTGGTTTGGTGGTCCCCTGGTAGTCTTTCGCATGGCAGTCATAACATTCCACACCCTGGGGCTCGAACCTCAGAAGGGAAGCCGAAGGATGGCAGCGGGAGCAGTCTGTCGTATAATGCGGACCAACCAGCGGGAACCTGCTTCTCTGGTGCATTTCAGTGATGTTATCAACGATCCATGAATTCGAAGTATGGCACCTTCCGCAGTCAGGGCCAACCGTCTGGTTATGCATATCGGTATGACAGTCCACGCAGGCCGTCTTCGCTTCAGCGAAAACAAGGCTCTTGTGGCATTGCCTGCAATCGAGCACACGGTGCTGCCCCGATAGCGGCATCCTGGTTTTATTATGATCGAAAGAATAGACAGACTTGTCGAATTTCCAGCCATTCGAACTATGGCAAAGATCACAGCTTAGTTTAAAATCTTTACCATGGGGCGAGTCCGCAATCAGTCTTAAAGACATCAGCGAAAATACCGGAACCAACAGGATGATCAATGACAACTTTCGCATCTCGTATCCTTTATTTTATACAATATGTAAGTAATATTCCCTTGTGTAACACTTTTATGGCATTTTGCACATGCCACATTCTGATGCTTCCCGTCAAGTCGGAAAGCAGTTTTATTATGATCAAAAGACGGGATCTTCCAAATATCTGCCGTGTGGCATCGCATGCAATCGGTGATCCCGTTAATTTCAAACTGTTTGTAATGATTATCCTTATGGCAACCTGAACAGTTCGCCTGCATTTCAGAAAACTGCTGGTGCTCTGTTCCCGTACTATCCTTTTTAAAATGACAGGCACGGCAGCTTAAAGTTGTATGGGGCCCCGAAAGCGCAAACCGGGTCTGGGAATGGTTAAAGGCTATGTTGTTCCATTGGGCCGGGTTATGGCAGGAAGCGCAATTTTTTTCAGGATAATATTTCTCATCAATAAGGCCCTCATGTATGTCTTTGTGGCAATCGGCACAACGACTCCCGATCTGCCTGAAACTCCATTTCTCCTGTTTCTTGTGACAGGCAAAACATGGGGTTGCAAGGTGCGCCCCTTCAAGCTTAAAGACAGCCGCATTATGTTGTTCTATCGTAAAAGATGCCCCCGGGAAGCCTTTGGTAGTATGGCAGGCAGAACAATCAGTTGGAATCCCCTGTTTGATGAACTGACCTGTATGATAATCAGTATGGCAATCAAAACATTTATCGTGCTTTAAAGGATCTGTAACATTGGTCTTATGGCATGATTTACAGGGAACTGCCAGATGCTTATTCTCGAGGGGATACCTTGTTTTTGAATGATCGAAATTGCTTATGCCTTTAACCGTATGAAAGGAGGTTTCGGAATGGCACGACATGCAGTTCAAACCAAATTGCCCGTGATGCGGGTCGTTATGACAATTGGAGCATTGCGCAAATTTAATTCCGGCAAATTGCTGGAATTTAACATTGCTTGGCATGGTAACCGGATGGCATTTCTCACAGGGAACTGATTGGTGACCACCCAGTAATGGGAATTTTGTTGAAGCGTGACTGAACCTGGAAGCCGGCTTAAAGGCATCTGCGACATGGCAATCCAGGCAAGGGGCAGTCAAGGTCTTCTGATGGTAATCAGTATGGCATGGTACACAATTCGAACTCAATCCAAGATAAGTGAATTTCTGCGCTTTGATTTTCGGATTTGATATGAATCCTGGTTTATGACAATCCTTGCAGGTTTTTTTAGCATGAGCCCCGCTCAGAGTAAACCCTGTAAGAGCATGGTTGAATTTGTCCTTGTCAAAGCGTATGATCTGGAAATTCTCACCATGATGATCGCTATGACAGGAAGTACAACTTTTACCCTTTATTTCAGACGAAGCATGATACCCTTTATGCATGTCTACACGGACCTTAAGCTCGGCATGGCATGAGAGACATTTATCGTTTGTTACCTTGTCGCCAAGTGTATGACACTTGGTGCAGTTGGAGATACCTTCAAGGTGGGCGTGCACAGAAGCCAGCTTGCCAGGGGAAATCTGGGCAAGTGCAGGGAGTGCTCCTAAAAGTATAAATAAGAAAATATTTTTAACAAATATTCTCCTCATAGCAGTGATGTTATATAGAGAGAAAAACGGCTTCAACCAAGCATTTCTATTTATGCTTCAAAACAGCCTCACCGAATTTCTTTGTTATCTGCAATCCAATCTTTAACAGGAACTGCGTAGGCAGCTCACCTCCTGCAAAAATATAAACAAGGTCGTTTTTAATGCTGATCGTTGCCCCTCCTGTCCCCTGCTGCAGGCTTACTTCATCCTTTCCGATGGATGTGATGTTGGTGTTTAGCCTTACATCGACAAGCCCTTTCTGCACAGCCTCTTCGATCTTTTCCTTGTTCTTTGGTTTAATACGGCCGAAGGCATCCCCCCGGTAAGAAAGAATCACCCTGTTCTGTTCCGACAGCTGCAGGGCTGCTTCAATTGCCGAGTCTCCCCCTCCTACTACCATGATGTCCTTATCACTGATGATCTCAGGTTCCAGCAGGCGGTATGCAACTTTCTCCATTCCCTCACCGGGGATATTCAGTTTCCGGGGTGACCCCCTTCTCCCGATTGCAAGAACAATAAAACGTGAAGTGTATTTTTCCCCGCCCTGGGTTTCAACTCCGAAATGCCCGTCCCCGTGGACAATCGTTTCAACTTTCGAATTTTCCTTTACCTCAACATTGTTCTTCTCCAACACATCCTTCCATAATTCCAGGAGTTCTGGCTTGGTGGTTTCATGGAGCTTGATTTTGCCATATAAAGGGAGCTCCATGGGGGAAGTCATGACGATCTTGGAACGGGGGAATGAGAATACAGTTCCTCCCAGTGTATCCTGTTCAAGTGTAAGACATTTAAGGTTGTGTTTTTGGGCTGTAAGGGCAGCGGAAATGCCTGCCGGACCAGCTCCAACGACAATGATGTCATAGGATGCGTTATGCGGCTTTTTTCCTGCTTTCACAATGTTCTCCACAGCCTGCTTGCCCTGTTGCACAGAATTCTTGATAAGTCCCATGCCTCCCAGTTCACCAGCGATATATAATCCCGGCACGTTGGTCTCAAAATCCTGGCTCACATGTGGCAGGTCGACCCCGCGTTTCTCGGTCCCAATGCATAATGTGATGGCCTGGGTGGGGCATGCATGAAAACACGCACCGTGACCTACGCAATGCGATGCATTGATGGTGGTGGCTTTGCCATTGCGAATGCCGATGATATCCTTTTCGGGACATGCTGCAATACAAGCCCCTGAACCGATGCAGGTGTTCTGATCTATCACGGGATGAAGGGAAACGGGTTCGTAAATCCCCTCATGTTTTGCTTTAAGGATCTTCTCCTCAACGATCTTCGAATTCTTTTTCTGCCTGCGCAGATATAACGCTATCACTACGATGCAGACCAGGAAAACAACCGAATAGACTAAAATATTTTCGTATACCGTTTCCATGCTAAAAGATCCACTTGTAACCGAGTACAATTGTCACCGCCACATGAATGACCATGATGATCAGCATAACGATTGCGAATGGGAGATGGGCGACATGCCAGTATTTAAAAAGGTTCTGCATGGTAACCAGCCTGTCTATTCGCCTGTTGAGCGTGATATCATGCTTTACCAGGTTAACTATCTTTTTCCTGTCGGCCGGGGTAAGATTATTTTTTTTAACTGCAGCCTTCACATTTCTGATCTTGGTCCGGTTACTGATGTAGCTATTGAAATAACGGAAAAACATGTTGCCCTGATATACTTCAATTTTCTTTTTAGTCGAATCAACGATAAGGTTGTAGCTGGCTTCATCCAGTTTATACGATCCGGAAAGGAGTTCGCCAATATTGCTTTTCATATCCCTGACTTCACTCAGGCTCAGTTCCCGGCCTTCGATGCTCCTGGGTATCTGGATGTAGATAAACCGGCCAATAATGCCGCTTGCGAATACCGCAACCATGCTCCAGAAGCTAACTGCGACCAATCCCCCGAATTTAAAAGAAGTGTGAAACAGAACCAGCACCGGGCCAAGTGTACAAAGAAAAATATGGAACTCGAGCCAGTATTTCAGCAGGCCGAAGCGTGATAGTGAACGCATACGTTTTCTGGCCATGTAAAGGACTATCCCCAGGATCATAAAAACGGATCCTATGATACCGAAACCATGCCCCCATATTCCACCCGGTTTCAGAATAACATATTGCGCATGAAAAAAACGGTCCTCAAGCGGGAGCCTGTAATAAGAATAGCCGAACCAGAGTATAAAGAAAAATGCGAGCAGCACAATTACGCTCATTGCGAAAACATATAATTTATGGGCAACAGACATCACACCGGATTTAAAAACCAAAGGAAATTAGTAGTTTTGCATATGCAAACGTCAATATACAAAGATATGAAATTACAAAAATGTGGACTCGTTTTTTCCGTGATAGTTGCCCTGTTCCTGATATCCTGCCAGGGCAGCAGCGATAAGAAAGTTGCTGATCTGGCGCCCAACGCCCACCAGGTTAAAGCCGAAGAAGTTATACAGGCCAGCGCTTATACCTACGTAAGGGTTTCAGATGACGGCAGGGATTACTGGATTGCAATTACTAAAATGGATGTGAAAACCGGGGGAACTTATTTCTGGTCGGATGGTGCCGAAATGAAGGAGTTCACAAGCAAGGAACTGAAAAGAACCTTCAGGAGCATTTTCTTTGTCCAGGATTTCTCATCAGAGCCAATCACTTCATCACCTCATATGCAGGCTGCACCTCAAACAGGCCAGCAACCTGCAATGGAACAAAAAGGAATCTCTGTTAAAAAAGCCGAAGGAGGTGTGACCATTGCCGAACTATATGCAGGTAAAAAGTCCTTCGAAGGCAAAACCATAAAGATCCGCGGCCAGGTGGTAAAATTTGCAGGCGGGATCATGAACAAGAACTGGATCCATATCCAGGACGGTACAAAGGACGGGGAACATTTTGACCTGACAATCACATCCCTGGATTCATTAAAAGTGGGTGATGTAGCGGTGATTGAAGGCAAAGTGGTACTCGACAAGGACCTTGGTGCCGGGTATTTCTATGATATACTTATCGAGGACGCAAAGGTGAAGAAATAAATACCCGCCTTCGGTTGCATGCATAAAAAAAGCCCGGATTCAGAACCCGGGCTTTTTTTAGTATTATAATCAATTACTTCTTTTCAGGAGTTGTGGTCTTCTTGTCCTTATCGCAGCACTTTCCACCTTCCTTATGCATGGTGCAACCGGGCTTGCAGCCTTCCTTGGTATCCTTTGCAGGAGCCTTGGCATCGGTCTTGGTTGTTGTGGTTGTTGCAGGAGCAGCCTTGGTGTCCTTTGTGGTCTTATCCTGGGCTACAACGCTGGTCGAAAGGAAAGCTGCCATAGCTATCATTCCGATAAATAATGTTACTTTTTTCATGGATTGTTCTATTTTAAATTTATTACTTGGTAAACGCTCAATTTCATTTAATAGTACAAAATTATACATTTTTCTTGAGGGCGGATGACATTTCCCATAATTTTTTTCCGTTTCCAACATTCAATGCCTTGGAATCCACTTCTTTACGATTCATCAGGAAGAAATATTCAAACTGCTTTTTCTCCACATCCTGTGAAACTGAAAAATAAATCGCCGGTGCTGATGCATCCTTTGGTGATCTGAAGAACATCCGGAAGACCAGCCTGAGCAATGGCTGGAATATTTTAGGAGTCTCCCTTGCAATATTTGAGTTGACAGGACCCGGGCACAAGGCAAATACTGAACAGGAGGTGCTGCCGTTGTGATTGAGTCTCCTCGACAACTCAACTGCAAAAGTGGTAAGCAGGAGTTTGTTGTGCCCGTAATGTTCCATAGACTGCTTTACCCCGTAAGGAGTGAATTTCCCGAAATCATCCCATTTTATAACGGCAGGGTTCCTGTGCGATTCACTTGAAACAAAAATGATCCTGGGAATGGAATTCGCATTGATCCCCTGACTGCCTGCAGATTGAATGCCCTCTTTAACGAAACTGATATTTCCCAAACTCCCGTTTTCTATCAATGTTGTAACATAAATGAATTTTGAGAAATAATTCACCATGAACATCTCTTCCAGGCCCTGTGGTGTTTTCCTGGATTTCTGGGGTACTACGCCCGCATTGCTGATCAGGATATCAATGGGAGCAAACCGGCTTCTCAGTTCAGCGCATACGTTTTCGGTGCTCCTGGCATCACTGAAATCAACGTGTAGCATATGCACGTCCTGGTTCCCGCTGAGTTTTTTCACCTCCTCCCCTTTTGCAGGGATTCCGCTGCGGCAAACCATTACCGTTTTTGCACCTCTTGCAGCCACTTCTACAGCAATTGCAAAACCAAGGCCCGAACTTGCCCCGTCGACGACCACGGTTTTTCCTTCAAGCCGATCCGTATCATTGATAATCCCGTCGGGTATCCTGTTTTTAAACAAGTCAATGATGCCTGTCAGCGTTGCCCTGAATGGGTCTTTGTATTTTTCCTGTTTATTGTCTTCCATAATGTTCTTTCATAAATTCCTGGTAATGCGAGGTATGTTTGTCAATGTCAGCTTCACTCAGCCCGAAATCAGCCAGGGAATACTGGTGAATGCCGTGCTTCCTGTGCGGATGTTCCTCCTCATGCTTCCTGAAACGTTCAATCAGGGCCGCGTTCAGCCCTCCGTCCAAAGAATAGATACGGCCCATTTCCTTCATTGAATCACCGATAAGGTCCTTGTACCAGATATCTAAGAAATTCTCACTGTTATTACCCTGCTGCCTGAAATCCAGGGCCTGCTGAAGCATATACCCTGTCTTTCTCACCCAATGTGCGGCAATCTTTCGTTCATCAACATCATCACTGAACATCATGTAATTATAGGTAAGCATGCTGAGGTAGGAAGGGACCGATTCATAAATATTCCTGTGAGGCCATAGGAATTTCACCTCGTTGAAATGTTTTGTTATCAGGTGAGGGAACTCAAGATGGTGGGGAGTTTTAAGCACCCAGCGCTTTGCAGGTTTCACCCATTGCATGAACTTAAGCAGCTTCACAGCATATTCGTATGCCGGCGACTGGTCAACGGTTTCCAGCCAGGCTGCATAGGAAGGCACATTCATCATAGCCTCGGTGGTGGTACTGAGGAAACTCACATCAAGCATAAGAATATCTTCCTCAGGCTGTAATGCATCGATGGGATGAATGGCAAAAAACCCCGGCGACATCCACTCTACGGCTTTAACCGATGTGCGGGCCACCCCGATCCGTTTGGGGTCTTCATAGTTCGCCGAAGGCAGGAAATCAAGGTTTAAAGGCATGGGATTGATCACTTCCCAGCTGGGAATCACCCTGTGGTTTGGATCCACTGCAAGAAGCCTCTGCAGCTTTGTGGTCCCGGTTCTCTGGAGCCCCACGATAATCCATGCGGGGTAAAGCTCCTGCTCAAGGATCTCAGGATGTTTCTTAAAGAAATATTCCGCCCTCAGCCTTATGCTGATAAGGCTGGAGAGCCTTTCCCTGGTGATAAACCTCCCGATTGGATTCAGGTTTGCCTCCTCATTGATTGACAAGAGCATACGCTCAACAGGCTCATCCTGGAAATCTTTTCCAAGATCACTCAAACCCGTTGTCTTCCTTGCTTTTTTTATCAGGTCATCCTTGTCAAGCTTTATTTTACTTCCAAGGAAATAAGTGCTTTTCCATGCCGAATTGATTGCCCGGAATAATACCGGTCGTTTTGAAAATGTCCTATTCTTCATTTTGTTTTTCTCGCTTTTATTCGCACCTATCTTCTATTTCACTTGTGTGCTCATTTTGGCTTCGCCGAACGCTCTTTGCTTCTTTTATTTCGCTTTTCGCTACTTCGTTATTTCGCTACTTTTTATCACCCTGCATCCAGGCCCTACCGCCGCCGCTCCCGGAGCCAGACGATACCACCTCCAGAGCATCGTTCCCTCGAAATGTCCGCAGGTATTGATCCAGTTGGGATGGCCGGGGTCTGAATGCGCCACGATAACCCTCACTGAACCGTCTTGTTCATATATTGCAGATGCCTTGTTGATGCAAATCGTGAAATACCTGTAATCAAGGGATTCCATCCAGTAATTGTTCAGCTGGAAATTCCAGGAATCACATTCGGGGGGCTTCACTTCAATTACCAGGGTCTCATCCCGGGACAATTTCCAGTAGCTGTGGTAATAGATTATAGAAGCATCCCCTCCTGCATCGTTTGATTTTTTCGGATCAAACAGGGGGAGTTTATTGGCATGCCCCTGGAAGCCCTTAGCCCAGTTCGAAAACATCAGGGCTGCACCTCCCACGAACATGGAAGCGGTTTTCAGTCCTTCGTCTACCATAGCCGGGGTAATATTACCCGGTGCTACCCTCCCGTCGAGGTTCGATATAACGATTTCCGCAGGCGTTTCTTTAAACCTGTCCAGGAAGGTCTGCCTCACCATCAGCATACTCGTGGTTTCTTCAATTTTAAGCCAGTTCCTGCCTTTCTTTTCCTTGCTGAGTATAACCTCGAAACTTCCGTCAGGTTCATATTGTATCTGATGATGTTCGAGGACTGCGCAGGGAGCCAATCCACCTGTGGTCCCGTAATTCCCATTCTGGGTGAACAGCCCGAAATAATCAACGGTATTTCTTTTCCCGCTCAGGCGGTATTCATAATTGCCGCTGATCTGGGCATTGAAATAATAATTGTCGGGATTGTCGGCTCCGAGCTTTATTGTTTCATGGGCAGTCCGTCGGAGCACAGGAAATGCAGGGTCTGCATATTCTATGAATGCTTCCAGCCCTCCCCTTGTAAGCCGGCTCAGGTAACGGATGCCTTCGGCCTGGCTGAAAGCATCTCCCGGCGTTCCCGGCATATGCAAGGCAGCTCCGGCGGCTTTCAGGTTGTCGCAGAATTCATCCCATGCTTTACCCGAAATAATTCTTTCCTGGTGGATGTCATCCGCAGTCACGCCCTTTATCTTTAAGATGAATGACTGCCAGGATTTCATCAGCCTGAGGAAGAGAAACAGCAACTTAGACATTAGTTGAAATTTAAGTATTATTGCAGGCCGCAAATTTAGGAAATATCATGAAAGAGTATCAATGGGCCCTTATCGCAGGATCGGCGGAGGGATTGGGCAAGGCATTCACCGAACTTCTCGCAGGGCAAGGGTTTAACCTCATCCTGGTGGATCATAACGAAGAAGCGTTAGGGGAGATCGCGAAGAAGGTCGTGAGGATGTACGGGATTAAAACCGAGACATTGTGCATTGACTTGGCCGATGAGGATGCATGGAAGATATGCATGGATGCGATCCGGGACGTGGGATGCAGGATGCAGGATGCAGGATGCGGGATGCTGGTTTATTGTGCTGCCATGTCGGAGGTAAAGCCTTTCCTGGATCATGATGCCCTGAGCCTGAAACGATTTATCGAAGTAAACAACCGTACAGCCCTGCTTCTGGTGCATGCATTTGCTCAATACCTCCGGGAACAGGGTAAGCCTGGTAATATCCTGCTGATGTCGTCAATGGCGGGGCTTCTGGCACCTGTTTATGTTGCACCTTACGCCGCTTCCAAAGCATACCTTATTGCGCTTGGACGGTCACTCCACAGCGAATTCCGGCCATTTAATATCGGCATTACTGTTTGCTGCTCAGGGATCATCAACACTCCTAAATTCCTCGAAAGCAGTCCGCAGGGGAAAGTGAAGATGGAGGACCCTGCAGGAGTGGCTGCCTTTGCTGTAAAAAATTGCGGAAAAAAGGCGGTCTGCATCCACAGACGCATAAACCGCCTTAATTACTTTATCCTGTCAAGGATACTGACCGCCTCGCTGTCGGCTTATTTCGTGAATACGACGATGCGGAAAATATACCCTACTTTCTCTCGCTGACAGGAATATAGCTATGATCGGGTTCAACAGCTTTGTATGCCGGACGGATGATCCTGCGACCGCTGATCAGTTCCTCGAGGCGGTGCGAACACCATCCCGAGATACGTGAAATAGCGAAGAGGGGTGTAAACAGTTCACGGGGGATCTTAAGACATTCATACACGAAGCCGCTGTAAAAGTCAACATTGGGAGAAATCAGTTTGTCCTTGGTACCTTTGAATTCGTAATAGATCTCAGGTCCTATGCGCTCTATCGCCTCATAAAGGGCCATTTCCTTCTCACGTCCTTTTTCCTTAGAAAGCATCCTTGCCTTTTCCTTCAGTAGAATCGCCCTGGGGTCTGAAACTGTATACACTGCATGGCCGAAACCGTAAATTTTCCCGCTCTTGTCGTAGGCCTCCTTCTTCAGGATCTTCCGCAGGTATTCGGTCACTTCATCATCATTGCTCCAGTTCTTTATATTGGCCTTGAAGTTGTCCATCATATCGATAACCTCGATGTTAGCGCCTCCGTGCAATGGCCCCTTCAGGGAACCGATTGCTGCAACAACGGCCGAATACGTATCGGTGCCGCTCGAGCTTACAACCCTGGTCGTGAAAGTGGAGTTGTTACCGCCGCCATGCTCGGCATGCAGCATAAGACAGAGGTCAAGAAGCTCGGCTTCAAGGGGAGTGTAGTCATTCCCTTTGAGCATATACAGGAAGTTCTCGGCTGAAGACAGTTTCTTGTCGGGGTAGCGTACAGTAAGAGTGTCAAAATAGATCAGATGCCGCATTGCATGATAGGAATACACGGCAATAGTCGGAAATTTCGCAATGAGGCTGATCGACTGCCTTATGACATTCTGTACACTGGTGTCGTCGGCATATTCATCCAGGGTGTATAAAGCAAGGATGGAACGCGCAAGCATATTCATAATGTCCTTTCCCTTCATGGTCAGGATCATGTCCCTGTTGAAATTTTCAGGCAGAGCCCTTTGCTCGGCCAGGCCTTCCGAAAAAACCTTCAGTTCTTCTTCTTTGGGAAGTCTTCCGAAAAGCAGGAGGAATACGGTTTCGTCAAAACCTGCACGTTTTTCGGCCTGGTTGCCCCTGACCAGGTCGCTGATCTCGATTCCGCGATAGATCAGCTTGCCGTCAATAGCAACAAGTTTGCCGTCGATTTTTTCATAACCCACCACGCTACCTACCCGGGTAAGGCCGACCAGTACCCCCGTGTGGTCTGCGTTGCGCAGGCCTCGTTTTACATCAAACTGTTTGAACAGTTGTTCCTCTATTGTGCATGAACTTTCCGTTTCAGGAGCGTGTTCTGCAATGAATTTCTGCATGTCCATATCGTAGCGTATTGAATTATTTTATAATTAAACTTCTTTCATATAATTAAGCGCACTGCCGGCTTTGAACCAGTGTATCTGCAAATCGCTGTAGCTGTGGCTGAGATGTATCTCTTCAGAACGTCCGTCGGAATGGTTTATTTTAAGAACCAGGGGTGTGCCCGGGGCAAATGATCCCAGCCCGGTTAACTCAAAGGTATCATCTTCACGGATTTTATCATAGTCGGCAGGGTTGCTGAAAGTGACTGCCAGCATCCCTTGTTTCTTGAGGTTGGTTTCATGTATCCTTGCGAAAGACCTCACCAGAACCACCCTTACCCCGAGATACCTGGGTTCCATGGCAGCATGTTCACGCGAGGACCCTTCACCATAGTTTTCATCTCCAACAACGATGGAAGGAATATTCTGTGCCTTGTAATAACGGGCGGTTTGTGAGACCCCTGAAAATTCGCCTGTAATTCCGTTCTTCACCGAATTGGCCTTACCGTTGAAAGCATTGACAGCGCCCATCAGCAGGTTATCGGATATCTTGTCGAGGTGACCCCGGTATTTGAGCCAGGGCCCGGCCATGGAAATATGATCGGTAGTGCATTTGCCCCTGGCCTTGATTAGCAAACGCATCCCTTTTATGTCGGTCCCGTTCCATTGTTCAAAGGGCTCAAGCAGCTGCAGCCTGTCGGAACCCGGCTTCACTTCTACGTTGATACCTTTCCCGTCGGCGGGGGGAGGAATAAAACCAGGGTCTTTTACATCGAATCCACTGGGAGGTAACTCGTACCCCCGGGGCTCGTCAAGTTTGACCGCTATGCCATCAGCATTCAAAATAGTATCTGTGGCCGGATTGAAGGAAAGCCTTCCTGCAAGGGCCATGGCAGTGACCATTTCGGGGGAAGCGATAAATGCATGAGTCCCTGCATTGCCGTCGTTACGTTTTGCGAAATTCCTGTTGAAGGATGTGACTATTGAATTTTTCCTTTCGGGATCATCCATTTTTCTTGACCATTGACCGATACAGGGACCGCATGCGTTGGCCATGATCACTCCGCCTATCTCATCAAAGGCATCGAGAAGGCCATCCCTCTCGGCGGTGAACCTGATCTGCTCCGAACCAGGGGTTATGATGAAAGACGATTTGACATTCAGTTTCTTCGATTTTGCCTGCCTTGCTATGAAAGCAGCCCTTGAAAGGTCTTCATAAGATGAGTTGGTGCATGAACCGATCAGTCCTACTTCAAGGGTGTCGGGGTAATTGTTCTCCTGAAGAAATGCCTGCAGTTTTGAGATAGGATTAGCCAGATCTGGAGTGAAGGGTCCGTTCACATAGGGTTCAAGTTCCGAGAGGTTTATCTTGATATACTGGTCGTAGTACTTTGCAGGATCTTTTGCGATTTCAGGATCCGGTCTCAGGAAGGCTGCATATTCACTGGCAGTTTCGGCAACAACTTTACGGCCGGTAGCCTCAAGGTAGCGTTTCATGCTTTCATCATAGGGAAATACCGAACAGGTGGCCCCTACTTCGGCGCCCATATTGCATATGGTACCCTTGCCTGTGCAGGACAAAGATTCTGCACCCTCCCCGAAATACTCGATAATGAAACCTGTACCGCCTTTAACGGTAAGCATGCCCGAAAGAACCAGGATGATATCCTTTGGCGAAACCCAGCCGCTCAATTTACCCGTTAGTTCAACCCCCATGATCTTCGGCATCTTGAGCTCAAGAGGAATGCCCGACATCACATCAACTGCGTCGGCCCCGCCTACACCAATAGCCAGCATCCCAAGGCCGCCGGCATTGGGAGTATGGGAATCAGTTCCTATCATCATCTGGCCAGGAAATGCGTAATTCTCAAACACAACCTGGTGAATGATGCCTGCCCCGGGTTTCCAGAAGCCTATGCCGTATTTGGCTGAGACCGACTGAAGAAAATTATATACTTCGGCATTCTGGGACATGGCTGCGGCCAGGTCGGGATTGACACCATCTTTAGAAAGGATGAGATGATCACAATGAACTGTGGATGGAACAGCGGCGGTGGGCCTGCCTGCAGTCATGAATTGAAGCAAAGCCATCTGTGCCGTGGCATCCTGCATAGCAACCCTGTCAATCCTGAAGTTTACGTAATCTTTTCCGCGCTCATAGGGTATGGCAGGGACCTCATCATAAAGATGCCCGTACAGGAATTTTTCGGTGAGGGTGAGCGGGCGGTTTAACAGCGTCCTTGCCTTTTCTGATGACGAACTGATTTTCTGATAGATAGCCTTAACAATATCCAAATTCAATAACATAGTGAAAATATCTTTAATTCGGAATCAAAATTAATAATTTGAATCGATAAATTTGCATATCTGCTTATATGATTCTATTTAAATTTACTGACATGCTGACAGGACTGCTTGATTCATGGAAGATTGCAAAAGAAAAACAGAGACAGGGCATTGCCCTTGATCTTTTATCCGTAGCCGAAGCTGCTGTTGGGAAACTGAAGACATCAGGGGAAGCTTCCCTGACAGGACTAAAACCTGCAAAAGCAAAAGCGATCAGGGATGAGGTAAGCAGGGAAACCTGGTTCGATTTCCTGAATGAGACAGGGAAGCCTGCTTTTCTCCGCTGCCTTGATGCCGGGCAAATGGACCGCTGGGCTGAGACGGTTTTCCTGGTACTTCAGAAAACGCAGTATTCCCTTGATGACCTGGTGAAGCAAAGGGTGGATGAACATCCCCGGCAGGTCATGTTCAAAGATATGTCGGTCACACCAACTGTTGACTGGACCTATGAGCAGATCTACCGCCACCTCAGGGAAATAGCCGCAGTGGTATGCCTGACGGCAGGCGGGGAACCCAGGGTTGCCCTTTACTCGGAGAATTGCGTTGAGGGTGCCTGTGTTGACCTGGCCTGTCTTTGTTCAGGCCTCTTTATATCACCATTCAGCACTCATTTCGGGGCCGAGATACTTGCGCCCTTGTTTGACAAACTCTCAATCAACCTGGCTGTAGCTGACACGCCACAGAGGGTCGCAGTACTCGAGAAGGTCAATGAGATGACTGCTACAAAGTTCAGGATCTTTACCATGACGCCGGGTGTAAAGAAGGCTGCAACTGTAGCTTTCCTGCAGGAAGAATGCAAGAGGATCTCCCGTTCTGAGATAGAAAAGGTGCTTTCTGCCAGGCCCGTCAAACCCACCAGTACCGTTGCCACAACCATGTTTACTTCAGGCAGCACAGGTCTTCCTAAAGGAGTCTCCTTCTCGGTATATAATATTGTTTCAAAACGATTCGCCCGGGCAGCCGCGCTTCCTGAGGCCGGCAATGAAACCTTTCTTTGCTATCTTCCCTTGTTCCATACCTTCGGCCGTTACCTTGAAATGACAGGGACAATTTACTGGCACGGAACTTATGTCTTTGCAGGGAACAATTCGGCAGAAACCCTTTTTACGCTTTTCCCGAAGGTCAATCCCAGCGGCTTTATCAGCATACCTTTGCGCTGGCAGGAACTGTATGAGAAATGCCAGGAGAAGATCAGCGGGATTGAGAGCGCCGACCTGAGGGCAAATGCCCTGGAAGAGGTCCTCGGTAACAGGCTGAAATGGGGGCTCAGCGCTGCAGGCTATCTTGATCCGGCAGTATTCCGTTTTTTCAATGAGCATGGAGTGGCACTTAGCAGTGGTTTTGGCATGACCGAAGCCACAGGCGGCATCACCATGACCCCTCCCTTCCGTTACCAGGATTTCAAGGTGGGCATTCCCCTTCCGGGGGTAAAAACCCGGCTGAATGATAACCGGGAACTTGAAATCAGTGGTCATTATATAGCAAGGTATCTTGAAGATGCACCCCCGGATGGCTGCATCCCCTATCCCATATCCGCAGAAAAAGACTACTGGCTGAAAACCGGTGATGTTTTCATCATCAATAAAGACGGGTACCATGAAATTGTCGACAGGGTCAAGGATATCTATAAAAATAACCGCGGACAGACTGTCGCTCCGCAGGTGATTGAAAAGAAATTCCATCATGTTCCGGGAATAAAAAGCACCTTCGTGGTGGGCGACAATAAACCGTATAATGTACTCCTGATCGCTCCCGATCTTACCGATTCCCTGTTCATTTCCTGTAAAGGTGATAACCTCAGGGAGTATTTCCACCAGATCGTCATGTCGGCAAACAAAGATGTTGCACCTTACGAAAGGGTAGTGAATTTCACGCTTCTCGACAGGGAATTCAGCGCCGATAAAGGAGAATTGACTCCCAAGGGATCCTTCAACAGGAAAATCATTGAAGGAAATTTTTCAAAACTGATAGATTCGCTATATGTAAGCAATACCATTCAGCTTGAAAGGCAGGATATTTCCATTTCAATCCCAAAATGGTTTTACAGGGACCTGGGGATACTCGAAACAGATATAATCCTGGCAAAAGATTGTATAGAGAATAAAAGAACAAGGCAAAAGCTTACAATTAAAAAACGCAAGGCAGGAGGCTGGATCATTGGCGAACTGGTTTACAATATTACCACCAGAATAATTGACCTTGGCTTGTATACCAGGTCGCCTAAACTCTGGACCGGCAATCCGGGGCTTATCACGTTCTGCCCTGTGAAGGAGGGCTGGGATGTTCCTATTAAAGGACTTACCGACAGTATTTACCTGGCCGAGCCAGGGCTTGTGCACGAAAGCGAATGCAAAGTACCTGGCGGCATCAGGGACCAGGCACTTGCCGGTGCAAATCTATTGCTTTGCCAGGCATTGTATGGCCCGGCTGAATCTGCAATCACAGCTATAGCAAAGATTGGCGGGATATTCCAGGAATCTGAGCACAGGCTGGCCGGGGTGATCAGGCTGAGACTTGAAGCGCTTGCTTTTCATCCTGAAGAGGAGATCCGTTGCATGGCATACAGGACTATTTTATTGCATGCACCACAGCCCGAGACCATTTCAAACCTTCCCATGTTCCTTGAGTCGGGTTTATCGTTTCTGAATGAAAAGTCCATCCGGGAGATTGCTTCCTCTAAGATCGGCAAGCACAGGCTTGATGCCCTCAAACAAAGGCTTTATTTCTACCGCACCCATTTTTCCTGGCCTGCCCCTTTGAAAATGCGCCACCAGTTCGAGGATGTGCTGAGGATGCTTTACAATTTTGCACTTCAGCATCTTGATTTTTATGTGCCTGTCAGGGCTGAATTGTCAAGATGGATACTCCACCGCCAGGACCCCTGGCTATCAAAAAAAGCCGAAGATTATTTTTCAAGGCTGGCCCAGGTTTTCGAAAACCATATTGAAGGCAGCCGTCAGCAATACCCCCTGGCGACCTGGAAATCGAAGACAGTATTCGAGCATGGCATACCTGAAACCGACAAAGCAAGGCTTTTGAAGATCTTCCAGACAACTAAGTTCCTTGAAGAAAGCATTGTACTTACTTTCAATGAATGGGATTTTGACCTGAAGGACGTTCCCGCATCGGGTATCTGGATACTCCGGCTTCTTGCATATAAAGAATTCAAACATTACAGGCTCAGCATCAACACAAAGGCAGGGAAGCATTTTGATCTGCATTTTGTGATCAGCAACAACCCTGAGTTCAGGCCGAACCCCGACACTTTTTACTGGCAGGCCTCACTTGCAGGCTTTCCTTTCGGTGCTGCAGTTGCTTCGTTACTGGGAAGCAGCAGGCCCAGCCTGGGGCTTCTCAGCACCCAGTACATAGGCGGGCTTACCGCCTGGGATAAGATCAGGGAGTATGCCGAGATCCACCGCTCATCGGGTTATGTAAGGCCTAATGCATGGAAGAAGGTTTATATCCGCTCCCTTTCAACAGTATTCAAAGCCTGGCACCACAGCGGCTACCAGATCATTCCCGGCGCCATCACACCCACTAATATCTCCATCCCTGAAATGGATTTCAGGGAGTCGGCCGTAATCCTGACCCTCACCGGTTGGTCGCAATACAAAGGCCCGCTTTCACTGGTAAATCCAATGATACAGGATTATTACTGCAAGACCACTGCTTTATACCCCTGGGTGAAAAAGCAGCTCGATATAAACTGGATCTTTGACGCCTGTATTGAAGCTCTGGGGAAGGATGAAGCGCTTGAATTCCTGGGCAGTCTAAAAGAAGAGTTGAAAAAACACAAGATAGTCTGTCATGATGAATCCGGCCTGAAAGACCAGCTTAATAAATACCTGAGCGAAAACATCAGCCGTTACCACCTGCCGCTTTCATTATTTGCAGCCATTGACCAGTATATCGACTGGTACCGCATGAACCCTCTGACCACAGCGGCAGCCAAGGAACAAACCATCATCGAACTCATGGAGTTATTCAGGCTGAATTCGTGGCCCGATATCATCAGGTATTATTTTTACAGGCATACCTATTTCATGGATTCAAGCACGGAAGTCATGGCATTTTTTGACAGCCTGCTTGAGAAAATGCAGGAAAACCAGGAAACACTGCCTATACAGCTGATAGAGCTTTCCGACCTTCAGTCTGCATTATCGGGGGAGGACGATAAAAACATATTCAGCCATATGGTGTTCCCAAGATTGCAAACCGATCAGCATATAGACCTCCATAAGATAGGCGAGCTTTCGAAGGAGCATGTACAGGTGCGTTTCGACATACATGACTCTGACAAGAAACATTACACCCAGTATGAACCTGTGGAACCCAGGGAGATCGGCCAGTTATACCAGATGTTCTTCAGGGAAAATTACCCCAAGGAGATCAGCAAAAAGGACCATCAGCACGTGGTTGCCGACAGCAACGGTAAAATCACAGGAGGGCTTACATGGCACTACCTTGATGAAGAAACTGTGCTGTTTGACGGAATCGTCGTAACTTCGGCCCTCCAGGGAAAAGGCATAGCTGCGGCCATGATTGCCAACTTCTTTGTAAGCATGTCGGCATGCGGGATCAAAACAATCAAGGCACATTTCCTTTTCGGAAATTATTATATGAAACACTTTTTCGAGATCGACAGGAAGTGGGGAGCGCTCGTGAAGGTTTTGTAATGTAGGAGGGACAAATTAATTTGAATAAAGAATATCGATCAACGAATGCTGAATGTTAAAGTAATTAATCGCTAATTGCTCATGGCTTATGGCTTATGGCTCACATCTAGAAGTTAAAACAAATTAATATATAAATTTATGGGAGAGAAGATAACATTGTCAAATGGCCGGCTTGTCGTACCAGAGAACCCGGTTATACCATTTATTGAAGGAGACGGCACAGGGCCGGATATCTGGAATGCGAGCGTGAAGGTGTTCGATGCCGCTGTTGAAAAAGCATATGCAGGCAAGCGAAAGATCGAATGGAAAGAAGTGCTTGCAGGCGAAAAAGCATTCAAACAAACCGGGGAATGGCTGCCCCAGGCCACCCTGGATATTATCAATGAATACATTGTGGCAATAAAAGGTCCTCTTACCACTCCCGTGGGAGGTGGAATACGATCACTCAACGTTGCATTAAGGCAGATCCTTGATCTTTATGTCTGCCTCAGACCGGTAAGATATTTCAAAGGTGTTCCTTCACCGGTAAAGAAGCCTGAACTCACCGACATGGTCATCTTCCGTGAAAATTCAGAAGATATTTATGCAGGTATTGAATGGATGGCAGGGACCCCTGAAGTCAAAAAAATCATGGATTTCATGATCGGTGAAATGGGTGTTAAAAAAATACGTTTCCCCGAAAGTTCATCCATCGGTATTAAACCAGTGTCAAAGGAAGGGACTGAACGTCTTGTAAGGGCAGCCATTCTGTATGCCATCGACAAGAGACGACTGTCGGTAACTATTGTTCACAAAGGGAATATCATGAAATTCACCGAAGGCCAGTTCAAGAACTGGGGCTATGCCCTTGCCGAGAAAGAATTCGGCGACAAGGTCTTTACCTGGGTTCAGTACGATAAGATCAAGGAGCAGGCTGGTGAGCAGGCTGCCGAAGATGCCCAGAAAAAAGCTGTTGCCGAAGGCCGTATAATCATCAAGGATGTAATTGCTGATGCTTTCCTGCAGCAAATCCTCACCAGGCCGGCCGATTATTCAGTTATCGCAACCCTGAACCTCAACGGCGATTATATCTCCGATGCACTTGCTGCCATCGTCGGAGGGATAGGGATTGCTCCCGGTGCCAATATCAATTACGTGACGGGCCATGCTGTTTTTGAAGCCACCCATGGCACAGCTCCCAAGTATGCCAACAAGGACCAGGTAAACCCGGGTTCGTTAATACTTTCAGGGGCGATGATGTTTGAATATATGGGATGGAATGAAGCTGCTGCCCTTATCAACAAAGGGCTTGAAGGTGCCATCAGGAATAAAAGAGTCACTTATGACTTTGAGCGTCTCATGGAGGGAGCAACAAAACTTAAATGCTCCGAGTTCGGGACGGAGATCATAGCAAATATGTAAAAAAGAAGAAGCCGGGCATCACCCGGCTTCTCTTTTAATAAAAACTTGGACATTCCATAGGGCCGCCATACCTTTTCGAGCTGCCGCCTCCGCCTGGAAGCGAGCTGCCGCCTCCTCCGCCTCCTCCGAACAAGGACAACTTGTCGAACTCAAGGATCAGGCTGATTTCATGAGCGCCACCTGTGCCCTGTAAAGCTCCGCTTATCTGGATATCGTATGAATACATGAACTTGATGTTCATATTTTCATAGAAATTGAACTTGTAACCTGCAAGAACTGCACAGGAACTGTTAACCACACCAGTAAGTGTGCTCTTATACCAGCAGCCCAGGTAGATATTGTACTTTAACAGGTTCAGACCAAATTCCAGGGAGTTAAGGTTTGCCTGGTTCATGTATAATCCCCCAACATTGATCTTAAGGGGTTCAGCCGAGCTGGAGTAGATACCATTTGAGGATCCGCCCGGTCCGGTTGAAAATACAAGGTCAAGGTGTCCCACCCACTTCCTGGGATACTGGGATGAGCCTACAGAAAGGAATGATACATCGGGTTTGAAAATATGATCCACTGCAAAACCGAAGTTACCGCTTACGTTTCCTTCACTTGTAGAAAACTGCAATAAACCACCTGCCCCAAAATCGGGTACTACTCTTTTATTGGCATTTAAATCGGTGAAACCGCTCTGGTAGATATTCCCGTACCGGGGATCAAGGCTGCTTGTAAAAACAAGGTCACTTGAACTGATCTGCCTTTGCATAATCCCTGCTTTAACCCCCACCTGGGCAACCATAAAGCTTGTGATAGGAATACGTACCCCAATAGTCAGGGCAGCATTCAGGTTGTTTATCAGTCCGGCGCCGGGATTATCCGATTCAACGACCAAACCAAGCCCACCTGCACCCGGAAGAGCGCGGTCGCCAAGATCAGCTGAAAAATAGTAAGACTTGTAAGCAATAGGTGCCGAAGGCCATTGGTCCCTGAACAGGAACCTGGCACGGACCCCTGTATTTATCCCGGTATAGGCAGGGTTTACGTAAAGCGGAGTGCTGAAGTACTGTGTGTAATTCATGTCCTGTCCCTGGGTGGATGCAAGAGGCAGCATCCAACCAAGAACCAGCAGGCAAAGAATACATAAGAGCTTTTTCATCGAGCTGTATATTAGATTGATTTATTTTATCTTAATAAAGTTACGTTGCCCATCGTACCGCCACTTCCTTTGACGCCGGTATCCGAACCAGTCCATGGGGAATCATCAATAAAGGTTGCACTAACCTTCCAAAGATAATTACCCTGAGACATCACGGTACCATTGAAAGTACCGTCCCAGCCATCGAGCGGAGCTCCGTTGTTATCGAGTTTATTTGATTCCCATAACATATGCCCCCAGCTATCGAAGACCTGGATATGGTAAGTCTTCAGGTTCATACCAACAGGTTTGAATAACCTTACTGCAAGATTTCCACTTTCCGGAGCAAATGCATTGGGTATAAATAATCCTCTGAACAGCACCTTGTACTGATAGAAAGTCGTATCGGTACAACCAAAACTGTTCGTAGAGATCAGCCTGATGGTATAGGTCCCGTCCTCGGTAAAGGTTGCAACAGGGTTCGTATCATTGCTATATTTCCCGTTTCCGAAATCCCAGTTGTATTCCGTAGCTCCTGTGGTATGGTTCTCAAGTTTGATTTTACCCGGTGTGCCATCATACCCGTTGATCAGGGTGAAAGCCGCTACCGGTGTCACATGAACAGTAACCGTTGAATCTATGGTATCCTTGCAACCGAAGTGGTCTGTTACGATAAGACGTACCAGGTAGTTGCCCGGAGTTTTATATTTGAAAACAGGATTCTTCAGTACCGATGAATCTTTAATTGTAGTAGGATCTCCAAAGTGCCATTTCCAGAAGCCTATGGTTGTATCTGCAACCGAGGTTGAATCCCTGAACAAGGTTGGATCACCGGAGCATGCAGCATTATACCTGAAAGCGGCGACCGGTAAACCGTAGACTCTTATCGGTTTTGTCAGAGAGTCCTTACATCCAAAGCGGTTCATGACGACCAGTTTAACATTGAAGGTATCCCTTGTGGCATAAATATGTATAGGATTTTTAAAGGTCGATGTATCCCTTGTTCCCGATATGGGTTCACCGAAGTTCCATTTCCATTTGGATACGGGTTCACCATTGGTGAGAGAGGTATCCCTGAATATTGCCGGCTGATGCAAACAGATCGGTATATCCGAGAATAGGGTCTGGGGAGTCGGGTGGATCACTACCGTCTGTGTCATACTGTCAGGTACATTCACCAGGTTTACCACTGCGTTGATCCACAGTTTGACATGGTAGGTGCCCGGGCTTGTAAATCTATGTCTGACGATGGTAGTATGGTGGGTGTAAGATGTGTCACTGCCGTCATCCCAGGTCCATCTCCAGCTGCTGATTCTAGATACAGGCTGGGAAGTATCGTGGAAGGCCACCAGGTAGTTCTGACATCTCAGGGTATCGGGGTAGGTGTAATCTGCCTTGATACACGGGAGCCTTGTCACACCCTGGGTTATGCTGTCGACACAACCACGGGTATTGGTAATGATAAGCGTCACCTGGTAATTTCCTGTCTGGTGATAGATATGCGAAGTATCACCCGGACCCGGTGCATTGATGATCACATCAGGTGTGCCGTCTCCGAACTTCCACTGCCAGCTGGCAATGGTTCCTGTACCGTAATTACTGGTTGTATCTATGAAGTGCAGCGTACTGTCGCATTGCGGGGCGATGTACTTGAAATGAGGCTTTGGCAAAGCATAAACCTGTACTATTCTAAATACGCTGTCCTTGCAATTATCCGAGTTGAACACTCTCAGTTTCACATAATATAAGCCTGGAGCAGTGAAAATATGAGATGTATTGTAGAGATTCGAATTGTTGGCAGGGCCTGAGTTCGGGTCACCGAAATCCCATCTCGGGGAATATAATGAATCTCCCTTGGCCAGGTTCACCGGGTGGAAATGGGTAGGGTAACCAAAGCATACCGTATCATGGGTATAGGTAAATGCGAAAGCAGCTTTAACCTTAACACTGTCAATCACCGTATCCTTGCATCCGTTCCCGTCGGTAACAATAAGTGTTACCAGATAGGTTGTATCGTATACAGAATATGTATAGGTCGGGTTGGCAACGGTAGATGTTGCCCCGGGCTCGAAAATCCACAAACGGTCGGCAATTACCGTACCGGAAGCCGTGGACTGATCCTGGAAGTTAACCTGTCCTTTGGGGCAGTACTTACTGGTATACTGGAATGCTGCGACAGGCTTGGGATGGACCAAAACGGCCTGTGTTACGCTGTCCTTGCAACCGGCCAGGTTCGTCACTACTTCCTTCACCTGGAAGGTATTGGCAGTGGCATAGGCATGTTTGGGGTTCTGGATCGTAGCCGAGGTGCCATCACCGAAATCCCAGTACCAGGCTACCAGCTGGCTGTTTGGTGCAATGGACAGGTCGGTGAACGTGGTTGAATCCTTCATACAGGCCGCAGAATATGAGAACAAGGCCACAGGTTTCGGGCTGACCGAGATCTGCTTGATGGTATCCTTGGAGCAGTTGTTGGAGTTGGTGACCTGCAGGGATACTGAGTAGGTACCCGGAGTGCTGTAATTATGCGTCGGGTTCTGCATGGTCGAGGTGTTGTTCGGCCCTGAACTAGGTTCACCGAAATTCCACAGCCACGCGGTAATCGTTCCGGCGGATGTTGTGGAATTATCGTGGAACTGGGTCGGGCTGGCAATGCAGGCAGTGTCAAAGGTGAACAGCGGTACTGGCGCTGCATTGACCGTGATATGGTGAGTGAGGGTATCCCAGCATCCCGTGGCATTGGTTACCGTAAGGAAAATCGTGAACGATCCTCCGGCCGAGAAGATATGGATCGGATTCTTCAGGGTCGAGGTGTTATTGGCTCCTGTTGAAGGATCACCGAAATTCCACTCCCAGGTAACGATGGGCGTTCCGCCGTTGGCCTGTGAGAGGTCGTGGAACTGGTTTGGCATGGCAGCACAGGGGCCGGTATCGTTGTTGAAATTGGCGATAGGCCTGTAAGCCACATTGACAGGGATCGTTATGCTATTCGTACAACTGTCGGTAGTGGTGATGGAAAGGACCACATTATAGGTACCCCCGTTGGCATACTTATGCTTCAGGTTCGGTGTTGCTGGCCAGACTACATGAGCCGTTGAATTGTCCCCGAAGTTCCAGTACCAGTCGTGTATGCTACCGTGTCCTGTCGTGGAAAGGTCTGTAAACTGAACCGAATCATTCGAACAGGTCGGTGAAGCGAAACTGAACTGGGCACTGGGGGAATTGTAAACAACTACCTGCTTTATAATTGTGCCGACGCATCCTCCTGCCGTTGTGACTGTAAGTGTCACGTTATAAGTTCCGGAATTGGCATAGGTATAGGTTGGGTTCTGTATGCTTGCAGTACCTCCGTCTCCGAAAGCCCAGGCCCAGGTTATAGGAGCGCCGGTGGAATTGTCGGTAAAAACGGTAGGCGAATTTTTACAAGCGCTGGTTGCTGTGAACAAGGCTGATGGATTGGCAGCAATGGTAACCTGTGCGCTGCTGTCCTTATAACAGCCGCTGGCGTTCGTCACTTTCAGATGAACCTGGTAGTTTGCGGCTGCTGTGAAATTATGAACAGGATTCTGCTGGTGGGAAATATTATTTCCGCCTGAGGCAGGATCTCCGAAGGTCCAGTCCCATTGCGTGATCTGCCCTCCCCCGTTCTGCTGGGAATTATCCTGGAACTGAACAGGCGCAAGAATACACAACTGGGAAGTTGACCAGCTGAAGTTGGAAATAGGATTGTACTGTATCGGAACCGGGATTATCGTTTGGTTGGTACAGCCATCCGAAGTGGTAACGGTCAGCATCACCTGGTAGGTTCCACCGCCGGTATAGGTATGGGTTACACTCGGGGAAGCAGTGGATTGAGTTCCACCGTCTCCAAACACCCATGAGCGGTTTGTTATATACCCGTGAACCGTGGTGGAGATGTCGGTAAATGTAACCGAGCTACCTGCGCATGTAGGTGAGGTATAGCTGAACATGACGTTTGGAGCAGTCCATACATTGACCTGCTTGGTAATAGTGTTGGTGCAACCATGAGAAGTGGTAACAGTCAGGGTAACATTAAACGTTCCGCCTATAGGGTAGGTATAGGTCGGATTCTGAGCGGCAGAAGTTCCGCCGTCGCCGAAATTCCAGGCCCATGCAACGATAGTGCCTGCACCTGCTGCAATGGTTGAATTGTCGGTGAAGGTGGTCGCATTGCCCTGGCATGCGTTGGTCGCTGTAAAGTTGGCCGCAGGGTTGGCAAAAATGGTCACCTGCAAGGAGTCTTTCCCAACACAGCCATCCGCATTGCTTACCGTCAGGTGTACCCAGAAAGTTCCTGCCGCAGAGAAATTATGCACAGGGTTCTGCTGGTTTGAATTGTTCTGGCTTCCTGAACCTGTATCTCCGAAATTCCAGGTCCATTGTGTGATCGGGCCTCCCCCATTTTGCTGGGAGACGTCGTTGAACTGGACGGGAGAAAGTAAACAGGGGGAATTGCTTATCGTAAAATCAGCAAGCGGAGCGAACTGAATGGTCACCGGGATGGTTATACTATTGGTACAGCTGTCGGAAGTTTTCACCGTAAGCACTACATTGTAAATTCCTCCCGCACTATATTGATGCGTGATGGTTGCTGCGCTGGAGTAACCGAAAACACCATCACCGAAAGCCCATATTCTCCTGGCGATATAGCCATGGCCCGTGGTGGACATATCCGTAAACGTGACGGTATTGCCTGCACAGGTCGGTGATGAGAAACTGAATGAGGTGACAGGCAAAGGATAAACCTCGACAGGTAGTGTAGTGTAACCTGTGCATCCGTTTGAGTTGGTTACCGTAAGCGTAACATAATGTATCCCTGCGGTAAGGAACATGTAGGAAGGATTCTGCTGGGCGGCAGTCCCGCCGTCACCAAAGTCCCATGCCCAGGTTACAATGGTACCTGAAGGTGTTGTTGATCCGTCGGTAAATACGGTAAGGTTGCCCAGGCAACTGCTGGCTGCAGTAAAGGCTGCAACTGGCTTGGCATTGACGTTGATATCATGACTTATAGTGTCGGTACATCCATTTGCATTGGTAACCAGCAGGTGAACATGATGGATGCCCGTGGTGGTAAAGGCATGGGTGGGGTTCTGCTGGGGTGAGGAATTGTTCGATCCTGATCCCGGGTCATCGAAGGACCATAACCACTGGGTGATGGTTCCTCCACCGTTGGTTTGTGAATTATCATAAAAATTCACCACCTGGCCGATACAACCTACTCCCAGGTAAGTAAAGCCTGCAATTGGAGCCGAAATACCTGTAACAACCTTGGTTATTGAATCAACACAGCCATCGGATGTTGTTGTGATCAGGGTTACATTATGTGAAAGAACGGCATCAGTATAGGTATAGGTTACAACCGGTCCGTTGGCCGTACCTCCTGCCAAATCACCGAATTTCCAGAACCAGCTGTTAATAAAACTGGTATATCCTGCCGGCACATAAGCCTGGCTTGTGAAGGTGATCTGTGCATGCTGGCAGTAAGGATTTGTATGTATAAAATCAACCACAGGTTTGGGGTTGACTGTCACGGTCTTGGTAATCGATTTGATACATCCGTTTGAATTTACAATAGTCAGAGTAACGGTATGTAATCCTGCAGTGGCAAACAGATGCTGGGGGTTCTGCAGAGGAGAAGTGCCGCCGTCGCCAAAATCCCAGGCCCAGGAAAGAATGCCCGAGGCATTGGGCACCGAGGCATCGGTAAACAGTGTATTGTTGCCCAAACAGGGAGTTGAGAAGGTAAAGTCAGGTGCCGGTAAGGGGTTGACCGTTATTACATGAATTATCGTATCGCTGCAGTTATTCGTATTCTTTACGATGAGGATGACTGTTTTCGGCCCCGGGGTATTATAAGTATGCGAAGGATTCTGGGCGTTGGAAGAATTGAAAGCGCCGGAAGCCGGATCACCGAAATCCCAGGTCCATGCCATGATATTTCCGCCTCCGTTGGTTTGTGAAAGATCCTGGAACTGGACCGCCTGTGGGGAAACGCAGGAATATGTTCCTCCGGTAACCTGAAAATCAGCAACCGGTGAAGCAATCTGAGTAACGTTGATTGTCTTTGACTGCGTACAGCCCCGGTTGGTCGTCACTGTAAGTATCACATTCCATCCCGTTGAACTGTAGGTGGTGTAAATATGAGAGGGGTTCTGTATGGTGGCATGAGGCATGGTTCCGTCACCGAAATCCCAATCCCATGCTACAATGATATCGTTGTAAGGCAAAGGCACTACCGAGAGGTCGGTAAACTGTATTGCTGAGCCGAAGCAGGTGGGTGAACTGAAGGTGAAGTTAGAAATAGGCTGTGGAATGATGCTCACCACATGCTGAATTGATTTGGTACAACCGTTGGTATCGGTAAGGGTCAAGGTTGCCGTGTAGTTGTTAACCGATGGATAGAGATGTGAAATACTCCCGGGAACCGTTGAATTTGTTCCATCACCGAAATCCCACAACCAGGTATAGTTTGCCGGGGGCAGGGTTACTGCATCCGTGGTGAAATTCACGGTATGGTCCAGACAGACATTATTGTTGTACGAGAATTCGACAGGGATGGGAGTATTGATATGTACAGGGATAGTTACAACAGGACTGGGGCAGCTTTCAAGATTTTCCCAGGCCTCCAGGGTAACATTGAAGGTCGTTTTATTGGTAATGAAAGTATGAGTCGGATTTTGAATGCTTGAGGTGTTTGCAGGTCCTGACATAGGATCATCAAAATTCCATGCCCACTGGTAGATAGTTCCCGGAGGAGTAGTATTGGCATAGCTCTGATCCTGGAAATACACGGTCTGCCCGTCGCAGGCCTGGCCCTGGTGCAGGTGGGCGGGATCGCTGAACCATATGAAATTTGCAGTTGGGGCATCAAAGATGGTTACCCATAAACTGAATGTGGCTTCAAGCGGTGTACCTGCATTAAGTACCCTGGTCACGAGGAAAGGTCCCGGTGCAAGATACGTATGCGAGGGGGATGCAGGTACATTGGGGAATACATAATGAGCTGAAGTGCCGTCGCCAAAATCCCAGTCTTCAGTAGTAATCAACCCACCCGGAGGGCAGGGTACAAAGAGAATTGGCACATTCTGGCACTGGTTTGGAGGATTAGCTGTAAAACAGGGCGCAGGCGGCGAACCAAGCATGATCTGGTGCTGAACAGTGTTGGTACATCCCGTGACCATATCGGTAGCAGTGGCAGTAATGGTATACAGTCCGGGGCCCGGATAGGTATGGGTGATTGGTGAACCATAGCCGTTTGCACCATCGCCAAATTGCCAGTTAATATTATTGCCCACATGCTGGGTTGCATTGATCGAAGCTGTAAATATCTGATCGTAAGAGGTAGCCCCCTGTGCAGAAGTAAAGTCAATATCAGGATGGGGGCTTACGATAAGCGGGCTGGTGTTAAGCATTTTCGTATTTGCGCAACCATTCTGGTTGGTAACCGTGAGTGAAACATGATAAGCTCCCGGGCCTGAGAAAAGATGCTGGGGATTCGGATCGGTCGATGTATTGCTCGCCGAAGCCGGATCATCAAAATTCCATAGATAGGAAGCTATGGCACTGCCTGTTAAGGGCGAACTCTTGTCGGTGAACTGAACGAGGTCCCCCGTACAAATAATGGTCGGATAAGAAAAATCCGCCTGTGGAGAAGGCGCTGCCTGTACCGGAACCTGCACCGTTGTATTGGTACATCCGTTAGAGTTCATAACCTGCAGGGTTACAAAATGTGAATTCAGGTCGGCAAAGGTATGTGTCATCGGAACCGGAGGAGGGTTACCAGGAATGGTGAAATGCTGAACACCGGAACCATCACCCCATGTCCACCACCAATCGGTTATCGAACCGGTATTGGAAAGGGACTGATCGGTAAATGTGGTTGGTTCGTTCACACAGGCCTGGGCGAAAGTGAAGGCTGCAGCCGGAACTGTATTGCCAACAACGACCGGAGCCGAGGTTGAATTGGTGCAGTTTATTGTATTGGTAATGGTAAGTGACAGAGTATAAGTACCGGGAGCGGTAAAAGTGTAATTGGCTGTCATCGGACAGGGAATTGTAACCCCGTCGCCTGCATGGTAAAACAAAATACCGTTGATATACCAGTCGCAATATTTTATTTTGATGGTGGCATCAGGGTTGCTTACTGGCTTTGCAAGACTGCCTGTTGCAGAAAAAGTATACTGGTTATAAAGGCAGTTTGGCATGGGGGCGGTAACTGATGTTATGTCGGCAGTAGGTTTGAACTTATCGGGATCTACATATACATAATCAGTGATCGAATCAACCTGGCCTGCAGGGTTCTGAATGGTAAGTGTTACAGGGAAAGTATGAGGGGGGGTATATGCCCCTGTAATAGGGAAAGTATTCTGCTGAGACATTGTTCCCAGGTGGTTGCCTGTTCCGTCACCGAAATTCCATTTATAAACTACTGTTGGGTCATTGGGATGAGTAGACACATTGGGATCGGCCGTGAAGTTCACGATATTATAGTAACAGCCTCCGGTTGGATCGAACTGGTAATAAAAATAGGCATGCAGCAAGGGCTGAAGTGTAATTGTCTTCTGCGCCATAACCCCTATACATCCTGCAACTGCGGAATTGACCTCGGTGATCGACAGGGTAGTGGTCGTAGGTGTGTTTCCCCATACGATCGTTACCTGGTTCGAGGTGTTTGAACCTGAAATAGACCCGCCGGCTGGTGTTGCCCATAGGTAGGTATGCCCAGGTATGGCATTCGTCCAATAAGTTACGGTTTGCCCCGCCCTGACGACATCAGGGCCTATTACAACCGGTTGAGTGTCAGGACATGTTTGTGCAAGAAGTGTAGCACGGCAGAGTAGCAGGAACCCGGAAATAAAAATAAGGCGCAATGTTAAATTCCGCATAGGGTTAGAATTAGTAGACATTTACAATAATTAACTTATACTGTTTTAAGTGACAAGAGTTGCAGTTGTATGGTTGCCTGAAATTAATATTTTTTCAGATTCTACAAAAATAAAACTTATTTTCAATTTTTCATCGCTTTCCCATACAACCCTAACAAATAAATTTTGTCTATCCACATGATAATCCATGCAATTTTGATTTTAATTAAATCCTTGTAATTTTGCAAGGCAAGATTTTCCCTATGAAAAAGAACCTCCTGATCCTGGCCGCACTGTTATTTTGTACAGTGTTTGCTTCAACTTCCTGCAAAAAGAATACCACTTCTACTCCTTGCGATGGCAATGGGAGTGTGTGTTTCGAGAATAAAAGAGATTCACTCCTGGTAATAACAATCGTGCAGCTTCACACTACAATTAATCTCAAGCATGATGAGATACAATGCCAAAATTTCTCTGGTGGTTCAACATATACGGTAAAATATTCGGGACCGGCCTATACAGGAAACCTGAAAGATACCACTATCCTTGTTCAAAATTGCGATAATAAGCTGGTAATCATTTACCCACCAGTTAAAAAATAGGCTTATTCGTCGAATTTAACCTTGGTCAGGTAGAATATAAATCTTTTATTGTTGCTCTCAAGGGCAACATTTTTTATTTCCTGGAACCCATAGCAAAGAAAATACTGGTCGTACCAGGGCGTAATACCGCTTCTGGTCTCAGCCACCAGTTTGTCATCAGGATATCTGGATTCCATTTTGCTGAATTCAAGGTTGCCGGTAACCTCTTCATTCCTGATGATCTTTGAACCAATCTTGCCAGCGGCGGAATAGGCTAACAGGAATTTATCACCAAGTCTGTGTGTAACCACTTTTGGGCTAAGGTCTGCAGCTACAAGATCCCTGATCTCCAATGCATTATCCCAAAGCATCTGGCCTTCCTGATTATATGAAGTGACCATAGCCCCTGTAAACCTGTACCCATCGAATACCGAATAGGAATTCGTGAATGGCCGTCCGTAAAAATCAAAATCCGTAAAATTTTCAACATGGTACTGATGGTAAAATACCTCTGTAACCAGCATGAAATTTCCATCTTTTTCAATCGGTTCATCATTGGAAACACTGAAGTCTACCGAATACTCCCCAATATTTTTATTTTTCTTCAATGCTTTTTTCTTCAGATCCATAAGATCTTTGGTGCTCAGGAAGGCATTGATGTTCTTAAGTTCCAAAAAATTATAAAAATTCAGATTTTTCTGGACACCTGAAGTGATCAGGCTGGTAAAGATCCCTGTCGATTCATCCTGTTCCTTGTTTTTTTGCGACGAACCCCCTTTAAGCCGGTACGTTCCAATCACCAGGTCATCCCCTTTACCGTTCGGCACCGCCCTGAATCCTGTAAACTCCCTGTCATCGTTGATAGTGCTTATCTTAACAGCCAGCCTCACTTTGCCTGTGGTATCGAAGACCTCGTACCAATGCTCAGCTTCCTTTTTGCTGATCATTTTAGTCACTATGGCTTTCAGACAGGAAGTAACAGAATCTGTTTTAAACCACTGGAACAATGACGGGACTTGCTGATCGACCAGGAACCCTTTGGTGTGATTTGATTTCAGGTCAAGAATTTCAACCGCCGCCTGCCCGCTTTTCTGGTTTAGCGCCAGGAATGCATTCCGGCCAACGACCTGGAAAAAAACAGGCTCGGTGTTGGCCGGTACTCTTGAGAGGTTAGGGATGAAACTCCCATGGCTGAGGGCAATCCTTATGATCTCCAAAGGCTGATCCTCGCTTTTCTGCTTCCCTTTATAGACGAAAACCAGGCAGAGCGTATCCCTGGTAATGAGGCTGAACCTGTAATCAAGGTCAGTCAGAAGAGGAAAACTTTTTACCCAGACCTGCCTCAGATCTTTGTTATACCACGAAAAATACCACTTAACATGAAGGGCATCTGCATTCTCAACACTTTTAAAGAAGATCATCGCCCCTGCCGTTCCGCACGCAATGGCCCTGTATGATTCCTGGTCGGTCTTTGCTGCGATCTCAATTCTCGCAGCCTCGGTTTCTTTGCCTTCATTTATTTGCTGGGCCTCAAGTACGACAGGAGAAAAAATAAGTGAGAGTGCAAAAAGGATCAGGTTTCTCATCGGAGAAGGTTTACCCCGCAAAAATAACGAAAAAGCTTCCTCACTTTAAAACCAATTTAGCAATCCCTAATATGTTCTTTTGTTTATTACGGAGGATGGCTACGCAGATACCATCCCGGCAGTTGTTCGGCTGCAAGTCGGCCCCGGTCCCGCTGAAGCTTTGTTCCCATATCATCCGGCCATCCATTGAAAACAAAATCAGGATCTTATCTCCAAATTCAGGGCAATAAACCGTGATCCGTTTTCCGGGAAGGCAAATGAAACTCACAGCCTGGCTGATGCCTTTTCCCCCAGTAGTATCATCAATTCCAACTCCTGCCTGGCAAGAAGTCCAGAAGATATTGTCAATGCATACCTGGCCCGAGTTAAGACTGTCGGCCTGCCTGAATTCGATGATAAAATCGCCCTGCTGGTTCACTGCAATGCTGTCTGACGAATACACGTTGGCGGTATCAGAACTCCCTCCCGCACTGACCACATTTTTCACCGATATCCCGTTTACCAGGAGCTCGAGGTTTACTGCGGTGGAAAAAGCCTGGCGGTATGAGAAAATAAGCTTACGACAGCCATTGCTGATAGTTCCCGAAACTATTTTTGCCATGGGGTTTCTTCTTTTTCCGAGGCAGGGCGTGGGTGATTCGATAAATTTATCTCCCCTGCACTGGGTATAATTCCAGGTTGAGCCGTCGTTTCCCGTAAAGCTGCCGCTGGTGTAGCTTCCTGTCGTTGCAGGGAAGTTCTGAAAGGTCTCAAAACCCTGTCCCATCAAAGGGGAGACTGCTACCAGGACAGAGCAGACCAGTATGCATGATTTTTTCATAAAATTGTATTTGATCCGCTCCTTAATCCGGCGAAGCCGTAAAAGTGATATCCTGAATAAAAAAAAAGGTGCCCTTTTGGGGCACCCTGTTTCAAAATTATCAGTTTGGAAATTATTTATCCTTGACTTCTTCAAAGTCAACATCTGTCACTTCGTCATTGCTTTGGCCTTTCTGGCTTCCGCCCTGTTCAGGGCCAGGCTGCTGACCAGGCTGGGGACCCTGCTGGGCACCCTGGGTGTTCTTGTACATCTCTTCGCTAGCAACCTGCCAGATGGAATTCAGGTTTGCAAGGGCGCTGTCGATTGCAGCCACATCCCTGTTCTTGTGAGCGGTTTTCAGAGCTTCGAGTGCAGTCTCTATGCCGCCTTTCTTGTCGGCAGGGATCTTTTCGCCAAACTCCTTGAGCTGTTTTTCAGTCTGGAAGATCATAGTGTCGGCCTGATTGATCTTGTCGATCTCTTCCTTCATCTTTTTATCGGAGTCGGCATTGCGCTGGGCTTCTTCTTTCATCTTCCTGATATCTTCGTCGGAAAGGCCGGAAGATGCTTCGATCCTGATCTGCTGCGACTTGCCTGTTGCTTTGTCTTTGGCTGTAACATGAAGGATACCGTTTGCATCTATGTCGAAAATGACCTCAACCTGTGGAATTCCCCGGGGAGCAGGCGGAATTCCGTCAAGATGGAACCTGCCGATGCTCTTGTTTTGGGTGGCCATGGGGCGTTCGCCCTGTAGCACATGTATCTCCACTGAAGTCTGGCTGTCGGCTGCCGTTGAAAAAACCTCAGATTTTTTTGTAGGAATTGTGGTGTTTGATTCGATAAGTTTTGTCAAGACACCACCAAGAGTTTCGATACCCAGTGAGAGCGGGGTTATGTCGAGCAGGAGAACATCCTTCACCTCACCGGTAAGGACACCTCCCTGGATGGCTGCACCAACGGCTACAACTTCATCGGGATTTACTCCTTTTGAAGGTTCTTTCCCGAAGAAATCTTTTACGATCTTCTGGATTGCAGGTATCCTGGTGGATCCGCCAACGAGAATTACCTCGTCAACATCCGATGCTTTCATTCCTGCATCCTTCAGCGCCTGCTGGCAGGGAGGAATTGTAGATTGCATAAGGTGGTCGACAAGTTGTTCAAATTTCGACCTTGAAAGTTTTTTAACAAGATGCTTGGGAACTCCGTCAACCGGCATGATATAGGGCAGGTTGATCTCTGTTTCAGCCGAACTTGAAAGTTCGATCTTGGCTTTTTCTGCGGCTTCTTTCAGACGCTGTAATGCCATTGGGTCTCTGCGGAGGTCGATGCCCTCATCTTTAAGGAATTCGTCGGCCAGCCAGTCGATCACAACCTGGTCAAGATCATCTCCGCCAAGATGGGTATTACCGTTGGTAGATTTTACTTCAAACACCCCGTCACCAAGTTCAAGGATGGAGATGTCAAAAGTTCCGCCTCCAAGGTCATACACGGCGACCTTAATGTCCTTGTGCTTTTTGTCAAGGCCGTAAGCAAGAGCAGCAGCAGTAGGTTCGTTGATGATACGTTTAACCGTAAGACCTGCTATTTCACCTGCTTCCTTTGTTGCCTGCCTCTGGGAGTCACTGAAATAGGCAGGAACTGTAATTACAGCTTCCTTTATTTCCTGACCCAGGTAGTCTTCGGCGGTTTTCTTCATCTTCTGAAGAACCATTGCCGATATCTCCTGGGGCGTATATAATTTCCCGCTGATATCAACCCTTGGGGTGTTATTTTCGCCCTTCACAACTTTATAAGGCACTCGTTTCGTTTCAACCTGCACCTGGTCAAAGGTTTCACCCATAAACCGTTTTATCGAGAACACAGTGTTCGTCGGATTGGTAATAGCCTGACGTTTGGCAGGATCACCTACTTTTCTTTCCCCGTTTTCGGTAAATGCTACGATAGAAGGGGTTGTTCTTCTTCCTTCGCTGTTTGCAATTACAACAGGTTCGTTACCTTCCATCACTGCAACGCAGGAATTTGTAGTTCCAAGATCAATTCCAATTATTTTTCCCATAATGATTATCTCCTTTTATTGTAAATTTTGAGAAGTATGTCACAATAGTCAATCATTGTGCCAAATAGAAAAACTCTGACAAAAGATGACAAAAAGACAGAAATGGAATGAGGAGAAATCAAAGGTATGAACCCCGGTGCAATCCCCGGCCCCGGATTCTGCAGCAAGCTGCTGGGAATTTACCGGGATTGATTAAAATCCCAGTTTTTTTGTGTACTGGTTGGTTTTGATCTCGTCGAGGGTGAATGTGCTGAAGAGAAGGGAATCCACGGATTTCACGGTACGGGCCGAGAACAGGCCGATCCCGTTAACGATATCGGTAAAGGGGGGCCTTTCCTGGATGATTGTCATTGAGGGTTCCGTAACATCCATATAGGTGCTCAAATCTTCAGATCCGACAGTAAACATGAAATCGCAGGTCCTGAGAGCACGTGTAACAACCTGCCCGTTGACAGTGTCATTTTTAAGCTGGGAGCCAATGAAACTGTAAAATCCATCGCCGTTGATGAAATAGTCCATCGTTTGACCGCCTTTCGCATTAAGCGACTTGAGGTTGGAAAGGGCAAGCCAGTCCAGGGCTTTAAAAACTGATTGACTTGGATCCCCGTTCGGAGTTTCGAGATAATGTATCCTTATGTTAACCTGGTAACGCACACCTCCCTTTGCCGAGGTCCATTTGACTTCTGTCATTTTTCCAGACTGGAAGTTTGCACGCTGGACACTCATGGGTATTGAAACATCAAGGTCGCCGATCAAGGTAGCACTGCCTTCGACGGTTTTCTTGATTGTTCCGTCCTTATTTATGACATTAATGACCAGGTGATATGTCAGGTCGGCATATAGCTTGGCAGAAGTGACATAAACCCTTTGATTCGGGAAATAGAAAATGCCGCTGTCCTTGTTCTGGATCAGTGTATCATGAAAGGCAATGGTGCGAAGCAGGATAGTATTATTATATTCCTGCATGTAAACCTGGAGGGAATCGTAATTACTCGAATCGGAGATAGCCGCGAACTGCAGTGCGTCACCCGGGCCAAGAAACGCCTTGGTGATCTTCACATAATGAACTGACTCGGTTTGATCAAGAAGGCCAAACACCACGCTAACATCTTTCCAATCCGCGTTAACATTCAGAGTTTTTTTGCAGGAAGCCAGAGAGAAAAGGGTAACAGCAAGAAGAAGCAGAGAGGAGTATTTTTTCAT
>Ga0118677_10000874_pt2 | contig 61402 bp, 51 predicted proteins | sample AliMusrvi5mmetaG_FD_86154 | JGI IMG/M metagenome (GOLD analysis project Ga0118677, IMG submission 86154) | reverse complement strand
TGGCCTCGTTGGCCAACAGCGGATCGGCGAAGCGGGTCGAGGTGGTCGGCAGCACCACACCGCTGACCTTCACCCAGGACGGCAGCGGTTTGCATGTCACCGTCCCGCCGGGCGCGTCGCATGATTTCGGCATTGCGCTGAAAATATCCGGCGACGGGCTGGTTTAGCTTTCCACCCCGTTTTTCTGGCGATACGCTGGGCCAACGATCATAAAAGTGTTGGGAGTTCAGCCGTGGCTTTTCCGAAGATCAAGCACGTCCGCGCCTTTGTGGTGCGCGGCGGCGGCGCTGACTATCACGACCAGGGCGGTGGCCACTGGATCGATGATCACATCGCCACGCCGATGTCGCGCTATCCCGAATACGCCGCAAGCCGCCAGAGCTTCGGCATCAATGTGCTGGGTACCCTGGTGGTGGAGATCGAGGCGGAGAATGGCGTCACCGGCTTTGCCGTGACCACCGGCGGCGAGCCCGCCTGCTTCATCGTGGAAAAGCACCTGGCGCGCTTTCTGGAAGGCCGCGATCCGGCCCAGACCGAGAAGATCTGGGACCAGATGTATTTCTCCACCCAGTATTACGGGCGCAAGGGGCTGGTGATCAACGCCATCTCGGGCGTCGATCTGGCGCTGTGGGATCTGCTCGGCAAGCTGCGCGGCGAGCCGGTGCATCAATTGCTGGGTGGCGCGGTGCGCGATGAACTGACTTTCTACGCCACCGGCGCGCGGCCCGACCTGGCCAAGGAAATGGGCTTTATCGGCGGCAAGATGCCGTTGCATCACGGTCCGGCCGAAGGCGAAGAGGGCATGAAGAAAGCCCTGGCCGAAATCGCTACCATGCGCGAGCGCGTGGGCCCGGATTTCTGGCTGATGCTGGATTGCTGGATGGCGCTGGATCTGAACTACGCCACCAAATTGGCGACCCGAGCCTGGGAACAGTCCGGCCTGAAATGGATCGAGGAGGCGCTGAGCCCCGATGATTACTGGGGCTACCGCGACCTGAAGAAGGCGGTGCCCCCCGGCATGCTGGTGACCACCGGCGAGCATGACGCGACCCGCTGGGGCTTTCGCATGCTGCTGGAAATGGATTGCTGCGACATCATCCAGCCCGATGTGGGCTGGTGCGGCGGCGTCACCGAGCTGATCAAGATCGCCAATCTTGCGGAAAGCCATGGCAAGCTGATAGTGCCGCATGGCTCATCGGTCTACAGCTATCACTTCGTCATCACCCGCCATAACAGCCCGTTTGCGGAATTCCTGATGATGGCGCCCAAGGCCGACAAGGTGGTGCCAATGTTCGCGCCGCAGCTGTTGGGCGAGCCGGTGCCCAAGAATGGCCGCATCAAGCTGTCGGAACTGGACAAACCGGGCTTCGGCGTGGAGCTGAACCGCGAGGTCAAGCTGCACCGTCCTTATGCCCGGTAATTTTGGTCCCCGCTGATGCTGGACGGCGATTACGATTATATCGTGGTGGGGGCGGGGTCCGCCGGCTGCGTCGTCGCCAACCGCCTGTCCGCCGATCCCAAGAAACGCGTGCTGCTGCTGGAAGCCGGCGGCCAGGATGACTGGATCTGGTTCCACATCCCGGTCGGCTATCTCTATCTGATTGGCAATCCGCGCAGCGACTGGATGTTTGAGACAGAGGCGGATCCGGGCCTGAACGGGCGCAAGCTCAATTATCCGCGCGGCAAGGCGCTGGGCGGGTCGTCCTCCATCAATGCCATGCTCTCCATGCGCGGCCAGGCGGGCGATTACGATCATTGGCGCCAGCTGGGTCTCAATGGCTGGGGCTGGGACGATGTGAAACCGGTGTTCCGCCACCTGGACCGGCATTTCCTGGGTGACACCGAGCATCATCGCGCCGATGGCGAACTTTCGGTGGAGCAGCCGCGGGTGCGCTGGGAAATCCTCGACCGGATTATCGATGCCGCCGAAGAGACCGGCATTCCGCGCAGCGCCGATCCCAACACCGGCGACAATGAGGGCAGCTATTATTTCCACGTCAACCAGAAGCGTGGCCGGCGCTGGTCGGCGGCACGCGGCTTCCTGCACCCGGCACTGGGGCGAGCGAATCTCAGGCTGGAAACCGATGTCGCGGTCGACAAGGTGCTGTTCGAAGGCAAGCGCGCCACCGGTGTGCGCTTCAAGCGCGGCAACGAATGGGTGGAAGCGCGTGCCAAGGGCGAGGTGATCCTGTGCGCCGGCGCTATCGGCTCGGTGCAGATTTTACAGCGTTCGGGAGTTGGGCCAGCGGCCTGGCTGGGTGAGCTGGGGGTGCCGGTGATGCACGCGGCGGAAGGCGTGGGTCGCAACCTGCAGGATCACCTGCAACTGCGCGCCATGTACCGTGTCCAGGACGTGAAAACGCTGAACGAGATCTATTATTCACCGCTGGGCCGTCCGCTGATGGGCCTGCAATATGCGCTGCTGCGGCGCGGGCCCATGACCATGGCGGCCTCACAGCTTTGCATCATCACCCGCTCGGATGCGTCGCAGGAACGCGCCAACATCCAGTTCCACGTCCAGCCCTTGTCCTTGGACCGCTTCGGCACCCCGCTGCACCGTTTTCCGGCCGTCACGGTCAGCCCCTGCAACCTGCGACCCACCTCGCGCGGAACGGTGCGGCTGACGTCCACAGATTTGGCAGCCAAGCCCAGTATCGCGCCCAACTATCTTTCCACGGATGAAGACCGCCGTATCGCCGCCCAAGCGCTCCGCCTGACCCGCACCTTGATGCGGCAGCCCGCCCTGGCGCGGTATCACCCGGAAGAATTCCGCCCCGGTCCTGATGTGTCAGACAGCGATTCCGACCTGATCCACGCCGCCGGCGACATCGGCACCACCATCTTCCATCCCGTCGGCACCGCCAAAATGGGCCTGGCCAGCGACCCGATGGCCGTGGTGGATGAACGCTTGCGCGTGCATGGATTGGAAGGCTTGCGGGTGATCGATGCCTCAGTGATGCCGACCATCACATCCGGCAACACCAACACCCCCACCATCATGATCGCCGCCAAGGGCAGCGAGATGGTGTTGCAGGACGCTAAGTAACCGGCGCGGGATTAAACAGGGTCAGGTCATTGTGCAGGCCCCAGCGGTCGGCCCAGACCTGTTTCCTGCCGCTGGCCACATCCAGCATCAGCTGGAACAGCTCCCAACCGACCTGCTCGATGGTCTTTTCGCCGGTCGCGATGGGACCGGCATCCAGGTCGATCAAATCGTTCCAGCGCTTGGCCAACTCGCTGCGGGTCGAAACCTTGATCACCGGCACGGCGGCCAGGCCATAGGGCGTGCCGCGCCCGGTGGTGAAAACATGCAGGTTCATGCCCGAGGCCATCTGCAAGGTGCCGCAGACAAAATCGCTGGCCGGGGTGGCGGCGAACACCAGCCCGCGGCTGCGCACTTTCTCGCCCGGCGCCAGCACCGCATTGATGGCGCTGGTGCCGGACTTGGCGACCGAGCCCAGCGATTTTTCGATGATGTTGGACAGTCCGCCCTTCTTGTTGCCCGGGGTGGTGTTGGCGCCGCGGTCGACTTCGCCCTTGGCCAGGTAATCGTCATACCAGCGCATTTCGCGCACCAGGGCGTCAGCGACTTCCTTGGTCGCGGCGCGCGGTGTCAACAGGTGGATGGCGTCGCGCACTTCGGTGACTTCCGAGAACATCACCGTGGCCCCGGCCCGCACCAGCAGATCGGCGCAATAACCCAGCGCCGGATTGGCGGTCAGGCCTGAGAACGCGTCGCTGCCGCCGCACTGCATGCCCACGATCAGCTCGGCAGCCGGCACGGTCTCGCGCCTGCGCTTGTCCAAAATCTTCAGGCGCTCTTCGACCCGCTCCATGATGCCGTCGATCATGGCGCCGAAGCCGACATAGACTTCGTCCTGCAGCCGCAGGGTGCCGGTCTCCTGGCCCTTGGGGAGCAGACGTTCGGGCGCGAGCTTTTCGCAGCCCAGTCCCACCACCAGCACTTCGCCGCCGAAGTTGGGATTGGCCGCCAGGTTCTGCAGGGTGCGGATCGGCACGATGGCGGCCGGCGCATTGATCGCCACGCCGCAGCCATAGGCGTGGGTCAGCGCCACCACGTCATCCACATTGGGATATTTGGGCAGCAGCTCGGCCTTGATGCGCTTGAGGGCGAATTCCATGGTGCCCGATACGCACTGAACGCTGGTGGATACCGCCAGGATGTTCTTGGTCCCCACCGTGCCGTCGGCGTTGCGATAGCCTTCGAAAGTATGGCCGGTCAGCGGTTCCGGCTTGGGCGGCGGGCGGGTCGCCATCTCCAGCTGGTCCAGCGGCGGAGCGGCGCCCATCACGACATTGTCTTCATTGACCCAGTCGCCACGCTTGATGTCGCCTTTGGCGGCGCCGATCACTTCGCTGTAGCGGATGATGTTGCCGCCATCGGCGATGTCGGCCAGCGCCACCTTGTGGCCCTGGGGCACGAAATGGTTCAGCACCAGCCCGTCGGCAAATGTGCTGCCGGCTGGCAGGCCCAGCCCATTGACGATGATGGCGACATTATCGCCCGGCGCGACCTGGATGCGGCGCGGTTCTTCGTGTGGCGGTTTGGCTTGGACATTCATGGGGGAAGTATAGCGGTCCTTACCGCACCAGGCACGGCTTCTTGGGATCGAATTTCCAGCCCGGGATCAGGAACTGCATGGCGGCAGCATCGTCGCGGGCCCCGTCGCCCAGCGTCTTATAGGTGGCATGGGCTTTTTCCACCTCGGCCATGTCCAGTTCCACGCCCAGCCCGCCACGCTTGGGCACTGCCACCAGGCCGCCCTTGATCTGGAATGGCTCCTTGGTCAGGCGCTGGCCATCCTGCCAGATCCAGTGGGTGTCGATGGCGGTGACATTGCCGGGCGCCGCCGCCGCGACATGGGTGAACATGGCCAGCGAAACGTCGAAATGGTTGTTGGAGTGACTGCCCCAGCGCAGGTCACGGTCGGCGCACATCTGGGCGACGCGCACGCTGCCGGCCATGGTCCAGAAATGCGGATCGGCCAGCGGAATATCGACACTGCCCAGCTTGATGGCATGCACCATCTGGCGCCAGTCGGTGGCGATCATGTTGGTGGCGGTGGGAAGTGCGGTGGCGCGGCGGAATTCCGCCATGATCTCGCGCCCCGAATAGCCGCCTTCGGCGCCGCAAGGGTCCTCGGCATAGGCCAGGACGTCGCCGCGTCCCTTGCACAGGCCAATGGCTTCTTTCAGCGACCAGGCGCCGTTGGGGTCCAAGGTGATGCGCGCCTTGGGGAAACGCTTGGCCAGTGCTTCGATGGCCTTCATTTCCTCCGCGCCCGACAGCACACCGCCCTTGAGCTTGAAGTCATTGAAGCCATAGCGGGCATAGGCGGCTTCGGCGGTCGCGACGATGGCGGCCGGGGTCAGGGCTTCCTCGTCACGGACGCGAATCCAGTCATCGCCCTTTTGATCGTGGCGATAGGGCAGGTTTGTCTTCTTCCTGTCACCGATGAAGAACAGATAGCCCAGCATCTCCACCGCCTCGCGCTGCTGGCCATCGCCCAGAAGCGCGGCCACCGGCACCTCCAGATGCTGGCCCAGCAGATCGAGCAGGGCGCATTCCAGCGCCGCCTGGACATGCACGGTGATGCGCAGGTCGAAAGTCTGCAGGCCGCGGCCGCCGGAATCACGGTCGGCGAAACGCTGGCCGACGGCGCTGAGAATGTTCTTCCACGAACCCAATCCGGCGCCCACCACCAGATCGCGTGCGTCTTCCAGGGTCTGGCGGATCTTCTCGCCGCCCGGTACTTCGCCCAGACCGGTATTGCCGGCGTTGTCGGTCAGGATCACCAGGTTGCGGGTGAAGAAGGGCCCATGCGCACCTGACAGGTTCAGCAGCATGCTGTCCTGTCCCGCCACCGGCACAACTTTCATCTCCGTCACGCGCGGCGCGCCGGTCTTGTCCTTACTCATGGAACCCTCAGGCTGTTTTCAAAACCACGCGTTTCAGCTCGCCGGCGATCACGCCATAGCCGATCATGGCCACGATGGAATGGGCAAACAGGAACACCAGCGCCAGATTCCAGTCATTGCCGGTGGCCTTCAGGATGTAGCCGATCACGATGGGCGTGAAGATGCCCGCCGCATTGCCGAACAGGTTGAAGACGCTGCCGGCCAGGCCGGTGGCTTCGCGCGGCGCCACATCGCTCATCACCGCCCAGCCCAGCGCCGCCACGCCCTTGCCGAAGAAGGCGATGGACATGAACAGCATGATCATGGCCTGGGTGTCGGTATAGTTGCAGGCCAGAATCGCGCAGGAAATGACGAGCCCGATCAGGATGGGAATCTTGCGCGCCGGCGACAGCCCCATGCCGCGTTTCAGCAGCATGTCCGACACCACCCCGCCCAGTACGCCGCCCACAAAACCGGCAATGGCGGGACCGGCCGACATCAGGCCCGCCTTGGCCACGCCCATGTGCCGGGCCTCCATCAGATAGATGGCGAACCAGGTGGAATAGAAATAGGTCAGCGCGGTGATGCAGTATTGCGCCAGGTAAATGCCCAACAGCATGCGGTTGGCCAGAAGCTGGCTGACAACGCCCCAGCGGATAGGCTGGGCCGCCGCGGCCGGCTTGTCCAGGTTCACCAGCGCGCCGCCTTCCTCGATAAAGGCATATTCGCGCTTGGAGATGTACTTGTGGCGCGCGGGGGCATGCACCACCAGGGCGAAAATCACCGCGCCGGCAAATCCAATCACGCCCATCCAGAAGAACACGGATTCCCAGCCACGATACTGCGCCAGCCAGCCCATCAGGGGATTGAAGGCGACAACCGAGAAATATTGCGAGGAATTGAAGATGGCGCTGGCAGTACCGCGCTCTGATTTGGGAAACCAGTTGGCGACGATACGGGCATTGGCGGGAAAGCTGGGCGCTTCGGCAAAACCGAGCGCCAGGCGCAGGATGAACAGGCTGATCATCACCGGCACGAAGGACAGGTAAGATACAAAAGCCTGCAGCCCGGTGAAGACCGCCCAAAGACCGATCGCCCACAGATAGACCGGCCGGGAGCCATAGCGGTCCAGCAGCGCGCCGCCGGGAATTTGCGCGATGGCATAGGACCAGGCGAAGGCCGAGAAAAGGTAACCCAGTTGCACCTTGTCAAGATGGAATTCGGCCGCCAGCGGCGTGCCCGCCATCTGCAAGGTGGCGCGGCTGGCATAGGCGATGGACGAGATCATGAACAGGACCGCGATGATCCAGAAGCGGACGTGACTGTTGCGTGTCTCGATGATCGGCGTTGTCATGGCTGCTCCACCCTCTGGCTAGATGGACCGCTGACGGGTCCTTGGCCTTGAAAAGGCTCGTAAAATCTAGGGATGCAAGCTTGGCCCGTCCAAGCCAAAGGTTCAAGCGATCAATGCGGGGTTTGCATTGATCCGGCTGCCCTATTCTTGTGCTGCAAGCGCGTCGAGCGTTTCGGGATCGGGTTCGGTCCGCAGCAGGTCCAGGAAGGCCGAAAGCGCGGGATTGTCATTGTCGCTGCGCCAGGCGGCATACAGCTCCACGGGCGCGGGCGGGTTGGTCTCCACCGGGCGAAACTGCACGTCATCGAAGTGCAATGACATGGCGGCTTCCGGCACCAGCGCGGCGCCGATGCCGGCGCGCACCAGGGCCAGCATGGAATGGATCTGGGACAGGGACTGGATGGTGACGGGCGCCACACCTTCGGCCTCGAACAGGCCGGCCAGCATGTCGTGGAAATAACGCGCCCCATCGGCCGCATACATGATCAGCGGCTGGCGGTGAAAATGCTTCAGGGTCAAGGTCGCTTCCGCCAGGCGCGGATCGCCCACCGGCAGCGCCGCCACCAGATGTTCGTCCGCCACTTTCAGGGTGGTGAATTCGCTGCGGGCGATGGGTGGGCGCAGCAGGCCGACATCGATGCGCCCGGTGACCAGGCTTTCCACCTGTTCGGACGACACCATCTCCTTCAGCGCCACATCGATGTTGGGGGCATGGCTGGCGCGTTGCAGCAGCAGGCGCGGGAGAAAGCTGTAGCCGCTGGCGGCGGTGAAGCCCAGGGTGATGGTTCCGGCCTCGCCCGATGCGATGCGGCGGGTGGCGAGGGCGGCGCTTTCGGTCAGGCGCAGGATGCGGCGCGCTTCCAAAAGGAACACGCGCCCCGCCGGTGTCAGCTTCACGGCGCGGCTGGTGCGGTCCAGCAGGCGCACCCCCAGCACATGTTCCAAAAGCTGGATCTGCCGCGACAGCGGCGGCTGGGTCATGTTCATGCGCGCGGCGGCGCGGCCGAAATGCAATTCCTCGGCGGCGGCGACGAAGCAGCGAAGCTGGCGCAGTTCGAACTGGGACCAGAAGGAGGGGCCTGTCATGGCCCAACCCTATAGCGGCAAAGGCGCCCGCCTCAAACCGGCTTGGTGGCTTCGATCAGCTTTTTCAGGCGGGCGAACTGGTCCGCGGTCAGGTCGGTCAGGGGCGCGCGCACCAGGCCGGCAGGGCGGCCGATGGCGGTCATGCCGGCCTTCACGATGGACACGGCATAGCCCCTGTTCTCGTTGCGGATGGCGATATAGGGCAACACGAATTCCTTCAGGCCCTTGATCACCTTGGCCTGGTCCTTGGCGCGCACCGCGTCATAGAAGGACAGCGCCCATTCCGGCATGAAATTGTAGATGGCCGAGGAATAGGTGGTGACGCCCATTTCCAGATAGGGCAGGGCGAAGGTTTCCGCCGTCGGCAAGCCGCCGACATAGGTCAGGCGGTCGCCCATCTTGGCATAGACGCGCATCATCAGTTCGATGTCGCCGACGCCGTCCTTGAAGCCGACCAGGTTGGGATTGCGGTCGCACAATTTGGCCAGGCTGTCTTCGGTCAGCACCGCATTGTCGCGGTTGTAGACAATGACGCCGATCTTCACGGCTTTGCACACCGCTTCGACATGGGCCATCAGGCCTTCCTGGTTCGGCACCATCAGATAGGGCGGCAGCAGCAACAACCCATCGGCGCCGGCCTTCTCGGCGGACTTGGCCATCTCGACCGCGATGGCGGTGCCATAGCCGCAGCCGGCGATCACCGGGGTCTGGCCCCTGGTTTCCTTCACCGCGGCGGTGACGACCATTTCCACTTCGGACGGGGTCAGGGAAAAGACCTCGCCCGTGCCGCCGGCGGCGAACAGGCCGGTCAGGCGCTTGAAGCTCAGCAGCCAGGCACAATGTTCGCGGTAAGGTCCTTCCTGGAACTGGAAGTCCTTGTTGAAATGGGTGACGGGGAAGGACAGAAGGCCCTTGGCCAGGATCTGCGCCATTTCAGTGGGCGACATGTTGCTCATGACTTCAGGTCCTTGTGCAATGCGGTGATGGTCGCGGGTTTTTAGCGGTCTTGCCCCCAGCGGCCAACCCCAAACTGGCTATGAACCGATGCGGTTTTTGGATGGGCGTGGTAGGAACGGGCAAGGATAAAAAGGGGACGAGAATGAACCGCAGGGACATGCTGACAGGGGCAGCCGCCATGATCGCAACACCGGCCGCCGCCCAGTCCGCCGGCAAATGGGACACCGCCAAGCTGGACGAAGCCGCCAAGGTGATGGACGGCTGGATCGCGGACGGCCGGGTGCAGGGCGCTTCCATCCTGATCACGCAAGGGCCCCGCAAATACGCCCGCAATTTCGGCACCGCCAAGGGCGTCGAGCCGGTATTCCTGCTGGCTTCCATCACCAAGCCGATGACGGCGGCCGCGGTGATGACCCTGGTGGATAAGGGCCAGCTTTCGCTGGATGACAAGGTGATGAAATTCTTCCCCACCTTCACCGGCGAGGGGCGCGAAACCATCACCGTGCGCCATTGCCTGACCCATACCGGCGGCTTGCCCGACATGCTGGCCGATGATGAGATGCTGCGCGAAAAGCACGCGGCCCTGGCCGATTACCGCGAAGGCGCGATCAAGGCGCCACTGAAATTCCCGCCGGGCAGCAAATACTCCTATTCCAGCATGGGAATCCTGTTCTCAGGCGAGATCGCCCAGAAGATCACCGGCAAGTCCATCGCCGACATCGTGGAAGAGCGGGTGCTCAGGCCGCTGGGCATGCGCCACACCGGCTATGGCCTGCGCGGGCGGGCGAACAGCACGACGGTGCCCAGCCAGGGCGCGCCGGCCATGACCGAGGCCGGCAAGAAAAGCTGGAACGACTGGAACTGGAACAGCGAATATTGGCGCAACCTGGGTGCGCCCTGGGGCGGGGCGCTGGGCAGCGCCGCCGACATCGCGCGCTTCTATGACGAATTCCTGAACCAGCGCGGCCGTATCCTGAAGCCCGCGACGGAAAGCCTGATGATCACCAACCAGAGCCCGCCCGGCGTAAAGGCCAGCGGGTTGGGCTTCGACCTGCCGCCCAGCATCGGCGCGCCGGGATGCGGTCCGCGCACCTTTGGCCATAACGGCTCGACCGGCACCTACAGCTGGGCTGATCCGGACACCGGCACCGTCTGTGTGGTGCTGACCTCGCTGTACGAGGCGGCGGTGCGTCCCCATCCCACCCATCTGGTGGGCGAACTGGTGGCGCAGGCGGTGGCGAAGGCCTGATTACTTCTTCGCGGCTTTGGCGCGTTCGTCCAGGAATTCCTGGATAGCGGCGTGGCTCACCGGTTGCTTGTCGATATTGTCTTTCATCCAACCCGTGAAGTCGGCTTCGATCTCCGGCGTCCAGTCCCGGTCGATCTGTCCGGCGGTGTATTTCTGCTCCTTCAGCCGCAGATGCCCGAAGATGTCGTGCAGCCGCGTGCGCTCGGATTCCTGCACCACCCGCATCGCCAGCTGCGGGGGAATGAAGATCACCCCGCCGTCGCGGCCCAGTACCACGTCGCCCGGCATCGCCGCAGCATGGCCGATGCGGGTGGGGCTGTTGATGGACGTCATGGTGGAGTTGAGCGGCCGGCCCTCATCGCCGATGCGGCCGAAATGATGCGAAGGATCATAGGCGCGCACAAAGGCGATGAAGTTGGGCAGTTCCTTCAGGCCATTGATGTCCCGCACCGCGCCGTCATAGACGATGCCGTTGCCGGAGCGGGCATAGATGGCGTTGCCGACATTGTCGCCGATGGACGGTCCATCCACCTTCAGCCCGAAGTGATCGCTGACATAGACGTCGCGCGGTTGCAGCATGTCCACCGGCCAGGCATTGGGCCCGCCCTTGCGCCCCTCCTGCTTGCCGTCAGCCTCGATCACTTTCTGCAAGTCCAGGCGGCCGGGAATCCAGCTTGAGGTCAGGGCGCGACCGACCAGAATCTTGTCGGGGAAGATGGTGAACCAGCCATCTTCATATTGATGCTCGAAGCCGGCATTGCGCAGGGTGGCCCAGGCTTCTTCCAGGGTGACGCTCTTCATCCGGTCCAGGATCGCGTCCGGCACCTTGGGCCGGCCATCGGCGAAACGCTCGCCTTTCCATTCCGGTGTGTCATGGATGACTTCGGCGGGGCTGAGAAAACCCTCATGCGCCCAAGCAGGCGTTAAGGCCGGTGTTGCAATTGCGAAGGCCAAAACCGCCAAGCCCATCAGATTTTTCATCGCCATCACCCCTTAAACTCGCGCCGAATAATCACCCGGGAGCGCACGCGCGCAAGGGAAATCCTTAGCGGCGCCAGCCGCGCCATGCTTTAGTTCGCGGCACAGGTTGGAGGGCCAATGGACCGCCGTTCTTTTCTGGGCGCTGGTTTCTATGCCGCGCTCCTGGGTGATGCCAGGGCCGCGGGCACCAGCCGCGCGCCCAAGCTCAAGATTCGCGAGGTGCGCGCCATCCGCCTGAAGAACGGCTTCAACAGCCGCTTCGTGCGCGTCTATACAGAGGAAGGTCTGACCGGTACCGGCGAGTGCGTTGATTCAGTCGGCACCGAATATATCATCAACCACAATTTCAACGTGATGTTGAAGGGGCGCGATCCCCTCGACATTCAGGGAATTCTGGCGGACTTCTGGGGCTATCACAAAGTCGATCTGGGCGGCCCGCCGTCGGTGATGTTCGTCCATGGCCAGGGCGGGCCGTACCTCACCGCAGTCAGCGGCGTGGAGATGGCGCTGTGGGACCTGGCGGGCAAGGCGATGGGCCTTCCCATCCACCGGCTGATGGGCGGCAAGATGCGGGACCGCGTGCCGGTCTATCTGCATGCCGCCAATCCCGACATCGCGCGCAAGATTCTGGACCAGACAAAGACCAAAGTCATCAAGGTCGGGCTGGATTATTCCGACGACAGCTGGTCCATCAAGAAAGGTTATGAGCCGACACGTCCCTACAGCCTGCACATGACCAACAATCAGGTGGATGACGTGGTCAATTTCTTTGCCGGCTTTCGCAAGGCGCTGGGCAAGGATGTCGAGATCGGCCTGGAATGCCACGCCCATTACGATACCGAAACCGGCATCCAGATCTGCAACCAGATCGAGCCCTATCGCCCGTTATGGGTCGAGGAGCCGGTGCCCAGCGACAATGTCGAGTCCATGCTGCGCATCCGGAACAATACGCGCGTGCCGATCGCGGCGGGTGAAAACATCTATACCCGTTACGGCTTTCGCCCCTATCTGGAAAAGCAGGCGCTTTCCATCCTGCAGCCCGACTTCACCAAGACCGGCGGGCTGATGGAGGGTCTCAAGATTGCTGCCATGGCCGAGACCTATAACCTGCCGCTGGCGCCGCATGGGGTCTGCACGCCGCTGGGCACATTGGGCATCACCCATGTCTGCGCTGTGATTCCCAACCTGCTGGTACAGGAATTCACCCAGTATCAGGAGAAGACCTTCACAGAATTGTGCGAGCCTGTGACGCTGGACAGCGAAGGGTTTTTGCCGGTGCCAGATGCGCCCGGCATCGGCATCAGCCTGAATGAAGCTGCGGTGAAGGAACGGCTCGACCCGGAATTCAAGATGCTGTGATGCAGTCGCTACTTCCACCGGGAAAGACAGTTATTGAAACAACAAAAACGCAGGGGACTTGAAATGAAGAACCTCCATCTCGTTTGTGCCAGCCTATTGGGGCTCGCTTTCACGGCGGCAACCGCATTTTCGCAAACCAACGACGCGGCTTCGTCAGGGCCGGCCGCCAACGGATCGCCTGCCTGGTTCCTGCAGGACATGTCGGGGATGATCCAGACAAGGGCAAAGCCCAAGCCTGATGGCGGCATGGCCGGTTGCGAAAACGACATCGTCAAATTCTGCACCCACACGAGCGGATCAACCCTCCGCTATTGCCTGCTGCAGAACGCGGCCAAGCTGTCCGGCCAGTGCAAGGAATCGGCCTCCACCGCCGAGGCGACCGCGCTAAAGCGGACGCTGGGCACGCCCTATTGCTACAGGTCACCGGTCTGCGACCCGCCGGCGGAGCGGGGCGGCAACCGGCTGGGCGTGAAGGCCGTGGAGTGGAAGCAGACCATGGGCTACAGCTTCGCCTATCCAATTCCTTCGCCCGAGGGCGAGAAGTACGGCATGGTCGCCGTCGCCACCGACTCCAAGGACAATCTCTGGGGCCTGCAGCGCAATCCGGAGGGACGACCGCAGCTGTTCAAGTGGGACAGCAAGGGCAAGCTGCTGCTGACCATTGGCGACAATGTCATCACCCATCATGCCAAGGCGCATGGCATTGCCGTGGATGCCCAGGACAATCTCTGGATCACCGACGCGGCCGGCGCTACCGCCAGGAAAATCGGCCCCGATGGCAAGCTGCTGATGACCATCGGCGTGCGCGGCCACCGCGGCGACTGGGACGAGGCCAAGGGACAGCGGCTGCTGTGGGAGCCGTTGATGGTCGGGTTCAATGCCAAAGGCGACATCTATATCGCCCAAGGCCATGGCCATGAGAGCCCCAACGACACCAACGGCAGCGATCCCACCAATAACAGCGGCGCCGCGCGCATCCTGCACTTGGACAAGAACGGCAAGTTCATCAACCAGTGGTTCGGCAATGCCGTCGGCCAGGGCAAATTCACCATGGCGCATGGCTTCGCCGTCGATCCCAAAACCGGCGATGTCTATATCGGCGACCGCGAGGAATACCGCATCGTCGTCTATACCGGCGACGGCAAGTTCCTGCGGACCATGCAGCTGCGAAACCTGATCTGCGCGCTTTATTTCGACAAGCAGAACAATCTTTGGGTCGCTTCGGGCTGGGACGGCCAGCACCTGAAAGTGAGCAAGCAGACCGGCCAGGTGCTGGGCGCCATCGGCAACGGCAATGGCACCGGCAACGGCCAGTTTCTGGAGGCGTCTTATCTGGTGGATGACTCTCACGGCAATCTCTGGACCGGCGACACGGCGCGCGGCCGCATCACCGAAATGGTCCCGCCCGGAAACCGCAAGTGACGCCCGGACGCCACCTGCAAAGAAATATGCATCACCGAGAGCAAAATCGAACTTCGGCCATGAACATGGAGGCAGGACAATGAAAAAGATTTTGGTAACCGCAGCGCTTGTGGCGCTTGTCGCAACGTCGGCTCAGGCCCAGACCCCGCAGCCGGCGGACTGGACCATTCTGACTCTCACCGCCAACAGCAACAAGCCGGCGGATATCACCTGGAACCGTATCGGCGGCAACGACTGGTGCGCCATCTTGCGCTTTCTGGATCGTCTCAAGGGCTGCACCATCAATTCGGGCAAGGGCGAGGTCGGCTCGGTGCGCACCGTGATGGTCGGAACCACGCCGACGGTGGAAATCGCAGTGGCGCGCACGCCCTTGTCCTACACCTATGCCCAGCCCTATACGCCGATTTTCTATCATGGCACCGTGGCGGTCGAGCCGGTGGACGGGGCCCATTCCAAGATCGTCTACACTCTGATGTGGAATCAGACTCCGGTGGGTGATGCCCAGGCCCAGGCCGCGGCACGCGAGGCCCGTCAAGGAAGCTTCCAGCGGGCGGTGGACAAGATGGCGGAAGCGGCCAACGCGCCGTAACAGGTAGAGGAAAAAGCACACAATGAACGCAGTCCGGACCAATATCCGCTGGAAGGTCATGTTTGCGGTCTTTCTGATCGCAACCGTGAGCTATCTGGACAGGACAAATCTTTCCGTGGCCGCACCGGTCCTGCGCAAAGAGATGAACCTTTCCCCGACCCAGCTCGGCGTGGTTCTGAGCGCCTTTTCCTGGTCGTATGCGCTCGCCCAGATCCCTGCGGGGCTTTTCGCGTCATGGCTGCGCCCGCGCCTGACATATCTCTATGCCTTGTGGGCTTGGTGCATCCTGCTGGCCATGACGACCCTGGCGACATCGTTCGCGGCGCTGGTTTTGTTCCGCATTCCGTTCGGCATTGCGGAAGCCGTGACCTGGCCGGCCGCGTCGGTACTGATGAGCCGGTGGTTCCCGCGGATCGAATATGCCCAGGCCATGTCCCTGCAGAATCTCGGACTGGTGATAGGGGCGGCGGTGGCGCCGCCCATTGTCGCCTTCATCTTGGCCTTCTGGGGATGGAAGGTTGCTTTCATCATCACCGGTCTTGTCGCCGGCCTCTTGGGAACGTTTTTCTATATCTACACCAAGGATGACCCCGCCGACGATCCGCGCGTCTCCCCTGAGGAACTGGCCTGGATTCGCCACGATCAGGTCGCGACAGACAATTCTCCCTTGCCGCCCGGTTTCATTCGCATGTTGCTGGGCCGGCCATCGCTGTGGGCGGTCGGCATGGCGAATTTCGGCCTGGATTTCATCAACTTCATGTTTCTCACCTGGTATCCCACCTACCTCACCGACCAGTATCACATGTCGCTGAAACAGATGGGCGTGATGGCGATGGAGCCCTACATCTTTGCCATTATCACGGTGCTGGGCGCCGGCCGGCTGGTGCGCGCACTGACCGATGGCGGCATGGATTCCGCCACGGCGCGCCGCAGGGTCATATTTTCCGGGCTGGTCCTGGGCACCGCCGCCCTGGTCATCACCCCGTATGTCTCGAACCTTTATGCCTCGGTGACCGCCATGTCGCTGGGCTATGCCTTTGTGATGTCGATCCTGGGACCGATGTGGTCGATCCCCGCGGAACTGTCAGGTCCCAGGGGGGCGGGCTTCGCCAGCGGCTTTGTCAACTTTGTCGGCAATGTCGGCGGCATCGGGTCACCCATTCTGATGGGCGTCGTCTTCCAGCATTTCAATTCCTTCACACCGGCCATCCTGATATCGGCCGCCATCACCATGACCTGCGCGGTGCTGTTCGTTCTGCTGTACCGCGCCAAGGCCGATAAGGAACACGTGGCTGGTTTTCTCGCTTCATAGGTAATCGCACATGACGCGGCATGTATCATCGCTGTTTGATCTCACGGGCCGCGTGGCGTTGGTGTCCGGCGCCGGCAGCGGCATGGGCCGCGCCATGGCCATCGCCCTGGCGGAAGCCGGCGCCGACCTGATGCTGGCGGGCCGCAGCATTGCCGGGCTGGAAAAGACCGCGGGCGATACCGAAAAGCTGGGACGCCGGGCGGTGGTGGCGACCTGCGACGTTTCCCAGCCTGAGGATATTCGCCGTATCTTCGCGCAGCTCGACCGCGAGTTCGGGCGGATCGATTTTCTGGGCAATGTCGCCGGCGAAGCCGTGCTGGGGCCGCCGGAGGACATTCCGCTGGAAGCGGTGGAGCAGACCTGGCGGAACATCGTCTTTGGCCGCTTCTGCGCCTGCCAGGAAGCCGGCCGCAGGATGCTGGCGGTCGGACGCGGCAGCATCGTCAATATCGGCTCCATCGCCAGCCTGACGGGGATGGGCCGCGGCCATATCGCCTATGTCATGGCGATGGGCGCCGTCGCCCAGATGACGCGCGAACTGTCGACCGAGTGGTCGGGGCGCGGCGTGCGGGTCAACGCCATCCTCCCGGCCCAGGTCATCAATCCTGGCCTGGAACGGCGCATGGCGTCCGACCCCGCACTTCGCGATCTGTTCCTCAGGGGTATTCCGCGCGGCCGCATGGGCGAGCCCGATGATATCAAGGGCCTTGCCGTGCTCCTGGCCTCGGATGCGTCAAGCTGGATGACCGGCGCGCTGATCCCCATGGACGGCGGCAACCTGGCGATGAACCCGGGCGCATCGGTGCCCAAAGGAAGCTGATATGCGTCAATTCCTCGCCAGCCTTGCTGTCCTGCTACTACTCGGTTTTCCGGCGCGCGGTGACGACACCGCGGACTGGTGGAAGAACTATGCCGCCGACGCAAAGCCCGTGACCTTGCCCGACGGCAAGAAGCTCAGCCTGTTTTGCCAGGGCAAAGGCACGCCCGTGGTAATGATGGAAGCAGGGCTTAGCGCCGGCGGCATCACCGTTTGGCGCAAGGTGCAGACCGCCATCGGGCGCGTCACCAGAACTTGCGCCTATGACCGGGCCGGCATCTGGAACAGCGACTCCACTGACGGCCCGCGCGATGCGGGCGCGGAGGCCGACGATCTTGCGGCGCTTCTGAAAGCCGCGCACTTGCCCGCGCCCTATGTGATCGTGGCTCATTCCTATGGCGGCTACATCACCCGGCTTTATACCGGACGGCATACGCAGGACGTCGCCGGGCTGCTGCTGATTGATCCGTCCGAACCGCATCAGATCGCCCGCACCATCGAGGCCCTTCCGGCATTGGCAAAACTGCCCGATCTGGGGGCCGGGCTTAAGGATTGCGCTGTCGATCCGCGGCCGGAGGCGTTCGTCCCCAAATGCCGGCGCGCCGTGCCGGGTGACGTACCTGCGGACATGGCCGAGCGTTACCGGGACAGCCAGACACCCGCCGCCGCCAACGCCATGATGCGGGAAGGCGCGGCCATGGAGGGTTTGAGTTCGCAGTTGCTGGACACGGAGAAAAAAAGCCTGGGCGCCATGCCCTTCGTTCTCCTCAACCGCGACCCCACCATGCCCTTTCCCGAACTTGCCCAGGAAAGTGTCGGCGCACAACGCGGGTGGCTGCAGATGCATGTCGAGACCATGGACCTGTCCAGCGACTCCCAGCTTATCGTGGTGCCCCATGCCGGCCACAACATCCAGATCGACCGCCCCGACGCGGTGATCAGCGCGGTCACCGATATGGTGCTGAAAGTCCGCAAGGCCCGCAAATGAACAGCAAGTTCGTGGTGACACTTGCCGGTATCTGCCTATTCGGTTTCGCAGCCTTCGCACAAACGGGAAATCCCGGCGGCCCCATCAACGACAATCTGGGCGAGATGAATTACGGTGTTTGCCGGGGCGTCGACCCCAAATGCTTTCATGACTGGCCCCGCAATCCCACAACGCAGATCCGCGTGCTGGTCTTCACCAAAACCGGCGGCTACCGGCACGCCAATCTGGGGCCGCCTTTGCCCGAGGGGCTGAATCCCTCATTGGCGCCCCAGAATATTGTTCACCGCGAGATGTTGAAGCTCGCGGCCGAAAACGGCTGGAAGCTGGATTACACCGAAGATGTCAGGGAGATGAGCGATCTCAATGGCTATAACGCTGTCATCTTCTTCAGCCCTTCGCGGGATATCCTGGACGATGCCGCCAGGACCGCACTGCGCCAGTATATGCGCGCCGGCGGCGGCTTCGTCGCCATCCACAACGCCTTCGGCACGCTTTACAACTGGCCTTACTATGAAGGGCTGCTGGGCAGCGCGAACTTCTACAACCATGGCAAGTTCCGCGATGGCGATGTCGAAATCGTGGACAGCAACGATGCGTCGACCAGGGATCTGCCCAAACGATGGCACTTCCGGGACGAGTGGTACAATTTCATCCCCTTTCCCACCCATGTGCGGTTTCTTGCGACGGTGGACGAGAAATCATGGCCCGCGGGCAGCGGCGAGAAAATTGCGCCGCCCGGTCCCAATGCCCGCTATCCCGCTGTCGTGGGACAGATGCCCGGTCATGGCTCTTTCCACCCGGTCGCCTGGTGCCAATATTATGACGGCGGCAAGGTGTGGGCGACCACCCTGGGACACGATGCCGGCATTTTCGCCAACGACAACAGCGTGTTTCCCGGCTCGGTCGAGTTCCGGAAATTGATCACCGGCGGCATCAAGTCGGTGATGGGCGTCGAGCCCTTCTGCCGCTGACGGGATTTATTGCTCTTTCTTGGCTTTCGGCTCGGCTTTCGGCAGGGCGAAGACATAGACGGCGTGGCCCACCAGCGGGCGATTGCGCTCAAAGGCGAACATGCTGCTGGGCCTCAGCTGCGGGCTGCCGCCATTATAGCCAGTCGGAACCGCCACGAACTGCTCGCCATTGACGCTGAAGGTTGTCGGAAAGCCCTGCGCCGTGGTGCCGAGCCGGGTGGTCCACAGGGTCTTGCCGGTCTTCACGTCAAACGCCCGGAAGGTGCGGTCCCAGTCGCCGACAAAGCCGATACCTCCCGCCGTGGTCATGGTGCTGGTGAGGAAGGGTGCGCGTTGCTGGAATGTCCAGATCGGCTTCAGGTCCTTCACCCGGTAGGCGCTGACGCGTCCCATGTTGCCGTCCGAGGCGGGCGACTCGTAATTGCCGATCATGTCGCCCTGCGCGGTGACGCAGATCTGGTCCAGCGGAAAGATGATCAAGTCTTCTTCGGGAACGTAGCTCGCGGCCGGCCAGTTATGGCCGCCCGACTGTGCGGGGCAGGACGGACGCGAGCCGCCCGGCCCGGGGTGCAGGATATCGTCGCGATAGGTGCCGCGGCCGGTCTTGGGATCGATGCTGGTAAAGACGTTCTGGAACACGGTGGGCACATAGGCCAGGAACTTGCCGCTGGTACGGTCGATCTTCCACAGAATGCCCTTCTTGCCGGCGGTCAGAAGAAGCTTCTGCGAGCCTTCGTCGATCAGCACCTTTTCATAGACTTCATCCAGGTCCAGGCCTTCGTCGGGCGCAGGCTGGTGGTACCATTTGAGCTTGCCGGTATCGACGTCCAGGGCGATGGTGGCGTTGCTGAAAAGCTTGTCGCCAATGCCGTTCTTGCCCGACTTGGCCTGGCCGGTGCCCCAATAGACCAGCCGCAGCTTGGGATCATAGGTGCCTGCGATCCAGGCGTCGGCGCCGGCCCGCTGCCCGTTGGTCATGTCGCCCCAGCTGTCGCCGCCCGGCTCGCCGGTATAGGCGACGGTGGAGAATTTCCACAGCTGGTGGCCGTCCTTGACGTCATAGGCGGCGATGAAGCAACGGTCTTCCAGCGAAGCTTCGTCGCAAACGCCGCGCCCGACGATCAGCTTGCCGTCGGCGATCATCAATCCGCCGATCTTGTCGTTGCCGAAATCGGTATGCTTGAACTTCCAGTTCACCTTTCCGGTGCGCGCGTCCAGCGCATACAAAGTCGCATCGCTTGCGGGATAGAAGAGCTGGTTGCCATACAGCACCATGGTGCGCGCCGTGGCGTTGACCTGGTTTTCCAGCCGCGGGCCCAGTGAATTTTCCCAGATCAAGTCGCCAGTCGCCGCATTGAGCGCCTGCACCTTGTTGTTGACCACGGTGGAGACGAACATCACGCCGTCATGCACCAGGGGCGTGATCTGCTGGCGCTCACCGTCATCCAGCGACCACACCCAGCGAAGCTGCAGACCCTTCACATTCTGGGTGTTGATCTGCTTCAGCGGCGAATGGCTCCAGCCGGCATAGTTCTGGTAGTGCATCAGCCAATCCTTGGCCGGCGCATGCATCAGCATCTCTTCGGTGACCGGACTGTAATTTGCGACCGTGCCCGGAAAAGTGAGGCCGGTGGGCTGGGGCGCGCCGCTGAGGCTGGTATAGCCCGCATACAGGCTCCGGCGCGCCGGGAGGAGGGTGCTGATCGTCACCGCCGTCGCCGGGGTGAGATCGGCGGTGCCGGCCTTGGCGCCGTTGGCTTTCAGGATATAGGCCACCACCTGGGCGGTTTCCGCATCGCTCAGGCTGCCGGGATTGCTGAACGGCATGGTGGTCTTGATGCGGGTGTACAGATCCTTGGTGCCGCGCGCCTTCCAGCGATCGGTAAAGGCCGTGCCCACCAGTTTGATGGTTTCGCCGCCGGCGTCATGGCAGACAGCACATTTGCCGGTATACACGGCTTCGCCGGCCTGCGCCTGCGCATCGGTGAAAGGACCGGGCGCGGGGCCCGTCTGCGCCACGGCGTCCCATGCCCACAGCCCGGCCGTGCCCGCCGCAGCGAGGGTGATGGCGGCGACGGCGCGCATGGAATTTTTCCGGTTCTTGATCATGTCTTGCTCCGCCGGTCAGCTGCCGGGCTTTTTGGCCGGGGTGGGTGTCTCGTCTTCCAGAATGCTGGGGATATACCAGTGATACATCTGCGGCACGTCCTGCCCGACGGTGACGTGCGCAGGCTGGAACCAGCCCCACAAATTGCCCTTGGGCGCGCTCTGGCTGTTGAGGATGACGTAGAGCTTGCCGCTCTTCAAAGCTGCGACCTGATCCGGCGTCAGGGTGAAGCTGCCGGAGATGGCGCCGCTCTGCGCCTGCGGAATCGCCAGCGGGCCAATGGCGGGACCGGTGCCACCCATCACGTTGCCGATACGCAGGCTTGCGTCGATCGCGGCCGAGGACAGTCCGGCAAACTTGCCGGTGATGGTGAACGTGCCGTTGTCGAGCACGGCCAGCACCGAGCCGCGGCCCAGGGCCTTGTCGCCCCCGCGCCCGTTTTTCGGCGTCGGACCGATATCAGTCTGATAATTTTCCGCGGCCAGCGCCGGCGCACAGAGTGCGGCACACAAGGCCATGGCGGCCAGGGCGCGCGAGACACTTTTCATAATCACGATCCACTTCCTCCCGTGGCCCTGAGGCGCTATCGGGGCAGGTTTTCCTGTCCGCCAACCGGTGTCAACCTTCAGCGGCCCTTCTGTTGGCCCAGATCGAAAATCCTGTCCATCGGCACCCATTTCTGGCCCGGCGCGGCATGGGGCAGGGCCTTCTGGAAGCCCCACATCAGGGTTTCCCATTGGTCATATTCCGGCGGAATGTTGCGGGCGCGAGGATAGTCGTCGGCCACGGTGGCGATCATCATAAGCCGATCGCCGGTGCGCCAGATTTCCATGCCCTCGATCCCCTGGGCGCGGATGTCGTCCACGATCGCCGGCCACACCCCGCCGGGGGCGTGAAACCCCTCATATTCGGCGATTTTGGCCGTGTCATTCACCAGGTCCAGCGCGAAGCACAGGCGGCGGCTCATTTTGTTATTCTCCGGGGAGGGGCTTGGACTATAAGAGCCGTCTTCGCATCCAGGAGCAATCATGGCGTCTTTCCTGCGGCTTCATCCCACCGACAATGTCGTGGTGGCGGTGGCCGGCCTGTCCCCCGGCGACATCGTAGATGACGTGAAGATCACCCGCCGCATTCCGCCCGGCCACAAGGCCGCGGTGCGCCCGATTAAAAAGGACGAGCCGGCGCTGAAGTTCGGCCAGATCATCGGTTTCGCTACCCAGGACATTGCGCCGGGCGACTGGGTGCACGAGCACAATATCGGTTTCCATGCCGTGGACCGTGACTATCAGTTCGAGGTCGATGCCCGCGATCCCGCGCCCGCCGTGCCGCAAGCGACCTTCCAGGGTTTCCACCGCGCCAATGGCAAGTTCGGCACCCGCAACTATCTGGGCATCCTCACATCGGTGAACTGCTCGGCCACAGTGGCGCGTCTGATCGCCCGCGAAGTGGAAAAGAGCGGCATGCTGGACGACTATCCCGAAATCGACGGCATCATCCCGCTGGTGCATGGCCATGGCTGCGGCATGGACAGCAAGGGCGAGGGTTACGAAGTATTGAAGCGCACCCAATGGGGTTATGCCGCCAATCCCAATATGGGCGCTGTGCTGATGGTGGGTCTGGGCTGCGAAACCTTTCAGATCGGACGCTGGAAGCAGGCTTACAACATCGCTGAAAGCGACACGTTCCGCTCGCTGACCATTCAGGACACCGGCGGCACGCAAAAGGCCATCGAGGCCGGCATCGCCGCGGTGCGCGACATGCTGCCGGCGGCAGGCGCGGCAAAACGCGAAACCGCGCCGGCCTCCGAGCTGATGCTGGCGCTGCAATGCGGCGGCAGCGACGGCTATTCCGGCATCACCGCCAACCCGTCGCTGGGCGCGGCGGTGGACTTGCTGGTGGCCCATGGCGGCACCGCGATCCTGTCCGAAACGCCGGAGATCTATGGTGCCGAACATCTGCTGACACGGCGCGCCAGTCCGGAAGTCGGCAAGAAGCTGCTCGCGCGCATCCGCTGGTGGGAGGATTACACCAGCCGCAACGCCGGCAGCATGAACAACAATCCCTCGCCGGGGAACAAGGCGGGCGGCCTCACCACCATTCTGGAAAAATCCCTGGGCGCCGCCGCCAAGGGCGGCACCACGCGGCTGAAGGATGTGGTGGAATATGCCGAGCCCGTCACCACCAAGGGCTTCGTCTTCATGGACACGCCCGGCTACGACCCGGTTTCGGCGACGGGGCAGGTCGCAGGCGGCGCGAACATCCTGTGCTTCACCACCGGTCGCGGCTCGGCCTATGGCTGCAAGCCCACGCCCTCGATCAAGCTGGCGACCAACACGGCGGTCTATGAGCGCATGACCGACGACATGGACATCAATTGCGGCGATGTGCTGGACGGTGTTTCCATCCAGGACAAGGGCAAGGAAATCTTCGAGCACATATTGGAGATCGCGTCCGGCACCCGTTCCAAGTCCGAGAAGCTGGGCTATGGCGATGCCGAATTCGTGCCCTGGCAGATCGGCGCCACCATGTAGCGCTCCTGCGCTTTTTCCGCTTAACTGGCGGAAAATAACAGCTGCGGGGAAAGCATGAACAAGTTGCCAGTGGTCGAGCGGCGGTATGCCATCGCCTTTGCGCTGACCGCCACCTTGTTCTTCGCCTGGGGCCTGGCGTCGCAGTTCAACGACCTGCTGCTGCATCATTTCCAGAAGGCGCTGGACCTGACCCGGCCGCAAGCCAGCCTGACCCAGTTCGCCTTCTATATCGGCTATTTCTGCGCGCCCTTGCCGGCCGCCATGGTCATACGCCGCCTGGGTTACAAGAAGACCATCATCATTGGCCTGGCGCTGTACGCCATCGGCGCCTTCCTGTTCGTGCCTGCGGCGCATATGCGCGTCTATTGGATTTTCCTGGCGGCGCTTTATATCATCGCCATCGGTGCGGGATTTCTGGAAACCAGCGCCAATCCCTACATCACCATTCTGGGCGCGCCGGAAACCGCGTCGCCGCGGCTGAACTTCGCCCAGGCTTTCAATGGCGTCGCCACCGTCTTGGGGCCGCTGGTCGGCGGCTATGTGATTTTCTCCGGCGTGGAATATACGCCACAACAGATGGCAGCGATGGGACCGGCCGCCGTGGACGCCTGGCGCGCGCAGGAGGCGGCTTCTGTCGGGCCGCCCTATCTGGTGCTGGGCGTGTTGATGGTGGTGATCGCTTCGGCCATCGCCCTCACAAAATACCCACCGCTGCGCGCCGATGTGACGCCGCAGACCGCGCGCTCGCCTTTCGCCGTTCTGGCGAGGCCGCGCGTGCTGTATGCCGTGATCGCGCAATTCTTCTATGTCGGGGCGCAGGTCGGCACCTGGTCGCTGCTGGTGGATTTCGCGCAGGAGGCCGCGCATGTCCCCGAACGGGTGGGCGCCCAGGTCTATCTGGAAGCCACCATGATCGCGTTCTGCGTGGGCCGCTTTGTCGGCGCCTGGCTGCAGCGGACCATCAATCCGCCGCGCCAGTTGGTGCTCTATGCCGGCTGCAACATTATCCTGTGTTGCCTGGCGGCGGTGATCGGCGGCTTTCCCAGCATCTGGGCGCTGGTGGCGACCAGCTTCTTCATGTCCATCATGTTCCCCACCATTTTCGCGCTGGGGCTGGAAGGGCTGGGACACGAGACGGAATTCGCCTCCAGCTTCATCGTCATGGCGATCTGCGGCGCCGCGGTGGTGCCGCCGCTGATGACCTTGTTCGCCTCCTTCACCGGCGCGCTGCATTGGAGCCTGTTCATCCTGGCGGCCTGCTATGCCGTGGTGGTGAGCTTCGGTCTGTTCGCACCAAGGCTGAAGACGGCATGATCACGCGGCGCAATCTGGGAACGACCGGGCGATCCGTCACCGAGCTGGGTTTCGGCACCGCGCCGCTGGGCAACCTGTTCAAGCCGTTGCCGGATGCGATAGCGCGCGAGACGCTGACGGCGGCGGAAAGGGCGGGCTTCGGTTATTACGACACCGCGCCTTTCTATGGCTTCGGCCTGTCCGAGCGGCGGCTGGGCGATAGCCTGCGGGCCCGCAAGGACATCGTACTCTCGACCAAGGTGGGCCGGCTGCTGAAACCGGTCGCCGGTCCGGTGGACGAAACCATCGCGCGCCACGGCTATGCCACGCCCATGCCGTTCGAGCCGGTCTATGACTATTCCTATGATGCGGTGATGCGCAGCTTCGAGGAGAGCCTGCAGCGGCTGGGCCTGTCGCGCATCGATCTTCTTTATATCCATGATATCGGCCGGCTGACCCATGGCGAGCAGAATGCTGCCCGCATGGCCGAACTGACCAAAGGTGGCGGCCTGAAGGCGCTGGAGGAATTGCGCAGTACCGGCGCGATTTCCGGTTTCGGCATGGGGGTAAATGAAATCCCAGCCTGCCTGGAAGTGATGGTGCATGCCCGGCTGGACGTGATCCTGCTGGCGGGGCGCTACACATTGCTGGAGCAGAATGCCCTAGACGGACTTTTCCTGCGCTGTGAACAGGCGGGCACCGCCATCGTGGTGGGTGGGCCCTACAATTCCGGCATTCTGGCGGTTGGCACAAAGACGGACGCGCCACTTTATTATGATTACGAACCCGCACCCGCGGCTGTGATCGAGAAGGTGCGCAAGATCGAAGGGGTGTGCGACCGCCACGCCGTGCCGCTGGCTGCGGCGGCGCTGCAATTCCCGCTGGCGCACAACATCGTCGCCAGCGTCATTCCTGGCCTGGACTCACCGCAGCGCGTCGAGCAGACCATCGCGCTTTACCGTCACAAAATTCCCGCAGCCCTGTGGCAGGATCTGAGGGCCGAAAACCTTATTCGCGCTGACGCCCCCATTCCATGATTGTTGACGCCCATCACCATCTCTGGGATCCGGCGCGCGGCGATTATGGCTGGCTAAAACCCGGCAATCCCATCCACCGAGCGTTCAGCACTGCCGATCTGCGTCCGCTTTTGGTCCAGACCGGTGTGGACGCCACGCTTCTGGTGCAGGCCGCGCCCACGGGTGCCGAGACCGACTACATGCTGGGCATCGCCCGCAAATCGCCCTTTGTGCTGGGCGTGGTGGGTTGGGTGGACTTAGCGGCGCCGGACGCCTGCGATGCGCTTCGCCGCCGCGCCGCTGATCCGCTGTTTCTGGGTGTACGGCCCATGCTGCAGGATATTCTCGATCCGGACTGGATATTGCAGCCGGCGCTGACGCCGGCCTTGAACACCATCGCCGCCGAAGGACTTGTGTTCGACGCCTTGATCCTCAGTCCCCAACTTGGCGTTATCGCCGAGCTGGCATTGCGCCACCCGCAGCTTTCCATCGTGCTGGACCATGCCGCCAAGCCGCCGTTGGGCGAGGCTGATGGCATGGCAGCCTGGGCAAAGGGGATCGAAGTCCTGGCCGCGCTGCCCAACGTCACCTGCAAAGTCAGCGGGCTTCTGACCGAATTGCGCGCGCATGGCAGCCGCGATGATGTGGTGCGTGCCATCGCGGTGCTGTTCGACCTGTTCGGGCCGGGCCGCCTGATCTGGGGCAGCGACTGGCCCGTTCTTACCCTCGCCGGTGATTATCTGAACTGGTTCGAACTGGCGCGGGAGGCGGTGGCGGCCAAGGAATCCAGCGCCGTGCGCGCGGTGATGGGCGACAATGCCATACGCCTCTATCGTCCCGACAAATCGCGCCTGGGCCGCCATATCCGCGCCTGATTCTGTCGCAAAGCTGCAGCCCCCGCGTTACTGTCGCGCCGGGGCATGGAGCATCTGATTTGAAACGGCGCTACTTGCTTGCTGCAATCCTGATCGGCGTGGCGGCGGTACTGGTCCTGCTGTGGCTGGCGCGCGCCATGATCGCGGCCCGCTTCGCCAACAGCTACTTCCGCCAGCATGGCGTGGAATCGCAGGTTGAGATCAGGTCGCTGGGCCTGTCCGGGGTGTCCGGCCGTTTCGTGCTGGGGCCGCAGGCATCCCCTGACATCGCGGCCGAGCGGATCGAGCTGCATTTCGACCCCCTGCGCTGGATGCCGTATGTGGTGGAAGTGCGCCTGGTCAATCCGGTGGTGCGGGTGCGGCTGGATGCCGACGGCAAGCCGAACCTGGGCTCGCTGCAAAACTGGATCGACTCCCTGAAGCAGCAACAGGGCAAGTCGCAATTTGTCTCCGACGACCTGGCCGTGTCGCTCACGGGCCTGCGGCTGCTGCTGGCGACACCGGGCGGGGCGCTGGACGTACGCGGCGACGTCAAGCTGGTGAAGAACCTGCCGCAGACGGCTGCCTTGCGCGCCCAGCCCGCCACCATCATCTGGCAGGGTACGCGCGTTACGCTGCGCACAGCGGATGTGGCCTTCGACAATGCCAGCGGACATCTGGCGGTGCATTTCCAGGGTGCGGTGAGCAAAGAGACACTTAACGTGCCAGACCTCGACGCGCGGCTGATTGCAGAAAAGTTGAAATGGTATTCGGCTGACGGGCGCTTCAACATCACCGCGCCATCGGCCCATCTGCAACTTTCCACGTCCGCGCTGAAAACCCTGTCCGCGCCGAAGCTGGATGCGACGGTCAGCAACGCCAGCGTGTCGCTGGCAAACGGTGACGTTCGGGCGCAAGGCGACATCAAGGCCGAAGGCGATGTCGGGATGACAGCGGACCTGGCCGCGCTGCGGGCCGCCGATCCCGCGTTGGCATCCACCATCACCCAGAACCTGAAACACCTGCAGATCGGCCTTGCCGGGCATATCGTCCATCACGGCAAGACAAGCGAATTCTCGCTCACCGCGCCGATGACCGTGACCGGCGCGCGCGGCGCCAGGATCAACATCCCGGCGCTGACGGTCTCCGGCGGCGCCGACAGCCTGAACGCAGCGCTGGAAGCCTCGCTGTCCGGCGCCGGACTGCCCGCGACCCGCCTGACGGCGAGGCGCCTGATGTGGACGGGTGGCGGACTGACCGGCGATGTGGCGCTTAAGACCCATTTCAATTTTGCCATGCTGCGCGGCACGGACATCACCGCCAATGGCACTGTGTCGTATCAGGCCGGCCATTACGCCTTTTCGCCATTGGGCTGCGCGCAAGTTTCGCTGGTGGCCTTTCATCCGGGCGCCAGCGACCTGGCCAAGGACATACGAACGCAAGTTTGTGGCATGGGACAGCCCTTGATCACCGGCGAGGGCGCCAATTGGAAATTGTCGGGCCAGGCGCGGGGCGCATCCGCAACTCTGCCGCTGGGCAATGTGCACGTCGAAAAGGCGTCTGCCCGGCTGGCGTTCGAAGGCCGGGGCGCGCCGCTCAAAGGCACCGTCGCGCTTTCGAGCGCCGAAATGTCGGATCGCGCCATGCCGGTCCGGTTCGAGCCGGTGCTGGGCAGCGGCACGATAACGCTGGATGGCGGCGTGTGGCGCGGCCGCCTGGCGATCACCGACCCCAGGAAGACTACGCTGGGTGAAGCGACTTTCTCTCACACCATGGCGACGGGCAGCGGCACGGCGCACATCAATGCCCCCAGCGTGACCTTCGCGACCGGCAAGCTGCAGCCGGAAAGCCTGTCGCCGCTGCTGGTGGCGCTGCGCCGTGCCGAAGGCAATGTTGCCTTCGCGGGCGACATCAACTGGACCAAAAGTGAAATTGCCAGCCAGGGCAAGCTCCGTATCGCGGCGCTGGACTTCATGACCGTGCTGGGCAAGGCCCATGCCGTCAAAAGCGAGATCAACTTCACCTCGCTGCTGCCGCCGGCCACTGCGCCAGGCCAGGATCTATCTATTGACCGCATCGACTGGACCTTGCCGTTCAGCGCCGTGGATGTGCGCTTCGGATTCAACGGCAGCGAAATCCAGCTTGCCAAGGCCGATACCGACATTGCCCAAGGTCATGTGTCATTGGGGGCGATCAATCTCTCGTTGTCCAATCCGGGACAGGCGGCCGGCACGGCGCAATTGAAATCCATCGCATTGGACTCCCTGGTCGCGGCTTCCAACCTGGGCGCCAAGGTGAAGCTGGAAGGAAAAGTGTCCGGCAACGTGCCTTTCCATGTCGGGCCGGAAGGTTTTCGCATCATCGATGGCAAGATCACGGCGGACGGTCCGGGGCGGCTCTCCATCAATCGTGCGCTCTGGCATCAGGGCGATGCGGCGCTGTCCAGCAATGCGGTGCAGGAATTCGCCTACCAGGCGCTGGAATATCTGGCGTTCGATGAAATGTCCGCCCAGCTGAATTCGGTGGAGGGCGGGCGGCTGAAAATCCTGTTCCACATCAAGGGCAAAAGCGATCCGCCGCAGCACCAGGAGGCGCGGGTGGCCATCACCGACATCATCAACGGCACGGCGCTGTACAAGCCCATTCCGCTGCCCAGCGGCACACCCATCGACCTGACCCTGGATACTTCCCTTAATTTTGACGAACTCTTGAAGTCCTATACCGAAGCATGGTCAAACAGCCTTCGTCCGGGGGCGGACACCGCGATTGGAGCACAAAAGCCATGAAGAAACTGCTTTTTGCAGCCTGCGTGCTGACGGCGCTGGGCGCCTGTACGCCCACCATTCGGGTCGAGGTGGCGCCGATCAACATCTACGCCAAACTGGACGCCGATGTGCGGGTGCGGCTGGACAAGGAAGTCCAGAGCGCCATCTCCAAGAACCCCGATCTGTTTTAAGCTGAAGGACGCCATCACATGAGCAACTTCAAGAATTTCTTCGCCGCCGCCGCGCTGCTGCTTCTGGCGACGCCGGCCTTCGCCGATCTCGCCAGCGACAAGGCGGCGGTGGAAACGGCCAAGGCCGCCGGCACGGTGGGCGAACAGGCAGACGGTTATCTGGGCTTCGTCAATGGTTCGGCCGACGGCGCGGTGACCGCTGCCGTGAACGAGATCAATGCCGGCCGCGCCACGGTCTATGCCGAAACCGCGTCCAAGACCGGCGTCACCCGCGACGCGGCAGGCCAGGCCACCGGCGCGCAGCTGATCGGCCGGGTGCCGGGCGGCCAGTTCTTCAAGCCCATGGGCGGCAGCTGGACCAAAAAGTAATCAGACGAGATCGACAGCCACCACTTCGTGCAGACGGATGGTGGGGATCTCCACCACAAGCCGCGCGCCGTCGCGCCTGATGTTCGGCGTCGCACCGCTTTCCAGCAGCCTGACCGCGCCGATCTTCGCATCCGGCGGGATTTCCAGCGCGACGCGATAAGGCCCAGCCGGAATCATTTCGCGATAGGGCCCCTTCATCATCATCGGATTGTTCAGGTTGACGACATGGGCGGCCAGCGAGTTCTTCTGCCGCCAATAGGCGATGTCCACCAATCCGGGTCCTGACACCGTCATGGGCTGGCCATCGTCCATCGCCCAGTCCACCGCATTCTTCAACAGTACCAGGTGATCGGCCGACAGCACTTCCCAGAAGGTGCGGTCCAGGTCCATGGGGAAATAGACCACACGGCCCTTGCCCACTTCGCGGCAAAACACCATCGCAATGTCAGTCTGTGGCGTGGTGGTATAGACCCGCTCCATCGGCAGGTCGGGATAGCTGGGCACCTGGGTGAGCGGTTGTTTGCCCGTCTCGTGTGGCTTGACCGTGATCTGCTGGGCGGCGGCTATGATGCGCGGTGCTTCTTCCAGCCCGCGCACCAGGGCATGGGGATGGCGCGGCGTCAGGTAGCTGTTCTTGACGCCATTCTCCGTCTTCACCCAATCGCAGCCGAACAGATCGGCCAGGCCGAAATTGGCGCGGCGCTTGCCCAGCTCGTCATACAGCGAGGTTTCGCCGGTGGCGACGATGCGACCGCCGGCCGCGACGTAATCGCGGATCTGCTGGCATTGCTTGTCGGACAGGGCCGCGATGTCGGGCAGCACCAGCACGCGATAGCGCCCAATGTGCTGCGGCTCCAGCTGGCGGTCATCGGCCATCTCAAACGGAATGCGCGCTTCCACCAGCGCCTGGTAATAGCCGTTCTGGGCATCGGTGACGCGCTGGGCGGCGCGCACCCCGTCGCCGGCGCCAAAGGCGCTGCCACCTGCGGTGAAGGTGCCCGACTGGGTGGAATTGACGATCGCCACCCGCGCCAGGTTGGCGGTGTTGCGCATGTATTTGTCGTTGGCGAAATGCCACTGGTAGATCTTTGTCACCGGCGCGACCCAGCGCGGATCGGGCACGATGGCATTGAACTTGGTGTACCAGGGGCGAAAGCCCTGGGCGATGCCGACATGGGCCCAGGCTTCCAGCTCCGGCCCCGCCTGCACTGAATCCTTCCAGCGGTTCTCGTCTTCCAGCCCGACGCTGAAGATGCCGCATACCGGCAGGTTCTGCATGTAAGCGCGGATCTGCTTGGCGTATTTGCCGTTCATCCAGACTGGCGTGGTGCCGTTTCGCCCCTGGCGGTCGGCGCCGACGATGGGAATGACCACCTTGTTGGGATCATTCATCCCGCCATTGGGGCTGAAGAAGGAATCCTTCTTCGACGCCTTCACCGTATCGTCCCACAGCTTGAACTGCTGCCAGCGCATGTCGGCGTTCCACTGGATATAGGCCTTGCGGCGCGGCTCCTGCGGATCGTTGCTGGTGGGCAGCTCCAGCCCGGTGGCGGCGCGGAATTTGGTGCGGCAGGTCTGGCAATAGCACATGCCGCTGCCGGCCCAGCGATTGCCGAAGAAGCCTTCCGGCTTGTATTTGTCGGTGATCTCTTTCAGCACGGCGGGCATGAAGTCGAACATGAAGCCGCCATTCTGGCAGGTGACATACATGTCGGCGGCGGCCCAGTGGCGGCGCGGCTTGCCGTCTTCGGTACAGGCGGCCCATTCGGGATGGGCGGCGAACGCCTCTTCGCTCATGGCATGAGGATCGACGCGGGCGATCACGCTGATATTCAGGGCGCGCGCGCCCTTGACCATCTCGCCGAACATGTCGCGGTTGCCCAGATATTTGGCGCGGTAATGCAGCGGCACTTTGGACGGATAAAAACAGATGCAGCCGCCGGCGGACAGGCAGACTGCTTCCACATGCGTCTTCTTGAACAGGTCCAGCCAGAAATTGAGGTCGTAGCTGGGCGGGTCTTCCTCGGTGAAGGCGACCTGGGCCCAGCGCATGGCTTTGTTGGCCCAGGGCAGCCCCGCCATGTCGCCGGTCATGGCGAAGGCCGGCGTTTCGAACGGCGCCAGCACCAGCAAGCCGCCCGCGCCCAGCATCATGGCCTCGCGCCGTGTCGTTCCGTCTTCCATGGACCGCTCCCATTTGTGGCGGCCTTTTTAGGCTGCATTGCCAAGACCGGCAATTCGCGTTTGACTGCCTGGATAACAAAAGCGTGGGGAACGCCGTGCGCCTGGCTCTTGCTGTAACGTTTGTCCTGCTGTCGTCCGCTGTCCAGGCCGCCGACCTCACCGTCTATTCGCCGCAGATCGTCAACGGTCCCTTGCGCAGGCTGGCCGACGAATGGACCGCCAGGACCGGCAACAGGGTCACGTTTGCCGGCTTCAATGTCGGGCGGGTGCGCGCCGCTGTGGAAAATGGCGATGCCGGCGATGTGGTGATCGCGCCGACCGGCAATTTCACCGAGTTTGCGGCAAAGCTGGCGCTAGGCAGCGAACGGGCTCTGGGCCGCATTCCCTTCGCCGTGGTGGTCAAGACCGGTGGGGCGCATCCCGACATCTCCAGCCACGCCAAGTTTGTCGCCTTCACAAAAAAGGCCGGCGTCATCGCTTATGCCGATCCCAAGGTGGGCAGCCTGACCGGCGCGATGGTAGAGGAGATGCTCAAGCGTCCGGAATTTGTCGGCGTGGAGCCGCGTCCCATCAAGGGCATGATCGGCGATGCCATCGCGCGGGGTGATGCGGAATTCGGCGGCGGCGCCCTGACCGAAATCCTGATGGCCAAGGATGTCGAGCCGGTCGGCCGCTTTCCTGACGATCTGGGCCTGCATGTCGACATGGCGGCGGCGGTGCTGAAAATCTCCACCGCGCCGTCGGATGCGGAAAATTTCCTGCGCTATGTCACGCGGCCGGAAGCCGCGCCGGTTTGGAAAGAGGGTGGCGTGATAGAGACGCCGAAGAAGTAGCTAGAACGGCTTCATACCCTTCGCCGTCCACACTGTCTTGGCCTCGCTGCGGGTCAGATACTTGATGAAAGCGGCCGCTTCTTTCTGACTGGCCGAGCGCGACGACACCGCCAGGATGGCGTCCATGTGTCCACCCAGTTCCACCGGCAGCGGCGCCACCAGATCGATCGGCGGCTTGTTGAGGATTTCCGGCACCAGCTGGATCGCCATATCGCCTTCGCCGCGCGCCAATGCGCCGGCACCTTCGCCCTTGGACACCGGCACGACATGCACGCCGGCGAATTCCGGGCGCTTGAGAATGCCGTCGATGATCACCGCCTGCATGGTGCCGCCCTTGGGGTCGTTGACTTCCACGGCCTGCGCCGATTTCAGCACTGCCGCCAGCTTTTCCACCGTGGAGATGTCGGGCTTGGCCGCGCCTTTCTTCACCGCCAGCCCCAGCTCGTCGCGGCCCAGCGGGGTATAGCTGCCCGCCACGATGCCACCATCGAGAACCAGCGTGTTCATCAGGTCGGCGGGCAGGGCGATGACATCGGCTGCCGGGGTGGCGGTCTTGATCTGGCCGACAATGACGTTCATCCCGGATTCCGCCACCTCTACCTTGATGCCGGTGGACTTGGTGAAATCCGCCGCCAGATCCTTCAGCGCCGAATTGTAGACAAAGCCGGGCGCCACCACCCGGATATCGGCCTGGGCGCCGGTCGCGAGCAGGGCCAGCAGGGCGGCGGAAAGCATAAGGCGCATGGTCATTCCTTATTTGTAGAGAAGAATCTTGTTCCAGAAGCCGCAATTGTGGGCGGCGTTGAATTCGGCATTGGTCTGCGTCGCCCACTTGGCATCCTGCACCAGATAGGCGGCGCCGTCTTTCTTCCAGCGCGGCCAAGACTCCATTTTAGAGTGCGCGTCGCTCGCGCCATTGGGATTGCCGGTCCGTGCGAAATTAGCCCAGGCATCCACCAGCTTGTCAGACAGCTTTGCCTGCGCCGGGGTCAAAGTGATCGGCACGCCGTCCGGTCCGCCGTGATAGCCGGTGAAGACATAGGGAATATCGGCGGTGTGATAGGCCAGCGGCTGAAAGCCCTGCATCTTGGGGAAATAGGTCTGGGCCGTGCGGTCATTGAACAGGTACATATAAAGTGGCGCATGGCCGGCGATGGCCGGCGCCGTGTAAGCGCCCCGGCATGCCATGGCGTCGCTATGGGCGGTGTCCCACGCCATCTGCGCGCCCGCCTTGGTAATCGGATACCGCGCCATCACGGCTTCCACCGTGCCTTTGGGATAGGCCGGCAAACTACCGCCGGGCCCGGCATTGCCGCCATAGGTCCGCTGCGCATAGCCCTTGTAGTCGGCCTCATCCAGCGCAGTGCGGCCCGGCTTGAAATACTGGGTGATACCGGCGTTGAAATTGCCTTCGTCGGCGGTGGTGCCCATCATCATCGGCACTTGGTTGATCTGGCCGCCTTGGAAGGCGTCGATCAGCTGGCGCGGCAGGATCGTGCCGTCCAGCAGCGGGCCGCCGACCAGCGGGCTGGTGGCGCTGGCGGTGCCGGCCAGCGCGGCAATTTTCGCGGCGGGCAGGGCGCGCAGGCATTTGGCGATGGCCGCATTGTCGCCTATGCAGCCTGCGGCCGCGGCGAATTTCTGGCCGCGCGCTTCGGCGGTCGCTTTGCTGGCGAACGGCGTGTAACCGCCGCTCTGGTAGATGGCGCGGTGGATCAGGCCTTTGGACGCCGGCGACACCACGATGGCGCTGGAGGCGCCGGCGCCGGCTGACTGGCCGCCAACCGTGACATTGTTCGGATCGCCGCCAAACGAAGCGGCATTGCGCTTCACCCATTGCAGCGCTGCCTGCATGTCCATGATGCCGTAATTGCCGAAGGCATGGCCTTCGCCATCCAGCGCGGGGTGGGCCATGAAGCCGAACAGGTTGAGGCGATAGTTGAAGGTCACCACCACCAGCTTGCCGCGCGTCACCAGCTTGGCGGCGTCATAATCGTTGGAAGCGCCATCGAAATAGCCGCCGCCATGAATCCACACCAGCACCGGGCGTTTGGCCTTGGTGTCCGCCGTAAAGACATTCAGGTACAGGCAGTCTTCACGGCTGTTCGCCGGGCCGGCGAACGGTCCCAGGGTCGTCACCTGGGCGCAGGTGGGACCGAACTTGTTTGCCGCACGCGGCGCGGTCCATTTCACGACCGGCTGCGGCGGCATCCAGCGCAAGCTCCCCACCGGCGGGCTGGCATAGGGAATGCCCAGGAAACGGGTGACGCCGTTGCTGGCAACACCTTCCACCGGACCTTCGGCCGTGGTGGCGGGCGCGGCGGTCGCGCCCACAGTCATGGCCAGCAAGGCCGCAAACACGAGTCTCTTCATTGTTTCCTGCTCTGGATATAGGTGACCAGTTGCCATATCTCGTCGCCGGTCAGCTTGTCTTTCCAAGCCGGCATGCCGCGCGGCGTGCCTTCGGCGATGGTGTGATAGATCTCGCCGGGCTTGCCGCCATATTGCCAGCTGGCATCGGTCAGGTCCGGCCCCATGCCGCCGGTCAGGTCATAGGCATGGCAGCCGGCGCAGTTCATCTTGCCGAACAATCCATGCCCCGCTTCGATGGCATCTGCGTTTCCCGCAAGCGGGTTGGCCGTGTCCGCCGTCACCTGCGCAAAAGCCGGCGTGATCGTCAGCGCCAATATGAAAGCAACTCGCCGCATCAATTGTGCGCTGCCGCCGGGGGCACCGAGACCGGCGCCGGGGCGCCCGCCTGGGTCAGCTGTGTCGTCCCATTGCCGATGCCGTTGCCGTCCACCGAGAAGACATACAGCGTGTTGCCGCCGGGCATGAAGCCTTTCTCCCGCCGCAGCACGCCGGCGCCGCCGCCGATGCCGGCATAGACCGCCACATATTGCCGCTTGTCCGGTCCCACAAAGGTCATGGGCGCCGCGGTGATGCCCGAACCCAGCTTCTGCGACCACAACACCTTGCCGGTGCGCGCATCGGCGGCGCGGAACCAGCCATCCATGGTGCCATAGAACACCAGGTCCGATCCGGTGACCACCGCGCCGCTCCACACATACAGGTTTTCCTTGATGCTCCAGACCCGCTTGCCGGCCACCGGATCCCAGGCAATGAAATCGCCCCAATTGCCGCCGGGCCCGGGATGACGCTGCATCTCCATGCCGTCATAGGGCGAGGAGGGAATGTACTGCACGATGTGGTTGTTCAGATCCATGCAGCTGTTGAACACGCCGGCATAAAGAAGGCCGGTGCGCGGGCTGAAGGCCGACGGATTCCAGTTCTTCACCCCGATATCGGGCGGGCAGATATTGGTGACCTTCTTTTCCACGATCGGATGCGCTGCGTCGTTGACCACCGGCATACCCGTCGCCAGATCGATATTCTTGGCCCAGTTCTGATGGCCGAACGGATTGGCCACCAGCACTTCGCCGGTCGCCCGGTCGATGGTGTAGGCAAAGCCGTTGCGGTTGAAATGCACCATCACCTTGCGGCGGGCGCCCTTCCACGGAATCTCGATCAGCACATTCTCGTTGACGCCGTCATAGTCCCATTCGTCATGCGGCGTGAACTGATAGGCCCATTTTGCTGCCCCCGTATTGGCGTCGCGCGCGAACACTGCCGCGCTCCACAGGTTCAGCCCGGGCCGCTGCGAGGGCGTACGCGGACCCGGATTGGAGGTGCCGTAATAGACCTGGTTCACGTCGGGATCATAAGATACCCAGCCCCAGGGTGCAGATGCGCCCTGTTTCCACATATCGCCGGGCCAGGTGCTCACACCCAGATCCTTGCCCTTCATCCAGGAATAGAAGGGCTTGAAGTCCGGCCCGATCAGCGCGCCGTCATCGGGCCCGTTGGTGAAGGCCTTCCACACCGTGTGACCGTCCTTGACGTCCAGCGCCTGGAACCAGCCATTGGTGCCCAGCTCGCCGCCGCTGGAGCCGATATAGACCTTGTCGTTCACCACAAAGGCCGCCTGGGTCAGGGTGGGTCCCTTGGTTACGTCGTCCAGCTTGACGCGCCATGCTTCCTTGCCGGTGTTCACGTCCACCGCCACGGTGTTGTCGTCCAGCAGATTGTAGATCAGCTTGCCGTCGGCATAGGCCCAGCCGCGCAGAACCTTGTCGCAGCACGCCTTGCCGATGGCGCGCGGATCGGGATTGGGCTGAAACACCCATTTGATCGGTGCACCCGGCTTGGACAGGTCCAGGGCATAGGCGATGTTGGGAAAGGGCGTGACCACATACATGGTGTCGCCCACCACCAGCGGCGCGCCTTCATGGCCGTACATCTGCCCGTCGCTGAAGCTCCAGGCGATGCGCAGCCGGCCGACATTCTTTTGATTGATCTGGGTCAGCGGGCTGTAGCGGGTGTTGGCATAGTCGCGCGCCTGGCGCGTCCATTGCCCGGCCGGATCGCCGGGCGCGAGATTGGCCGTGGCGCCGGTGAAGGATTTGCCGGCGGGCGCGGCATCTTTCTTCGGGGCTTCCCCGGAAGAGGGCAGGGCCGCACCGCCCAGCAACACCGCACCCAACAGGATTTTGCGCAAGACCATCGTTGCCCCCGACTTTTATAACGGTCGCTCGTCCGTACGCTGTCGCTACGGACCGCGCGGACGCTCCTCTTTCCACAAAGCCTATGGCCGGGGCAGGGGCCGTGCAAGGACGTGCGAATTGGCCTACAAGATTGCCAAAATGCGGAGGAAATGATGGGACGCTTCAAAGCTCTGGTTTGCTGCACTGCAATGGCGCTGCTGGCGATGACCGGTGCGCGCGCCGGCGTGATGAACCCCATTCCCGGCGATCCCATCACCATCGAAACCGGCAAGCTGTCCGGCACCTTGCTGGATTCCGGCGTGAAGGCGTATCTGGGCGTGCCCTTTGCCGCGCCGCCGGTGCGGGAGCTGCGCTGGCACGAGCCGATGCCGGTCAAGCCATGGAAGGGCATCTACAATGCCGACAGCAAGATCACCAACTGCTACATCGCGCTGCGCGCCACGACGCTGAATCACTATTTCGGCGAGATCAAATCCAGCGAAGACTGCCTGTATATGAATATCTGGGTGCCGCCGGGCGCCAAACCCAGTGATCACCTGCCGGTGGTGGTGTGGATCCATGGCGGCGGCTTCCAGGAAGGCTCGATCAACTTCGACGTCTATGGCGGCGAACCGCTGGCCAGGAAGGGCGTGATCTTTGTCGGCATTTCCTATCGCGTGAACATCTTCGGCAATCTGGCGCATCCCGAACTGACGCAGCAATCCGGCCACAACGCCTCAGGCAATTACGGGTTGATGGACCAGATGTATGGCCTCAAATGGCTGCAGCGGAACATCGCGGCGTTCGGCGGCGATCCCACCAATGTCACGGTGGTGGGCCAGTCGGCCGGCGCCATGGCGCTGGACCTTCTGGAATCCTCGCCGATGGCGCATGGGCTTTATGCCAAGCTTGTCGGCCTGTCGGGCGGCTATCACGGCGCCACCAGCCCGCACCTGGATACCTTGGCGCAGACGGAAGCCATCGGTGTCAAGCTGCAGCAGGCGATGAAGGCCCGGGACATCGCCCAGATGCGCACCATTCCCGCCGACCAGATCGCCGCCACCGCCGCGGCGAACAAGATCGTGTTCAGCGGTCCCAATGTGGACGGCTATGTCGTGCCCGCCACGCCGGACCTGACTTATGCAGCCGGCAAGCAGATCGACGTGCCGATGCTGCTGTCCTCGGTGGGCAATGACATTGGCAGCAAGAATGCGGTGACCGAGGCGCGCACCTTGGCGGACTACCGCAGCGCCGCCGCGACCCTGTATGGCGCCGATGCCCCGCAATTTCTGAAGGCCTTCCCGGCCAAGAACGATGCCGAGGCCACCGGGCAGGCCAAGTTCGTCGCCCGCATCATGGGCTTTGGCATCATGGGCCGCAGCTGGGCGAAGGCCCAGGCCGCCACGGGCAAATCGCCGGTCTGGCTGACCCAGTACAACCACGCCCATCCCTATCCGCCCGGTGTGGTGATCACCGACATGGATGTGACCAAGGCGGGCGCCTATCACAATTCCGATCTGCCCTTCTGGTACGGTACACTGAATTCACTGAACCTGTTCCGCCGCACCCGCGACTGGACGCCGTATGACTACAAGCTGTCGAACCAGATGCAGGATGTGCTGGTGGCCTTCGCCAAGACGGGCAATCCGGCAACGGCGGACGCGAAAATTCCGCGCTATGATGCCAGGCACGAACAGCGTCTGGTCTTCGGCGATGACGGGATTTCAGTCGAGACGCTGAACCCAAAGCAGATCGACTTTGTCGAACACCATCCGTTCAAATTCAACTGAGGAGCCTGACATGACGACCCGCCGCAATTTCCTGATGGGTGCCGCCGCACTCACCGCCACTGGTGGTCCCGCCTTCGCGCAGCGCCATATCCCGCTGGGGCTGCAGCTCTATACGGTGCGCGCCGACCTGGCCAAGGATTACGAAGGCACCATCAAGCTGGTGAAGGCCGCCGGCGTACGCCAGGTGCAGGCCAACCTGACCCAGTCAGGCAAGAACTCCGCCGACCAGCGCAAGCTGTATGACAGCCTGGGCCTGACCTGGGAAAGCATCCATGCCGGCGGCGACGCCCTGCGCAACACGCCGGAAGCGACCATTGCCGAAGCCAAGAGCGTGGGCATCAAGAACATCACCTGTTCCTTCCCGCTCTATCCCGTCGATCGCGCCGCCATCATGGGCGGCCCGGGCCTCGATGGCTGGAAGCAGAATGCCGACGCCTATAACAAGATCGGCGCGCTGTGCAAGGCGGCGGGCATGACCTTCAACCACCACAATCACAACATCGAGTTCCACAAGGTCGGCGATGTGGTGCCGCTGGACTTCCTGATCCAGAATACCGACCCGGCGCTGGTGGGTTACGAGATGGATATCGGCTGGGTGATCGCCGGCGGCGCAGATCCGGTCGCCTACCTGAACAAGTATCCGACGCGCTTCCATTCGGTCCATATCAAGGACCTCAAGGCCGACGGTGTCCCCAACACCAACGGCAAGATGATCAGCGCCATCATCGGGCAGGGCATCGCGGACTATTCCAAGATCCTGCCGGCGGTGAAGAAGGCGGCGGTCAAGACCGCTTTCCTGGAGATCGAGGAACCCTACATTCCCTCGCCCATCGGCATGGTGCAGGCCAGCGCCGTCTACCTGAAGGGCAAGCTTTAAGTATCGCCAGAAATGAACAGCCCGCCAGAAATGGCGGGCTGTTTTTTTATGTGCGCACTGCGTAGAGCGCGTGGTGGGTGAGGATGAACAAAGTCCGCCCATCCGCGCCGCCGAACAGGATCTGCAGCGGCCGCTCCGGCACGTCGATACGGCCGATCTCCTTGCCGTCCGGTGCGTGGACCAGGACCTGGCCGTTGGCGAGATAGACATTGCCATTGGCCGCCACCGCCACGCTTTCCCCGCCCCGGTCCGCGAACAGCTTCAGGTCGGTGACGCTGCCGTTCGCGTCCACCAGCCCGCTATAGGTGCGCCCCTCGGACCCGTTGCTGACAAAGACGCGGCTGCCCGGTTTGGCTGTGGTGAATCCATAGGTGTCCAGATTGTCGGAGAAGCGCCAGCCGGTGCCGTCGGGCGGGCCCTGGTTGAAGGTGCGGGCAGCCGGCAGGAACAGGCTGCCGTCGGGCGAGACATATTCCCTGGCCTTGGGCGCCGCCATGTCACGGGCGAACATCTGTGAGAGCGTGATGTAGCGATAGGTGTCGGGATCGAGCTGATCCTTGAACTCGCCATTGTTCCAGTAATTGACCGGCAGCAGCGCGGTGGCGCCTGGATGCGCGGTGGCGGGCGTCGCCGGGATCACGGTCAATTCCGTCGCGGGTGAGCCGGGTTTGAAGGTATAGACCGTGCCTTCCGCGCCCAGCGACGACAGCACCAGCAGGTCGCCGGATTTGTCGAAGGCCAGGTTCACCGGGTCGGTGGGATTGTCGCGTTCCACCGACAGGCCTTCGTCACGCGACCAGCCATAGATGCGCTGCTGGTGCTTGTCGACGAAGTAGAGTTTGCCTTTGCTGTCTACCGCCGCGCCGGAGATGGAATAGAAACCATCTTCCAGTTTCTCCACTTTCGCGCCCATGTCGCGCACCGCCGGTTTCGCCGGGGAGGCCGGATAATCCAGCACAGCGAACTCCCGCTCGCGGGTGTCGATCTTGTGCGTGATGTCCCGGATGGTGTTCTCGGCCGGGAACTTGCTGGCGCGCAAATAGGTGCCGCAGCCATTGGCATCGCAGGTGCCCAGCCCGCTTTCGGCATTCACATGCACATTGCGCAAATGGATGTCGGAAGAATTGTACAGCCGCATTGCCGTATCGACCGGCTTGGGGTTGCGGGTCACGCGATAGGCGTGCCAGTTGGCCAATGTGATGTTTTTGGAATTGGAAATCTCGAACGACACCGCTTCCTGGCTTTCGCCGGCCTCTTCCTCGGTCTGGGGCGCATAGAAAGCCCAATTTTCCACCCGGTTCAGCGCGAACTCGGCCCGCACATGATGCTCGATGGACATCTCATAGACCTTGCCGGGGGTCTTGGTATCCGACACCAGCATGCCCGCCTGGGCATAGGTATCCACCGACCACAGGTTGGAGAAAGTGCCGCCGCCGCCATTGGTCACCCATAACGACGGATACTGCCCGTCCCAGCGCTTCTTCATGTCCGGATCGGCGCTGTGCGTGGCGTTGTAGGGGTCCCAGCGCGAACCATCGGGATTGTTGGTGCCGTGCCCGCCCAGGAAGCGCACATCGCTCATCAGCGAATGTTCGCCCGACTGCCACAGGGCTTCCACCGCGCGCGGATTGATGCCGCCGGTAAACAGGCCAATGCCCGACACGATATTGTCGCCGCCCTTCGGCGTTTCCAGCAGCGCCTTGGGCGCGCCGACGCCGGCAAAGCCGGGCGTGTTGTCGGGCAGGTCGAACTGGGTGATGGAAGGATGCAGGCCGATCAGCACCGTATTGGGCTTCAGCCGGATGGTGTCACGCACCATATAGCGACCGCTGGGGACATAGATCACCCGCACCGTGTCGATGGCATGCTGTATGGCGGCGGTGTCGTCAGTCTTGCCGTCGCCCTTTACGCCCAGGCTGCGGATGTTCACCCACTGCGTGGTCGGCGGCAAAGTGCGGATCGCCGGCGGTAACGCGCGCGGCATGGAGGACAGGGGCGCCGCATCCCAGCGTGTGCCGGTTTTGCCCAAGGTGCCGGGCGCATCCAGGATCAGGCCGTGGTTGAAGGTCTTGACCTTGTAGGTTCCGGTTGAACCCGTGCTTGGCAGCACCCTGCCGCTGTCACGGAACTGGGCGAATACCGGCGTGTTCGATGCCACCGCATCCTCGAAACCGATCTGGGTATAGACGCTCTTCTCGTTGCTGACGATGACGGCGGCCCTGGACACATTCTCGAAGCGCGTATCCTTGGCCCACAGCCAGTCGGAGTAATCCGGATCGATGTCGATGCCGACCGGCACATTGCGGAACGCGACATTCACCAGGGTGAGCGATGCTTCATGCTCGCGGATCGCGGCCTCGCGCTGGCCGTCGAACTGGCTGTCGATCAGGGTGAACTGCCAGGCGGGCGAGGGTTTCTCCGTCAGGATGCCGTAGCGGCCACCGAAGAAGCGCAGATCCTCGGCTTCATTGGCAACCTGGTGGATGCCCGCCAGGCCTGAGCCGATGTGGAAGTCTATGTGGCTGAGATAATCGTGCTGGGCGCCATGAAAGCGGATGCCGACGGCGCCTTCATTGCCCTTGCCGATCTCGAAATCGATATTGCTCATCGCCGAATAGAAGGTGCCGGGATTGGCGTCGGCGATATTCGGATTGGGCGGTACGCTGTCCGGCGGCGGGAAAGGCACGCGCGCCTGGGCGGTAGGCGAGGCAGGGCTGTAATTGTCGGTCGGGCGGGCGCCGCGCGGCCGGGCGCCCGCGAAGATCACCATCGCCGCGACGCCTCTGGAATAGCCCGGCGTGTTGTCGCCCAGCACGAACACCGGGCGATGCGCGCCCCAGCCGATCACCCGCACCGCCGGCCACACATAGAGGGTGCGTGTGATGCGGTAGCGGCCTTGCGGAATGAATACGATGCCTTCCTCGCGGTCGGACGCCGCCTTGTCGATCGCGGCCTGGATCGCGGCGCTGTCGTCCGCCTTGCCGTCGCCGATCGCGCCGCTCAGCTGCACCGCGCGCGGATCGTCCAGCCGGGTGATGAAGGCGGAACTTCCGGGCGCCGCGGCGGCGGACGTGACAGTGGCCAGAGCCAAGGCGGCGGAAAGCAGAAGAGTCTTCATGGCGGTCATCCCCGGAAGGCTTGTTGTTGGGCGTTTCCTAGCAGATCGGGAACTCGCCGTCCGGTTCCGGCGCGCAGTTTTGCCGCGGTTGGGAACCCACGAAACTTATGTTGCAACGCAAAAAATCTGTCATACTGTTCGGCATACAGAGTCTTGCGGATACGTCCGGGGGCGGACGCACAAGGCCTGCAAACATGGGCTGTCGCGATGAAACCGATATCAAGCCGGTTGGTGAGTTGTTGTGCCGCGATCCTGCTGATTGCCGGATCGAACGCGGCCATGGCCGAGACTTATTCTTCTCAGACCCAATCGCTGCCGGTGCTGGACCAGTCGTCCGGCGACAGCGGCTCCTTCTGCCTGGACAGCATGGAGACCGTGCCGTTCTCGGACGATCTGGAGCCGACGCTGATTTCGGTGGACGGCGGCTGCTCTGTTGCCGAAGGCACTATCGCCACCTGAAGCGCCCGGCCGCGGTTCAATCTCAGGCGTGGCCGGTGATCAGCCACAGTATGAGAATGATGGGGAGCGGTACGCCCAGAAGAAACAGACAGCCCGATCGCATGGCGATTTCCTTATAGTCTTTTCCACACAACGCTCCGGCGTGTCCTGAGTTCCGACACAGGAACTTTCACCCCGCACAGCCGTTACCGCGCTAACCCAAAAGAGAAGGGGCATGCGCGCATGACCACCACCGTTCTGTCCGAAGGCTCCGCAGGGAGCGCCACCATCGTCAGCGACGAGACCGCAAATCACTTCAACTGGGGCGCGGTGTTTGCCGGTGCGGCGGTTGCGATCGCCACGGCCTTCTTTCTCACCATCCTGGGCGCGGGCTTCGGCCTCACCCTGATGCCGCGCGACGGCAGCGCGACCTTTCTCACCCTGGGCGCGATCTGGGTGCTGGCGTCGCAGGCCTTCGGCTTCGCGGCTGGCGGCCATGTCACCGGCCGGCTGATCGGCCAGGCGGCGGAGACCAAAAAAGAAGAAGAAATCCGCGCCGGCGCTCACGGCCTTGTGATGTGGGCGGTGACGGTGGCCGGCAGCCTGGCGCTTCTGGCCATCGTGGTGGCCGGCGGCGGCGCACGTCTGCATGGCGACACCCCGCGCAGCGACAGCAGCATCTCGGCTTACTGGGCCGACATCTTGCTGCATCCCATGGGCCCGCATGACACGGCGCGCGGTGAAGATCTGGCGCAGGACAAGCTGGAAGCCGGCCGTGTGCTGGCCGCCGACCTGCATCCGGGCAATAGCGCGCATAGCTACAACAGTGACGATCTGATCCGGCTCACCATGAAGAACGCCGGCGGCTCTTATGCCCAGGCCGAGAGCCGCGTCGCCTATGTCACCGGCGAAATGCACCGCGAACTGGACATGGCGCGCAAGGGCGCTGGCTTCGCCGCACTGTGGACCGCCTTCGCGTTGCTGTTCGGCGCCGTACTGGCCGTTGCCGCCGCCATTTCGGCGCGTTGGGAAGACGACAAGATCGGCTTCAGCATGAAGCGCCGTTATTGAATTCATACTTGGAAGGAGATTTTTATGAGCAAGAAAATGTTTCTGTCCGACGTCAAAACCCTTCGCGCCCGCGCACGCAAGGATCTGGCCAGCGGCGCCATCGGCAGCAACTATGTCGGTGACGTCAAAAAGACCATCGACATCCTGCAGTCTGTGCTGGCGACCGAGATCGTCTGCTCGCTGCGCTACACCCAGCACGCCATTGCCGCCCACGGCATTTCCAGCGAAGGCGTCAAGGCGGAATTCGCTGAACACGCCAAGGAAGAATGGGCCCATGTCGGGCAGGTGGCCGAACGCATCAACCAGCTGGGCGGCGAACCCAACTTCAATCCCGAAGGCCTGCTGACCCGCTCGGCTTCGCAATATTCGCAAGGCGGCAACCTGGTGGAGTTGATCAAGGAAAACCTGATCGCCGAACGCATTGCGGTGGACCATTATCGGGAACTGATCCGCTATTTCGGCAATGACGATCCGGGCACCCGCACCATGATCGAGGGCATCCTGGTGGTGGAAGAAGAACATGCCGACGACATGCACGATTTGCTGGTCGCGCATGAAGGCAAGCCGATGCTCAAGAAGTAGCCGGAACCGCTGCAACCAAGCCGCCCCATTGCCTGTTATTCACGCAACACAGGAGATGGCCATGAAACCCATTGCCGTATTCGCCTTGGTTGTCGTGATCTCGCTTGCCGCTGTCGCCGCCTCCGCCAAGACTGTCACCATGCCGGTGAAGAATGCCGATGAGCAGTCGGTCAACGCCGTGGCCGGACCGCCCCCGGTGAAGAGGGTGGCGGATGCCGACAAGTCGTCAGCCCAGCCCGGCAAAAAAGCGCTGAAAGCCAGCAAGATCAAAACCCCGCCGCCGATGCATGACCCAAATTAGTGCAGCGCAGCGTAGCTTGACCGGCGGCGCGGGCGTCTTGCCCTAGCCGGTCCGGCGTATACACTCCCCGCGGAACCCAAGCGCCAGCGAGCGCGGGTTTATGGGGAGGTCTCTCGTGAAGGCATATCTGGCGGCGACAGCCGCTGTTTCCTTGTTGCTCAGTACGGTGTCTGCGTTCCCGCAGGCCAAGGCCACGGCGGATAATGCGCCCGACCTGGCGTACGAGGCGGTGCCCAATTTCTTCCAGGCGCCGGCCGGCGATTACATGGGCGAGCTGCAGGGCGTCGCCACCAATTCCAAGGGCAACACCTTTGCCTTCTTCCGTGGGCCGCAGACCCGGCTTTGGCAGTTCGGGCCCGACGGCAAATTCCAGAAGGAAATCGGCAAGGGCTTTTACGGTTTCCAGTTCGCCCATTCGGTGCGGGTGGACCGCCATGACAATATCTGGACGGTCGACGAAGGCACCAATGTCGTCACCAAGTTCAATCCCACCGGCACCAAGGTGCTGATGGTGATCGGCCATCGTCCCAGCCAGGCCGACGGTCCCTATGCCACGCCCAAGGGGCCCAATCCGCCGGATGAGAAATACACCTTGTGCCGTCCGACGGACGTCGCCTGGGACCAGCAGGACAACATCTTCATCAGCGACGGCTACTGCAACAATCGCGTGATGAAATATTCGCCGGAGGGAAAATTCCTCGCCCAGAATGGCGGCTCAGCCGTCGGCAAGGGCGAGAATGAATACAACCTGCCGCACGGCTTGCAGGTCGATCACCAGGGCAATGTCTATGTCGCCGATCGCGGCAACAACCGCTATGTCGTGCTGGACAACAACCTGAAATGGAAGACGGCCTACACCCAGTATGGCACTGCCTGGTCGGACTGCATCTCCGAAGGCCCGCACCAGTATCTGTTCATGTCCAACTCCAACCCCAACGGCAACGGCCCGGGCACCTGGGCGCGCACGGGCCAGATCTACAAGGCCGAGCTGGACGGCACGCCGATCGGCAAGTTCGGCCATGCCGGCAAGATCGCGCCGGGCTGGCAGGTGGTTCACATGATGGATTGCCGCAATCCCAACCAGATCGTCGCCGGTGAAATCGAATCCTGGCGCATGCAGAAGTTTGTGCTGAAGGGGAGCAAGTAACATGAAACGTCTCGCAACCCTTCTTCTGGCTGCCGTCGCGTTGACCGTTCCGGCCCTGGCGCAAAGCATCGGCTATTCGACGTCGCAGCCCCTGATGCTGCCGCATGACACCTTCTTCGGCATGGCGGCGGGCGTGGCCACCAATTCCAAGGGCAACGTCTTCGTCTATACCCGCAACGGCGAACCCACCGTGACCTTGGCGGGCAGCCGCACCTTCGCGCATGGCGGCTCCAGCCTGTACGAATTTGCTCCCGACGGAAAATTCATCCGCCAGATCGGCAAGCAGGTGTACGGCTTCCTCGCCGCCCAGCAGGTGCGCGTCGACAAGAATGACAACATCTGGGTCGTCGATCGCTACAGCTCCATGGTGATGAAGTTCGCGCCCGATGGCCGCCAGATCATGCTGCTGGGCCGCAAGCCGGAATCGGTGGATGTGCCGTCTTCGCCCGATACGGGCCGTGGTACGCCGCCGGGCTCGGGGGCGCAGAGCGATTTGTTCCAGTCCCCCACCGACGTGGCGTGGGACGCGGACGGCAACATCTTCGTCGCCGACGGCATTGGCAATGCCCGTGTCGCCAAGTTCACCCGCGACGGTGTGTTCGTGAAAAGCTGGGGCTCGCGCGGCACTGGCGACAACCAGTTCAAGTCGGCGCACGGCATCGCGGTGGACAGCGCCGGCAATGTCTATGTCGCCGATCGCGGCAACAACCGCATCCAGGTGTTCGACAATAACGGCAACTTCAAGAGCAGCATCACCAGCGGCGGCGATCCGGAAGCCATCTGCATCACCCCGGGCGCGCACCAGTATCTGTTCAGCTCCAACTCCAATCCCGCCAACGACCTCGACCATGGCGGCGAGATCTACAAGCTGGAACTGAACGGCACCGTCGTGGGCAAGTTCGGCCAGGCCGGCAAGGGTTTGCGCGACTTCGGCAGCGTCAATGCCATCGACTGCCGCAACGCCAATTCGCTTTATGTTGCCGAAGCCGGCAACTGGCGGGTGACCAAGGTCGATCTGCACTGATGCATCGCAGGGCATTACTGGCGGGCGCGGTGGCTTTTGCTTCCGCGCCCGTTTTTGCGAGCGATGCGATTCCGGTAATAGACACCCATGTCCATCTGTTCGATCCCGGCCGTCCTCAAGGCGTGCCTTATTCCGGTCCCAGGGGACAGCCGCCGCAAATGGCGTTGCCGGAGAATTACCGCCAGCAGATTGGCGGCACAGGCATTGTCGGCGCGGTGGTGGTCGAGGCCAGTCCCTGGATCGAGGACAATCTCTGGATCCTGGAGCGCGCCAACTCCGATCCCATCTTTGTTGGCGTGGTCGGCAGCCTTGATCCGTCAAAGCCTGAGTTCGGCGAATATCTGAACCGCTTTTCCAAGGATCCGTTGTGGCGCGGCATCCGATATGCCCGCGTCTGGCAGATGGAGAACGGCAAACAGGTGCTCAAGCCAGGCATGGCCGAAGGGTTGAAGCTTCTCGCTCAAACCGGCCAGACCCTGGACATGGCCAACCCGTCCTTCGATCTCTTGCGTGGTGCGCTGCTGGCGATGGACGCGGCGCCTGATCTGCATGTGGTGATGGATCACATGCCGTCCCTCGATCCCAGGCCCGAAACACAGGCGCTTTATGATTCCCTGATCCGGGAACTCGCCCAGCGTCCTAACTTCGCCGTCAAACTCTCCCAGGTCCGGCACAAGGATGAAAACAATGTCACCGTCACCGCGCCGCGCGCACGGCTGGACCAGTTGATGGCCGCGTTCGGCGAAGACCGCGTGATGTTCGGCGGCGACTGGCCCAACAGCGTGGGCACTGCCACCATTCCAGAAGCCCTCATTTTGATGCGGGATTACTTTGCCGGCCGCCCGCGCCTGCAGGCCGAGAAATATTTCTGGCGCAACAGCCAGCGCATCTACAAATGGAACAAACGCGCGCCCGCGCAGCCCTGAAATGCTGCTAGTGCGAAGAGCGCTTGTTTTGCGTCCGGCGGAAAGCCCGCTAGGATCAGGCAAAACAAGTATCGTTCATTTGGGGGAGGGGCCGTTGACTCAAAGACATTCCACGCGCGGCGCGTGGCTGATCATGCTGGCATCGCTGATCACCATCGCCATATGCGTCTATGACTATTACACGCCCGATACGGGATTGATCGGCGCCGGTGGCGTCATCACCGTGGCGGGCGCCGGCGCTCTGATGCTGCTGGCCTCTCTGGTGCTGGGCCTGGTTCCCAACCGCGCCTGCTTCCTGCAGGGCTTCCTGGTCGTGTCCATCTTGCTGGACATCATCGGTTCGTCCGTCGCCGGTTATTTCCTGGAAAGCCCCGTCATCATGGCCGCACAGGCCCTGGCGCTGATCGGCTGGCTGATAAATGTGATCGGCGACGCCGCCGAACGCAGCGTTGAGATCGATGAGGTCGAAGATGAAGATTAGAAATTTCGTCCTTGGCGCCTTTGGCCTTGCGGCCGCGGCTGCCGCCGTCACCCTGATGCCGATGCAGCGCGCCACCGCGCAAGGCGGTAACAACGACCCGGCCCAGACATGGGACGCGTTCGGCGGCAACCAGCAGGCCCAGAAATATTCCACCGCCACCCAGATCACGCCCGACAACGTAAAGGGCCTGAAAAAGGCGTGGGACATGCACACCGGTGATGTGTCCAGCGGTTCGCACTCCACGACCTGGGGTGCGACGCCCCTGTTCGTGAACGACACCGTTTATGTCGGCACACCCAAGTACAACATCTTCGCGGTCGAGCCCGACACCGGCAAGGTGAAGTGGAAGTATTCCGCCAACGGCAACAATGGCGATGAGAATCAGGGCCTGAAGAATCGCGGCGTGGCCTACTGGGCGGCGTCTTCGCCCACCGCCGGGTCCTGCCAGAAGATGGTCTATATCGGCACCATGACGGGCGAGCTGCACGGCGTGGATGCCGACACCGGCAAGCCCTGTCCCAGTTTCGGCAAGAATGGCGTGGTCGACGTCAATGCCTGGGCCACCAAGAACAGCAAGTGGAAGATCGGGCTGATCCAGCCGCCGGCTGTCTACAAGGACACGCTGATCCTGGGCTGGGCCGGCAATGACTGGGTCTACAAGACCGAGAATCCCGGCACCGTCTATGGCATCGACGCGCGCACCGGCGCGCTGAAATGGACCTTCAACATCATCCCCGACGACATGCTGGACCAGACCGGCACCGCCAATGTCTGGGCCGGCATTTCGGTGGATCCGGAAACCGGTCTCGCCTTCCTGCCGACCTCTTCGCCCAGCCCGAACTATTATGGCGGCGACCGGTTGAAGGAGATGCCCTATGCCACGGCGACCGTCGCGGTGAATGCCGAGACGGGCGAAGTGAAATGGGCGCGCCAGCTGGTGCATCATGACATCTGGGACGTGGACATCAATTCCGCGCCCACGCTGGTTGATTTGCACAAGAACGGACAGACCATTCCGGCGCTGGTGCAGGCCAACAAGATGGGCCTGATGGTGGTCCTGAACCGCAACACCGGCGAGCCGGTTTATCCCATCGTGGAGAAAGCCTATCCGGCCTCCGACGTCGCGGGTGAGGTTGCGGCCAAGACCCAGCCCTATGTGCCATATCCCGAACCTCTGGTGGGCGAACATATGCCGCCGGTCTCCATGCTGGCCGATCTGGTCAGCTTCGGGGAATGCAGCCGCTGGAAGGCGCGCATCCGCGACGAGGGCCGCTACACCCCGCCGTCGGTTCGCGGCTCGATCTCCTGGCCGGCCACTGTGGGCGGTGTGGAATGGGGCGGCGGCGCGGTGGATCCCACCACCGCCACCTATGTCGTGAACTCCGACATGGTGCCACAGGTCTATACCCTAGTGCCGCGTGCGGATGCCGACAAGAAGTACGGCAATGCGCTGCGGGCCCGCGACGGTTATGCCGCGCAGCAGGGTTCGGCCTATGGCTTCAAGCTGGAGAACTTCCTCAACATGTGGGGCATGCCCTGCTGGGCGCCGCCTTACGGCTTGTTGTCGTCCTATGACCTCAACACCGGCAAGCTGAATTGGCGCAAGCCCTTCGGCCAGGTCCAGAAATGGGGCTTCTACATGCCCGAAAGCTGGGGCTCGGTGACCATCGGTGCGCCGGTGATCACCAAGTCGGGTCTGGTCTTCATCGGCGCCTCGATGGACTCCCGCGTGCGCGCCATCGACCTCAAGACCGGCAATGTCTTGTGGAAGCATCTGGTGGATGCACCGGCCGTGGCCCAGCCTGCGGTCTATACCTACAAGGGCAAGCAATATGTGGTGTTCGCCGCCGGCGGCAACGGCATCCTGACGCCGCGCCTGTCCGATCAGCTGGTGGCCTTCGCGCTGCCCAACTGATGATGGACCGGTGACAATAAACAAGGGCGCTCACCATTGGTGGGCGCCCTTATGTTTTGGGAGAAGATGATGAGCATAGGCAAACGCGAATTCCTCACGGGCCTGGGATTGACCGCCGCCGGTATCACCGGCGCGCTGGCGCAGTCCTATCCCAAGGGCAAAGATCTGGGCGCGGTGGCGCCTGCGCCCAAGAAGGACATTCCCCATCGCAAGGTGACGACCAGGAACCTGTTCAAGGTGCCGAACGGTTATCCCAATGGCGTGGCGGTGGTGCCCGAAGGCGTGTGGGTCGCCGAACAGAAGGCCGGTGGCTATGGCCAGAGCGGCAAGCACGAACAGGAAGCGGCCTGGCTGTTCGACTGGAACGGCAAGAAGCTCAAGACGGTGATGACCGATTCCTACAACACTTCGGGCCTGGCCTTCGGTAATGGCCATGTCTGGATGGGCGCCAATGGCGGACCCGAAGGTGTTTATGAGGTGGACATGAACGGCCGCACCGTCAGCCATCGCCAGATTCCGCTGGGCCCGGCCGACAATGGCGGCGGCTGCCACGGGTTGATGTTCCATGATGGCAAGCTGTGGATCGTGGCCAACCGCATCAAGGGCATCCTGCGGGTGGACCCCAGGACCTTCGCGCCCGAATTCATGATCCCCATCACCACTGCGCGCTGGCACGGCATCGCCTGGGATGACAGCGTGCCGGGCGGCGCGATCTGGATGGTGACCGGCTCGTCCGACATCAACCGCTATGTCATGCAGAACGGCAAGCTGCACCACACCACCACCTGCGGGTTGATGAAGTATTCCGCCACCACCGGCCAGCTGCTGGAGACTGCGGAGTTCGAGGACGGCACCGCCGACGCCCACGGCCTGGCGATGCACAATGGCAAGCTGATTTCCTGTGATGCGGGGGTCGGGCCGCCCGGCTTTGAAGGCACCGGAAGCCCCAGTGCTGGTTATGTTTTTGAGATCAACTTCGTCTAGCTGCCCCGGCTACCCTTGCCATTCCTGGGGGCCATCCCCATTGTCCTACCCGGAGGGTAGGACATGGCGAATCCCCGCGAAAAGGATGCCGGCACACGGCTGGACGAATGGTCGCCGCGGCTTTTGAAGTCGCGTCTGTACCAGCGCATTCTGGTGGACATCATCATCGGCGCCCTGGCCCCCGGCGAACAGCTGGATGAGAATCTTTTGGCGCGCCGCTATGGCGGCGGCCTGGCCGGTATCCGTGAAGCCCTGGCGCGCCTGGCGCTGGAAGGACTGGTGGTGCGCCGCGCCCGGGTGGGCACTTCGGTGGCGCCGCTGGACCTGATGGGCGCGCGCGAAGCTTTCGAGGCGCGCTGCCTGGTGGAAGTTCATTGCGCCGGGCTTGCCGCCCAGCATGCCAGCGAGGCCGAGATCGCCGCCATTCGCGCCACGCTCGATGACGGCGAAGCGGCGGTGCAGGACAATGACCAGGCTGCGCTGGCGGCGATGGATGAGGCGTTTCATGTCGCCGTCGCCACCGCCAGTCACAATCGCGCTTTGGCCAAGATGGTGGTGACCCTGCATCACCAGACCGCGCGCTACTGGCTTTATGCCATGCGCGGGCCGTCTTCGGATGATGGCATCGCCGCCCTGAACGAGCATCGCGGGTTGGCCGACGCCATCGCCAGCCGCGACGTGGAACGTGCCCGCGCCGAGATGCTGAAGGTGCTGGGTGACTTTCCCGCCGAAATGAAACGCACGTTGGAAGGCCGTTAAAAAAGCAATGACTGGTACCGGCGGGCGCGCCTGGCTGACGCTGGGGTTGATGAGCGCCCTGTTCTTCATCATCACCGCCACGACCTATGCCTCACTGGGCCTGGCCTTGCCCGCGATGGTTGCCGAACTGCATTGGAGCTGGACCGAGGCCGGCACCGGCTTTGGCCTGCTCGGCCTGTTCAACGGCATCACCAGCGCCGTGCCCGCCACGCTTATTCGCCGCTTCGGCGCGCGCGCCTGTTTGCTGACCGGATCGGTGGTAATGGGACTGGCCTTTCTGTGCCTGGCCCGCACCGACGGACTGATCCTGTATTTCGCCGGCGCCTCGCTGGCGGGATTGGGCTTCACCCTGCTGGATTCAGTGCCGGGCACCTATCTGTTGTCGCGGCTTTTTGCGCGTCCGTCCTTTTCCATCGGCCTGTTCTTCACCATCGGCGGGCTGGGCGGGGTAGCGGGCCCGCTGCTGTTTCTGCTGGTCACGGGCCACAACGTCTCGGCCTGGCGCGAATACTGGATGATCGCCGGAGGGCTGGTGGTCCTGACCGGGATCGTGGCGGCGCTGCTGGTGGACAGCAAAACCAATATTGGCGTGGAAGCCGAAGCCGATCCCGACATCTCCACCGAAAGCTGGACCCTGCGCGACGCACTGCAGACCCGCCAATTCTGGATCATCGCGGCGGCCTATGCCGCCTTCCTGTTCTGCGGCATCACCGCCAATACCGTGTCGGTGGCGCATCTGACCCAGAAGGGCGTGGGAGCGGCCATCGCCATTTCCATGCTCAGCGTGGAGGGCCTTTTGAATTCGGCCGCGCGGTTGGCCGGCGGCATCCTCACCCGCTTCGTCAATGCCAAGATCTTGCTGGCAGTGTCGCTGGGCTTTTTGATTATCGGCCTGCTCGCGCTGGGCACTGCGCGCGATGTGCCCATGATGCTGGTTTATGCCGCGGGCATCGGCATCGGCTATGGCCTGACATTCTTCGCCGCCACCATCCTGCTGCTGGATTATTTCGGACGCGGCCCATATCTCGAGTTGTTCTCCACCGTGAATCTCATTGCCACCACCGGAGCGGTGGCGCCGACCCTTGCGGGCCTGACGCGCGATCATACCGGCAGCTTCCTGCCGTTTTTCATCGCGCTGTCGATTGCTGTGGCGCTGGTCATGCTGGCGGTGGTGATCATGCGGCCGCCGCACCGGAGCGGGACATGAAGGAGTTCGGCGTTTTCCTGCCCATCGCAAACGGCGGCTGGATCGTCAGCCGCAACACCCCGGTGCTGGACGGTGGCTGGGCCCAGAACCGCGAGGCGGCGCTGCTGGCGGAAAGCCAGGGCCTGGATTTCGTCATGGCGATGGGCAAGTGGCGCGGCTTTGGCGGCGACACCGGCCATTGGGGCCATAGCCTGGAGGCCGTCACCATGCTGGCGGGGATCGCCGCGATCACCAGCCGGGTAAAAGTCTGGGCGACCTTGCACACGATCCTGCACAATCCGGCGGTGGCAGCGAAGATGATCGCCACCCTGGATCACATCTCGGGCGGCCGCGCCGGGCTCAACATCGTGGCCGGCGCCTATCGCGGCGAGTTCGAGCAGATGGACGCCTGGGACGCGAGCCTCGACCATGACGCGCGCTACGACCTGACCGAGGAATGGACGGAGATCGTCAAGCGGCTTTGGACCGAACCAAGCGTCACCTTCAAAGGCCAGTATTTCGACTTCCAGGATTGCGTCAGCGAGCCCAAGCCGCTGCACCAGCCCTTCCTGATCTGCGCCGGCCAATCCCAGCGCGGCTTTGAATTTTCGGTGCGCGAGGCCGATGGCTGTTTCATCGGTGGCCGCGACGAAGCCGAGATTCGCGAAGCCTCGCGCCGCGCCAAGGCGCTGGCGGCGGGACTGGGCAAGCCCATCCGCACCTATTGCATGATGACCGTGATCACCGCGCCCACCGATGCGGAAGCTGAAGCGGCCGCGCAGAAATATCGCGACGGCCTGGACGAGGGCGCCGTGCGGGGCATGCTGCAAAGCTATGGCGTGCCCCTCTCCGGCGAAGGAGGCAACGCCATGACGGCGCGGGCGCAGGGCGCCTTCATGACCCAGACCGCGGTGGGCGCGCCCGCCACGTGTGCGGCGAAAATCGAAGCCTTCCTGAAGGGCTGCGAGATCGACGGCCTGATGTTCATCTTCGACGATTATGCGCAAGGGTTGCGCGTCACCGGCCGCGAGATCCTGCCCGCGCTGCGCAAGGCCTTCGCATGACGGCGGACCGTACCGCGCTGCTGGTGATCGATTGCCAGGTGGACTTCGGCAGTCCTGAGGGCGAGATGGCGCGCCGCGGCATGGACATGGCCGCGCCGCAGGCCGCGGTGGCGAAAGCCGAAGTCCTGGTCGAAGCGGCGCGTGCCGCCGGCGTCAAAGTCATCTTCGTGCGGCTGGCGACACAGCCGGGCGGCGATGAAGCGCTATGCGTGGAAGGCACAAGCGGCGCCGACTTCATCGGGCCGCAGCCGCAAGCTGGTGAGGCCGTGGTGTCCAAGACCCGCTACAGCGCCTTCTCCCGCACCGGCCTGGCCGAGCAGTTGCAAACCGTTGGTATCGACACGGTGGTGCTGGCGGGGCTGACCACCGAATGCTGCGTGGCGTCCTCGGCATGGGACGGGTTCGAGCGGGATTTCCACATCGTCATCGCGTCGGATGCCTGCGCCGCCTATGAGCTGGATCTGCACCGCCATGCCTTGAAGGCGCTGGAAATGAGCGGGGCGGTCATCACCCTCAGCGCCGCCGTGGCGGCTGGCTGGAAGAAATCCCTTTAGAAACAATTCACTAACCAAATGAGCGGTCACAAGTATCACTTGTTGGACAAGTGACGTAAAATGTTACATGGCATTTCGGCCGGAAATGACTATGTACGCGCTATGAGAATGAGACTGATTGTTTGGGCGGGGCTCGCCGCGTTGGCGGCTGCCGTACCGGCGCGTGCGCAGGATGTGGAATCGGTCACGGTGACCGGCGATCCCGTGCATCTGCTGCAGGCCGGCGGCAACGCGGCCGCCTTCGGGCTGGACAAGCCGCTGATCGAAACCCCGCGCAGCCTGACCCTGGTCAGCGACACCACCGTGGCCCGCTATGGCATCACCGGCGTCAATGACCTGACCGCCATCACACCATCGGCCTATACCGCCAGCTATTACGGCGTCGAAGGCGCGGTGTCGCTGCGCGGCACCCTGGCCGAAAACTATTTCCGTGGCTTCAAGCGGGCCGAGAACCGCGGCACCTATTCCACCCCGCTCAGCGACGCGGCCGGGATCGAGATCCTGCGCGGGCCGCCATCGCCCATTTATGGCGCGGGCAAAGTCGGCGGTCTGGTCAACTTCATCCCCAAATCCGCCGCCGCCAGCGACGCGCTGGGCGGCGAGGCCAGCGTGACCTATGGCAGCTATTCCAAGCGCAATGCCACGGCGCAGCTCAGCGTGCCGGTGGTGCTGGGTGATGCGGGCGGCGGGGTGCATGTCTATGGCGAGGTGGATGACAGTTACAGCTTCTATCGCGGCATCCATCCCAGCCACCAGCTGGTGGAATTGTCCGGCAACCTGGCGGACGGCGATTTGTCCTTCGCCGCCGACTATATGTATTATCATTCCAACGGTGACGTGCAGACGCCGGGCTGGAACCGCCTGACCCAGGCGCTGATCGACAACGGCACTTACATCACCGGCCGCAACACCTCGCTGAAGGACGCCGACGGCAATGGCCGGCTGACCCTGAACGAGCTGGGCGGCAATCCTTACACCTTCGATCCCCGCTTCGCGGCGCTGGCCTGTGCCGGCTGCACCGACGCCGCGCACAAGCTGGACACCGGCCTGGGCACCACCACCCTGGATCCGCGCACTGTCTATATTGCCAGAGGCGTGGATTTCTCCAACACCGCCACCCACACCGCTGTCCTGGAAGCGGCCAAGGTCCTGGGCGAGGGTCAAAGCCTGCGCCTGCAACTGTTCGGCGACACCCTGGAGAATGACCGGTTTGTTTCCTACGGTTTTCCCGGCTCCTACCGCACCCAGATCGGCGAAGCGCGGCTGCGCTATGATCTGAAGCGTGATTTCGGCCTGCTCAAGACCCAGACGGTGGCGGGCGGCTCGTATCGGTATGTCCATGCCATCGGTAAAGAGAGCTTTAACAGCGGCGTCATCGCCCTGGACCGGCGCGATATTTCCGTTGGCGCCGCCGCCAACGACATCATCGACTCGCCGTTCAATGTGGATCCACCCGGCACCGTGGGCTTGGGTTGGGAAAATGACGTGCGCACCAACACATCCGATGCCGGTGCATTCATCACCAGCGATCTGGACTGGAACGACAGCCTCGACTTGACTATGGGCGGGCGCTACGACGATTACACCGTGCGCTCGGTGGATGCCGGTGTGCTGGCCTATGAGCCGGGATCGGGGCGCGGCCATGACGGGCGGTTCACCTATTCGGTGTCGCTGTCTTACAAAACGCCCTGGGGCCTGGTGCCTTACGTCACCATCGCCAAGTCCTCGGCGCTGGAGATCGGCCAGGCATCCCAGGTTTCCACCAGCCTGCTGGCCGGCAATGCCTGGCTGTCGAACAGTTTCCTCAACGAGGTGGGCGTGAAGTTCACCGCCCTGGACGATCACCTGCAAGGCAGCCTGGACTGGTACGTCCAGAACCGGACCCAGCTGGTGCAGGGCGGCGGCGTCACCAGTGTGCGCGGCACCCGCGCCAAGGGCGCCGAGCTGGAATTGCGCTATGTCGCCACCCCCAATCTCAGCCTGACCCTGGCGGGTTCATTGCAGCACACCACCATCAAGGGCCCGGACCGCAGCTTCTCCTATGTGCCGGCGCGCACTTATGGCGTGACCCCGCAGAACGGCTTTGGCGGCAGCTATGTCGTGTTCGATTTTTCCACCCTGCCGGGGCGCGGCGGCGATTATGAAGACTCCCTGGTGCCCCATGCCGTGATCAGCCCCTACCTGACCTGGACCAGCGACCGGCAGGACTGGGGCGTGTGGGGCGCCACCTTTGGCGGCACCTATGTCGGTCACACCCAGCAAACCGTGCCGGCGCCTATCGTCTATCCGTCCTATGTCACCTTCAATGCCAGCGGGTTTGCCCAATGGGATGTGTGGGAAAGTGATGTGAATGTGAACAATCTGGGCGATGAGCGCTATTTCACCCCCGGCGCCGATACCTACGCCAATCTCAGCGCCCTGCCGGGCATCGGACGTTTCTGGAAAGTCACATTCAAGCGGTTGTTCTAGCGCTTGGGGGGCGGGTAGGCTCCCGGCCATGAAAAAGCTTCTCGCTTTTCTGTTTCTTTTCCCGGTTTGCGCCCACGCCGCCGACAGCGCCTGGGTGCAAGCCACCGCCACCGGCTATGAAGCGCGGCTGGTAACAAGCCAGGCAAGCTGTCCCGTCCTGCACACACCCAAGGGCGATGCGCCGATGACGGTGCGCGCACCCGCCAACGCAAACTTCCCGCTGGTCTGCGTCGCGCCGATCCCCGCCGGCACCGCCAGCGCCACAGTTGCGGGCATCAGCTTGCCGGTGCCGGTGGCCGACCCGCAGCGCATTCTGGTGCTGGGCGATACCGGCTGCCGCATCAAGGGTGCCGCGCTGCAGGCTTGCAACGATCCCGCCCAATGGCCTTTCCCACAACTGGCCGCGGCCGCCGCGGGGCTAAAGCCCGACCTGATCATCCATGTCGGCGATTATCTCTACCGCGAAAGCGCCTGTCCGGTGGGCAATGCCGGCTGCGCCGGCTCGCCCTGGGGCGACAACTGGATCACCTGGCAGGCCGATTTCTATGCCCCCGCCGCGCCATTGCTGGCGGCGGCGCCCATCGTGCTGGTGCGCGGCAATCACGAAGACTGCAGCCGCGCCGGTGGGGGGTGGGAACGCCTGCAAGGGCCTGGTATCGCCGAGCCCTGCACGGCGCATGACCCGCTCTATACCGTGGCAGCCGGTGCGCTGACCTTGGCGGTACTGGACGATGCGGTGTCGGGCGAAACCGACCTGGACCGCACCGTCGCCCGCACCTATGCCGACGAACTGGCGGGGCTGGGCAAGGCGAGGGCGCCTGTCTGGCTCATCCATCACCGGCCCACCTGGGCGGCGATCACCGGGCCTCTGGGAATTCCGATCGGCGGCAACCTCACCTTGATGGAAGGCTCCAACCTCAATGCCATCAAGGGTGCGGCGCTGATCCCGCACCCGGTCGCGCTGATGCTGTCGGGCCATATCCATACCTTCGAGAGCATCAACTACACCAAGGGCGTGCCGCCCCAGATCGTGGCCGGCAACGGCGGCGACAATCTGGACGTGACACCGACGAACCTGCGCGGCACCCAGTTCCTGGGACATACCGGCGTCAAGGTTCTGGACGGTCTTTCCGTCGGCGGCTTCGGCTTCCTGCTGATGACCCGCGGCAGCGATGGCTGGACCATCGACCTGTATGATTCGGCAGGCGCCAAAACCCGCACCTGTCGCTTCGCTGCGGCGCGTCTCGACTGCCCGGCATAATTATTTTCGCAGGAGCGATTCTACTCACCGCTTTGTCATGGTCTCGCCGCGATTCGCGCGCCTGCTTGCACTAGGCTTCTCGCGCTAGAATCCGGGGCGGACAATGAATAAAAATAAGCGGCTCTTGCTCATCATCGGGGGCGGCGTCGCCGCTGTCCTGGCGGTTCTTCTGGTCACCGCATACTTTCTGGGCGGGCGCGGCGGGCAGGATGCCGGTGTGCTGGCCCGGCTGCAGAACGGCCTTGCCGCCGTCACCGGCAGCGCCGCTCCCGAAGAAGCCAGGGATTTCGCCTTCCGCCGCCTGGACGTGGATGTCTCCAAGGCCCAGGCCGAAGCTTGCCTGGTCTTCACCCGCGCCCTGGATGCCAGCGGCCGCACCCATTACGAGGATTATATCTCCATCGATCCGGCGCTGAAGGTGGCGGTGCGGGTGGTGGACACAAGGCTGTGCCTGGCGGGCATGGCGTTCGACAAGACCTATAACGTCACCCTGAAGACCGGCTTTCCCTCCGCCGGCGGCGACAAGCTGACCGAAGAGGAGACCGTGCCGGTCGAGCTGCGCGACAAGCCGGCGCTGGTGCGCTTCAACGGCGGCATCATCCTGCCGCGCGACAATGCGGCGGGGGTGCCGGTCACCACGGTGAATATCGACAAGCTGGCGCTGAAGGTGATCCGGGTGGGCGACCGGCTGCTGTCGCAGATCGAGACCGGTACGGTGGACAACACCACCTTGTACGGCTGGGACGCCAAGCAGCTGCAGGACAACCAGGGCAAGCTGATCTGGCAGGGCACTTTGTCGGTCGACAATGTCAAGAATGACAGCGTCGTCACGCTGATCCCCATCCATGACCTGATCAAGGGCCAGAAGCCCGGCGCTTATGTGATCGTGGCGCAGGATGCCGCCAAGAAGCCCGCCAATGACGAGGACAATTCGGGCCAGCTGGCGATGCAATGGGTGGTGGACAGCGACATGGCGCTGACCAGCTTCACCAGCGCCAATGCCGCCACTGGTTCCGGCTTGAGCGTGTTCGCGCGCTCCTACAACCGCGCCACGCCCTTGCCCAGCGTGAAGCTGACTCTCATTGCGCACAACAACAACGAACTGGCGACCGTCACCACCGACGGCAGCGGCCGCGCCGATTTCGATGCCGGCCTGTTCAAGGCCACCGGCGGCGACGAGCCGGTGATGGTGATGGCCTATGGCCCCGGCGGCGACTTCGCCTTCCTGGATCTGCGGCGTTCGGCCTTCGACCTCACCGACCGCGGCGTCGGCGGGCGGTCGTCACCCGGGCCCGTAGATGCCTGGCTGTACACCGAGCGCGGCATCTATCGCCCCGGCGAGACGGTGCAGGCCGTGGCCATGCTGCGCGACCGCGTCGGCGCGGCCATCACCGCGCCGCTGACCCTGGTGGCGCAGCGTCCCGACGGGTTGGAAGTGGGACGCATCACCGTTGCGGGCGACAAGCTCGCGGCCGGCAGCGCCGCCTGGACCTTGAAGCTGTCGCAAAGCGCGCCGCATGGCCGCTGGCAGATCGCCTCCTTCATTGATCCGAAGGCGCCCGCCGTGGGCCGGGTGCAGTTCGACGTCGCCGACTTCGTGCCCCAGCGCCTGAAAGTGAACGTGACGGCACTGGACAAGAGCATCAAGCCGGGCGGGGATTTCCATGTCCGGGTGGATGCCCGCTTCCTCTATGGCGCGCCGGCCGGCGAACGGTCCGGCGCCGGCGAGGCGCCCCTCGCCTCCGACGCCAATCCCTATCCGCA
>Ga0118677_10000972_pt1 | contig 61431 bp, 52 predicted proteins | sample AliMusrvi5mmetaG_FD_86154 | JGI IMG/M metagenome (GOLD analysis project Ga0118677, IMG submission 86154) | reverse complement strand
CGCTTGCCGCCAACGCTGCCCAGAGTATCTTCACTGCGCCTATGCTGGCGGTGCTCTCGGCGGTTGGCGCGCTATTGATCATCGGCATTGGGCTAACGTTGCTTGACCTCAAGAAAATCCGCATGGCGAATTTCCTGCCGGCGTTGTTAATTGGCCCGCTGATCGTCGCCATCCTGCACATGGTTGGCGTGGCGGGATTTTAGCAGCGCCAGGCGAGGCGTCCATCCAATGAAAGCGCTTGTGATCGTTGAGTCGCCAACCAAGGCAAAGACGCTTGGCCCAATCCTGGGCACAGGATATACAGTGCGGGCGAGCATGGGGCATGTCCGCGACCTGCCTGTGCATGAACTGGGCATCGCTGTCGACGATGACTTCAAGCCCGCGTATGCCGTCCTGCGTCAGAAATCGAAGACGGTCAAGGCGTTGCGCGAAGCACTGGCAAATGCAGATGTCCTCTATCTCGCGACCGATCCCGACAGAGAAGGCGAAGCCATTGCGTGGCACTTGTTGCAGGTGCTCAAACCCCGCAATATGAAAGTGCAACGCGTCACGTTTCACGAAATTACGCCGGATGCAATCAAGAAGGCTTTCTCAAAACCCGGTGGATCCCTCGACATCAACCTGGTGGACGCGCAGCAGGCCCGGCGCGTGCTCGACCGGCTGGTCGGATATCAGGTCAGCCCGTTGCTGTGGAAGACGAAACTTGGCAAGAGCGCCGGTCGCGTGCAAAGCGTGGCGTTGCGGCTGGTGGTTGATCGCGAGCGCGAGATCCGCGCGTTTGTGCCGCAGGAATACTGGAGCATCCACGCGGATCTTGCCAAAACCGAGGATCACGCAAAGCACTTTGTGGCGCGCCTGGTCCAGATTGGCAATCGGAAAGTGGGGCTCGATCAACCGATCATGCCGAAGACGCGCGCCGAGGCCGACCAGATCATCGCGGCGCTTGCAGGCGCGAACTATCGTGTCAAGGCCGTCAAGCAGGAGAAGAAGCTGCGCAAGCCTTGGCCGCCTTTCACCACCAGCACGTTGCAGCAATCCGCATCTGCCCGGCTGGGGATGTCGCCCGCGGACACGATGAAAATCGCGCAGGAGTTGTACGAAGGGATTGATATTGACGCCGGCAAGGCGGTCGGTCTGATCACCTACATGCGCACAGACTCGACCGCGATATCGGCGGAGGCACAGCAAGCGGCGCGTGAGATGGTGACGCAGACGCTCGGCGCTAAATACCTGCCTGCAAGCGCGCCGGCGTATGCCACAAAGGTCAAGAATGCGCAGGAGGCGCATGAGGCCATACGCCCCACGGATGTGCTGCGTTATCCGAATGTGATTAAGCCGCACCTGAGCGAACGCCAGTTTATGGTGTATGACCTGATCTGGCGGCGGTTCGTCGCGTCGCAGATGGCGGCTGCGGTATACGACAGCACTACGGTGGATGTCATCGCTACACCCGTTTCAGCCGCTCTCCCGCCTGCACTACAGGAACCCGGAACACACACGACGTCGGCGGTCTTTCTGTTCCGCGCCACTGGCCGCGAATTGGCTTTTGATGGTTTCCTGCGCGTGTGGCAGGAGGCAGAAGACAAGGCGGAAGAGGGCGAAGAGCTACAGAAGCTCCCGTCAGTGCAGGCAGAGGAAAGGCTCGATCTGCTCGAATTGCTGACACGCCAGCACTTTACCCAGCCGCCATCGCGCTATACCGAAGCGGCGCTGATCAAGGCGCTGGAAGACCGTGGGATTGGCCGCCCAAGCACCTACGCGGCAATCATGGCAACCTTAAAGGCGCGCGAGGTGGTGGCGCTCGAAAAACGGCTGCTGAGACCCACGGCGCAGGGCGAGGCAATCTGTGACGGCTTGGTCGCGGCATTTCCGCAGGTCATGGATTATGGCTTTACGGCGCAGGTCGAGGACTGGCTGGACGATGTCTCGCGCGGCGATGTCAGCTGGGTCAAGGTGCTCCATGATTTTTACACGCCTTTTGCGCAGGCGTTGGGCGAGGCTGAAGCGAAGTTTCGCAGCGTCCCGCGCCCGCCGGCTGAACCAGTCACCGCAGGCCACCAGGGGAACGCCGCTGATGCGTCGTCAGGCGGGACAAAGAAAACCACTCGGACGCGGCGCACGCGTGGCAGTGGAACGGCCGGTAAACGCGCGCGCACGCGCGCGACAAAGACGAAAAAGTCGTCCCCGGTGCTGACAGCGGTCAAGTGCCCGATCTGTGGCGCCCCGATGGTGCAGCGCACAGGGCCGCATGGGTCATTTCTGGGTTGTTCGACCTATCCGAAATGCAAGGGGACACGCAAGGTCGAGGCGCTGGAAACGCCTGCGCCGTCCAGCGATGGCTGAGGCCGCCGACATGAGGAGCTATTAAGTATGCTTTGCTACTACTTGAACGAATCTGCCCGCGCCAATGGCGTGACGCCGCTTGTTTCACCCAAGCCGGGCGATGCCGGATATGACATCCGCAGCAATGAGCGTCTGGAGTTGCATCCCGACGAACAGGCGGTCATCGCAACGGGGCTGCATGTGCAGATCCCTGCCGGAATGGTCGGTGTTTTGAAGGATCGCAGTTCAATGGCGCGCGCGGGTCTGCGTGTTTCAGGCGGCGTGATTGATGCATCGTATCGCGGTGAGATTCTGGTGCTGCTTGAGAACCGCGGCCATTCACCCTATAAGATCAATGTGAATGACCGCATTGTGCAGATGCTGGTGACGCCATGCTATACCGAAACCACCCGTCAGGTCACCGATCTTGCTGACCTGGGCGCCACCGAGCGGGGTGGGGGTGGTTTCGGTTCGACCGGCATCGAATAGATCGACAATCAACTTGGTTGAGTGCCTGATGTCAGGACACTTTTAGAAATCAGGCGCAATCGGGACGGCATGATCTGGAAACACCGGCACAACGATCAATCTGAGCGTTCGTTACTACCATTCTCAGGTTCAGAAATATGCATCGTCTCGCCTCGTTTAGCGGACTCAAGTCTCTTCAACACGAAGGTCGTCAAGCAAAATGCGCATCAAACGCCTCGGTCAATTGGTCACGCGCAAGGTCGATCACGGCAGCAACTTGATCTCGCGTCACAGAAGGGAAGTCTTCGAGAAAATCATCAATAGTATGGCTGGTTTTGAGGTAATCCATCAAGTTCTTTATGGGCACCCGTGTGCCTGCGAAGACGAGTGTGCCGCCCAAGACATCTTCTGAAGACATGATGACCTGATTTGGTTTCATCGCTAAACTCCGTTTGCGCTTCCTATAGCTTATTGGGCAGGATGGTTTCTGGAAGGGATGTTTCACCCATCAGATAGCGATCCACCCGCCGCGCCAGGCGCCGACCCGCTGCGATGGCGCCGACAACCAGCCAGGCGCCGGTGTTTGCATCACCCGCCGCAAATATGCCGGGGACGTTGGTCATCATTTCAGGATTCACCTTTACGTTGCCTCGCGCATCGTATTCGACATTGAGGCTGTCGAGCAAGCCGTCATGCACGGGGCGCACGAAGCCCATCGCAAGGAGCACCAGGTCGGCCTTGATCTCGAACTCGCTCCCGGGCACGGGAGTCATCACCGTGCGCCCGTCGGGCGACTTGGCCCACTCCAGCCGCACGCACTCCATCGCAGTCACATGCCCCTCTTCACCCTTAAAACGAACGGTATTGACCGACCAGTCGCGAGCCCCGCCTTCCTCATGCGACGTGCTGCTGCGAATGATGAGCGGCCATTGCGGCCATGGGTTGTTGTCGGGGCGAGACTCCGGAGGTCGGGGCAGCACTTCGAGTTGCTGCACGCTGAGTGCGCCCTGGCGGATCGCAGTGCCGAGGCAATCGCTGCCCGTGTCGCCGCCGCCGATGATGACAATGTGCTTTCCTGTTGCCAGAATGGATTGCTCTTCAGCAATGGTTTCGCCGGCAACGCGACGATTGTTTTGCGACAGATACTCGATCGCGAGGTGCACGCCTTTTAATTCGCGACCGGGGACGGGTAAATCGCGGGGTTGCATTGCGCCAATCGTGATGCAGACGGCATTGAAACCGCGGCGCAGATAGTCGACTGAAACATCCTTGCCGATTTCCACCTGACACTTGAATGAAACACCTTCGGCGCGAAGTTGATCGAGACGGCGATCCAGCACCTTCTTGTCGAGTTTGAAGTCGGGTATGCCGTAGCGCAGTATGCCGCCGGGTTTGTTGGCCTTATCGAAAACGACGACCTTGTGACCCGCGCGGCGCAACTGCTGCGCCGCCGCTAATCCCGCAGGGCCTGATCCGATGATGGCCACCCGCTTGCCTGTCAGGATCGTTGGCGGTCTGGGCTGCACCCAGCCCTCGTCGAAGGCTTTCTCGATTACTTCCAACTCGATCTCGCGAATGCTGGTGGCCTGGCTGTCAATCGCATTGACACACGATGTTTCACACAACGCCGGGCACACCCGTCCTGTGATTTCAGGGAAGTTATTTGTGGACTGCAGCAGGTCTGCCGCCTCGCGCCAACGCTCGCGATGAACGAGGTCTACAAACTCCGGCACCACGTTGTCGAGTGGACATCCTGCGCTGTGACAGAACGGCACGCCACAATCCATGCACCTTGCGGCTTGCTCGCGGACTTCATCAGCGCTCATGCGCTGCCTGAATTCCTGGAAATGCAGGATGCGCTCGGTTGCTGGCTGCTTTTCAGCGATCTTGCGTTCGATATTTATGAACCCGGTTGATTTATCCATTATTAAGCCTGTTCCACCTTTTCACCCTCGGTACGACGCACATTGCGTTCAACCTTCTTCATTTGACCCAGTGCGCGGCGATATTCCATGGGGAATACCTTCACAAACATGCGGCGCACAATATCCCAGTCGTCGAGCATGAAGCGCGCGCGCTGGCTGCCGGTATATTGCCAGTGCTTTTCTATCATGCCGTAAAGTTCATCGATGTCCTCTTGATCTGTCAGCGGGTCCAGGTCAACCATGTCATGGTTGACCAGCGTGTCGACATCCTGCGTGGGGTCATACAGGTAGGCAATACCACCGCTCATACCGGCCGCGAAGTTCACCCCAATCGGGCCGAGCACAGCCACCACGCCACCCGTCATGTACTCGCAACCATGATCGCCGACGCCCTCTACGACGGCGCGCGCGCCCGAATTGCGCACTGCAAAACGCTCACCGGCCAGGCCGTTTAAGTAGACCTCCCCGCAGGTGGCGCCATACAGAACCGTATTACCCACGATGACGTTTTGCGCCGGGTCAAAGCGCGTGTTGCGTGGCGCCCGGATCACCAGCCGGCCGCCCGAAAGCCCCTTTCCGACGTAATCGTTCGCATCCCCTTCCAGGAAGAGCGAAAGCCCCCGCGCGGCGAAGGCGCCGAAGCTCTGACCAGCCGATCCGGTAAAGCTGAATGTAATTGAATCATCGGGCAGGCCTTTATGCCCATGGCGCCGCGCGATTTCAAATGACACCATCGCGCCCGTTGTGCGATTGCTGTTGCGGATCGCGTAGCTCTTTTCGACTTTGCCTGTGCCCGCTTCAATCACGGGCATGGCGTCTGTTAACAATTTGAGATCGAGCACGTTGTCGATCCCGTGATCCTGCGCTTGCACCCTGTACCGCGCCACTGATGCAGGCGCATCGACCTTGTGCAGAATGGCGGAGAAGTCGAGTTCCTTCGCCTTCCAGTGTGTGATGTTCTCTCGCGCCTTCAGAAATTCGACGCGACCGATCATCTCATCCACGGTGCGCACGCCGAGTTGTGCCATGATCCCGCGCAACTCTTCGGCGACGAAGTGGAAGTAGCGTATCAGGAATTCGGGTTTCCCCTGGAAACGGGCTCGCAAACGCGGATCCTGTGTGGTGATACCCATGGCGCAGGTGTTTAGATGGCACTTGCGCTGCATCACGCAACCCAGGACGATCAGCGGGCTCGTGCCGAAGCCATATTCCTCTGCGCCGAGGAGCGCCGCCATGGCTATGTCACGCCCGGTGCGCATCTGCCCATCCGCCTGCAGACGGATTCGCCCGCGCAGGTCATTTTTCACCAGGGTCTGGTGCGTCTCGGAAATCCCCAGTTCCCATGGCAATCCGGCATGTTTGATGCTGGAGAGCGGGCTCGCGCCGGTTCCACCGTCGCCGCCGCTGATCAGCACCATGTCGGCATGCCCCTTGCACACGCCGGCGGCAATCGTGCCCACGCCCGCTTCTGAAACCAGCTTAACGCTGATGCGCGCGGTCGGGTTGGCGTTTTTCAAGTCGAAGATCAACTGCGCCAGATCCTCGATCGAGTAGATATCGTGATGAGGGGGTGGGGAGATGAGGCTGACGCCGGGCGTGGCGTTGCGCGTCTTCGCGATTTCGACATTCACCTTGTGGCCGGGCAGGTGGCCGCCTTCTCCGGGTTTCGCTCCCTGTGCGATCTTTATCTGGATTTCTTTGGCATTGGCCAGATACTCCGCAGTGACGCCAAAGCGGGCGGAGGCGACTTGTTTGACGCTACTGCTGCGCGAATCGCCATTGGGCATGGGCGTATAGCGCGCCGAGTCTTCGCCGCCCTCGCCGCTGTTCGAGCGCGCGCCCATGCGGTTCATTGCAATCGCCATCGACTCGTGCGCCTCGCGGCTGAGAGATCCAAAGGACATTGCGGCAGTGGTGAAGCGCTTCACAATCTCATCCGCAGATTCGACCTCGGCCAGCGGAACGGGGGTTGCGCCGTCTGTCTTGAAGTCGAGCAAGCTGCGCAATGTCACCCAGCGGTTCTCCTGGCAGTTGATCTCATCCGCATACTTCTTGTAAAGCTGCGGGTTGTTCTGCCGAGTGGACTGCTGCAGATAGTGAATCGCTTCGGGCGACCACAGGTGACGCTCGCCATCCATCCTTAAGGAGTAGAACCCGCCGCTATTCAGTGAGAGATCGACGCCGCGGCGTATTTCATAGGCCTGTGTGTGGCGCATGAGGGCTTCGCGAGCCACATGCGTGATGCCGATCCCACCGATGCGCGACGTTGTTTTTGTGAAGTACTTAGCGACAAACTCCTTGTTGAAACCAAGGCACTCGTAGATCTGCGCACCGTTGTAACTGCGCAGTGTCGAGATGCCCATCTTTGACAGTATCTTGAGAATGCCGTCGCTGACTGCCTTGATGTAGTTCTCGATGGCATCCTGCAGCGTCAATGTTTTGGGGAGTTCGCCTTGTGCATGCAGGCTGGCGACGGTTTCGAAGGCGAGATAGGGGCAAATAGCGTCGCAGCCATAGCTGAGCAATAGCGCAAAATGATTCACCTCGCGCGGTTCGCCCGATTCAACGATCAGCCCGACGCGATTGCGGATGCCGGCGTTGATCAGGTGGTGGGCGACGCCAGATGCGGCCAGGAGACTGGGAATAGGCGCCCGATCTGACGAGGTATTTCGGTCGCTCAGGATAATGATGTGGTATCCCTGCTCGACACACGCCGCCGCTTTCTGACACAGATCATCCATCGCGGCTTCCAGCGCGTCTTCGCCCAGATTTGCATCGAACAGGGTTTCGAGCGTCATGGCGCGGAACTCGGGCAGCTTGGATAAGCGAATGCGTTCCAGATCGACCGTGGTGAGGATAGGCGCGCGCAGTTTCAGACGCCGCGCATGATCGGGTTTTTCTTCCAGGATGTTTCCCTCACCCCCCAGGAAGGTGGTGAGTGACATGACCAGGCGCTCGCGGATCGGGTCAATCGGCGGGTTCGTCACCTGCGCGAAAATCTGTTTGAAGTAGCTGAACACCAGTTGGGGCTGGTCTGAAAGCACCGCTAGTGGCGTGTCGTTGCCCATGGATCCAATGGGCTCAGTTGCGGATGACGCCATCGGCCGGATGAGCACATTCAAGTCTTCGCGCGTATACCCAAAAACGGTCTGGCGCGTCAACAATGTGGCGGGTTCATAATCTGTCGCGCCCGCTCCGATGCCGAAACCTTGAAACTCAATACGGTTCGCTGTCACCCAGCGACGGTAGTGTTGCTGGCGGGTGATGTCCGCCTTGACTTCATCGTTGGTTAGCACGCGTTGTTTGGCGACATCGACGATCATCATCTTGCCGGGGCGCAGTCGGCCGCGCTCAACGATATCATCCGTATCGAGTTCCAGCGCGCCGGTTTCGGATCCAAGCACGAGCAGGTCATTCCGGGTAATGGTGTAGCGCAAAGGTCGCAGGCCATTACGGTCGAGGATGCCGCCGGACTGCACACCGTCGGTAAAGAGGATTGCCGCCGGCCCGTCCCATGGTTCCATGATGTTGGCGTGGTACTCATAAAACCCGCGCCGGTCATGCCCCATGTAGTACTTGTCTCCCCATGCTTCAGGGATCATCATCAGGATCGAGTGGGGCAGGCTGCGACCGCCCAGATAGAGCATCTCAAGCATGTTGTCGAAGCAGGCGGAGTCGCTCATGCCTTCAATGATGATCGGCATCAGTTTCTTGATGTCGTCTCCAAAGGCTTTGGTAGCCAGCATTGACCGGCGCGCCATCAGCTTGTTGATGTTTCCACGCAGCGTGTTGATCTCGCCGTTATGGCACATCGCGCGAAATGGCTGTGCCAGTGGCCAGCTTGGGAACGTGTTTGTGCTGTAGCGGGCGTGCACGATCGAGACGGCGGAGGTTACCTGCGGGTCGTTCAGTTCGGGGTAGAACTTGCCCAACTGGTGCGCCATCATCATGCCTTTGTAGACGATGGTGTGGCTGCCGAGGCTGGGCACATAGAATCGGTCGGCGATTATGCCCCCTTCTTTGATGGCCGCGTTTTCGGCCACGCGCCGCGCGACATACATTTGGCGTTCAAAAGTCAGATAATCCACGCCGGGATTCGCCACAAAGACCTGCATAACCTCGGGCACGGTGCTGCGGGCCGTCACGCCAACCGTCATTGGGTCAGTCGGCACGCGACGCCATCCCAGTACTTTCATGTCTTCGTCGCGCAGGGCCTTCTCGAATATCTCCATGCAACGTCCGGCGTTGTCGCGCGGGGTAAAAAGCATGCCGACGGCGTATTGGCCGGGCGCCGGAAGGTGAATACCCAGATCACTGCATTGCGCCTTGAGAAAGGCGTGCGGCACATGCATCAGGATGCCGGCGCCATCGCCGGTGTCGGGGTCGCTGCCAACGGCGCCGCGATGACTCAGATTTTCGAGCATTTCGAGACCCATACGGACGATCTCGTGCGACTGAGCGCCCTTGATATTCGAGATCAGTCCAACGCCGCAGGCGTCGTGTTCAAACGCCGGATCGTATAGACCCTCGGCTTTGGGAAACTGTGATTTACAGTCTGAGTCATTCATAACAATCATAACAATAACCTTCTGGATTGCAGTAAATAGATTGTGCGACTTGGTACTGGCGCGAAGATACCTGTAGTGATGAGCGTCCTGGCTCAGGCGGAGGGGGCTCCGCTTAAGGTAGCATGTATAACATGTAATCTGTCATAAACAAGTGACTTTTGTCATTATAAAGCCGGAGACTTCACGTATTGGTCATGCGCGAGCCCGATTTTTGCTGTCCAGCGCGACAGTCCCAGCATTGTTACTCGTCTCGTTATCACCAGCAAGCCATGACCCAGACCACCCCGACCAAAACATATTGACATGTTCGCGCCACCATGATACTATCCGCCCCATCTTGGGGCCTGGAATTCTGGTCCCGGTGCTTGGAGCCATATGCAACAGCCAGCTGTACCTCGTTCGCCGTTAAGGATCACGTCGACTGTGCGACAACCGGGATGTCAATTAAGGCATTCAGTGTGCGGCTGGAGGTCACGAATATGTCGATAGGTTATGCTGCGCGCCGCATTGGCGTCTTCCTTCTTATCATCTTCGTCGCTGTCACCATCAACTTCATCATGCCTCGCATGCGGGCAACGAATCCGATCGAGCAGCGCCTGTACACGATGGCCGCCCAGGGTGGCGTCTACGGCAACCAGATCGAGGAGATGATCAAGATCTACAACGAGAAGTTTGGGCTGAACAAGCCTCTCTACGTCCAGTACCTGAATTACTGGCGGGATCTGTTTAACCTTGACTTGGGCAAGTCCCTCGCTTTCTACCCGCAAACGGCACTGGAGATGATTCTGCGTGCCGCGCCATGGACGCTTGGTCTCCTCATCGTTTCTACCCTCCTGGCGTTTGTCCTGGGCACGGCGTTTGGCGCACTGATGGCCTGGCCCAAGACAAGCCGCATCGCACTTGGGCTTTCACCGCTTTTTATGACCCTCTCGGCAATTCCTTATTACCTGTTGGGCATGCTGTTCGTCTATGTAGTGGCGATGGGTTGGCATCTGCTGCCGGTCGGCGCAGCGTTCTCGGCCGGCATGACCCTTAAGCCTGATTGGGCAACCGTACTGGACATTGGCCGTCATGCGATCCTTCCGTCCGCATCGATCGTGCTGTCTGGCATCGGCTCCTGGGGCCTCGGTATGCGGGCGATGATGAAGACCACCCTGGGCGAAGACTATCTGCGCATGGCGGAAGCCAGCGGTCTCCGTTCGCGCACGATATTCATGCGCTACGCCTTGCGCAACGCGATGCTGCCCCAGATTACCTCTCTGGCGATCTCGCTGTCCCTGATCATGTCGGGCTCCGTGCTCGTCGAGGTCATCTTCGGCTACCCGGGCGTGGGAAGTCTTCTATTCGCCGCGATTGCCAACAATGATTACTTTCTCATCCAGGGCATCACCCTGTTCATCATCCTCTCGATTGGAGTCGTATTACTGGCGCTGGATCTCGTCTATCCACTCATCGACCCGCGCATCAGATATCGGCGAGGTTAGCTGGCATGGCAGAAAGAAAAGAGCCCCCGATCTTCGAATGGATTAACCGCTATCGCCTGGTGGCAGCGGGCATCGCCATCGTCGCATTCATCTCACTTTTTGGTGTTGTCGGCAGCTTGTTTGTGCCGCGTGGCATGGCAGACGTAGGCGCGGGGCGAGTAGCCAAGCCGCCGTCGATCGACCACTTGCTTGGGACTGATCAGCAGGGCCGGGATGTGCTGGCTGATATTATTTATGGGACGCCGGCCTCGTTGGAAATCGGCCTGATCGCCGGCGTAATCGGTGTGGTTGTTGGCACTTTGTTGGGCATGATCGCCGGCTACGCTGGCGGCGTTGTTGACGAGGTCATCCGAGTGTTCATCGATGTCCTGTTGACGATCCCGAATCTGATGATCCTGATCATCGTCGCGTCCATGGTAGGCAGTGTGAGCATCGAGAGCATGGCCTTGATCATCGCCGCGCTCGCGTGGATGTGGCCGGCTCGCACGGTGCGCGCCCAGGTGCTGACGATTCGCGAGCGTATGTATGTGCAGGTGGCAAAGCTCAATGGCGCGGGCCCACTGAAGATCGTGTTCCAGGAACTGCTGCCAAACCTGCTCCCATATCTGGCTGCCAACCTGGTCGGCTCGGTTTCCGGGGCGATCCTGGCTTCGGTTGGCCTGTCGACACTTGGGCTGGGACCAATGACCAGTCCGTCGTTGGGACTGACGATCTATTGGGCGATTCACTATGGCGCTCTGCTGCGTCAGATGTGGTGGTGGTTCATGCCGCCCATCGTGATCATCGTGTTCCTTTTCCTCGGGTTGTTCATGTTGAGCCAGGGTCTGGACCAGATCGCGAACCCCAGGCTCCAAGCGAAGCAATGATGGCAGACATTTCGTCCTATAGGAGCGCGGTGTGAACCAGAGTATCCTCCAGGTGCGCGATCTTCGGGTGTATTACCATACGAACGACGGCGCGGTCAAGGCGGCCAACGGTGTGACCTTTGATTTGCGCATCGGCGAGCGCCTGGGCTTGGTCGGCGAGTCCGGGTCTGGCAAGTCGACCATCGCGATGGCCCTGATGCGGCTGATTAAGCCGCCCGGCAAGATCGAGGGTGGACAGGTGCTTCTTGACGGCGTTTCCTTGCTCGACTTGCCCGAGGAGAAGATGCGCCAGATGCGGCTGAAGGAGATCGCGCTAGTGGCCCAGGGCGCGATGAACTCTCTCAATCCAGTAATGCGGGTGCGGCCTCAGATCGAGTGCGCGCTGCGCGACCACGACGTGAAGCTGTCCTCAATTGCGTTGTCTGACCGCATCAACGAATTACTCGACATGGTGGGTCTGCGCCGGAACGTTGCGGATCTGTACCCCCATGAGTTGAGCGGCGGCATGAAGCAGCGCGTGTGCATCGCCATCGCGATCTGTCTGCGGCCGAAGGTGATCATTGCCGATGAGCCGACGAGTGCCCTTGACGTCGTTGTCCAGCGCCAGGTGATGGAGACGCTGAAGACACTCGGCAAGGCCCTGGGGGCGTCGATCATCCTCATCGGCCACGACATGGGACTGATGGCTCAGGCCGTCGATCGCATTGGGGTCATGTACGCCGGCGACCTGGTCGAGACGGGCAGCGTCGCGGAGGTCTTCGCCGATCCCATCCATCCGTACACCAAGTTGTTGATAGCCAGCTTGCCGACCCTCGAACGCAAGGAGGCAGCCCGGGGAATCCCCGGATTGGCGCCGTCGCTCCGCAATCGGCCAGTGCGGTGTCCGTTCCAGCCTCGCTGTCCGGTCGCGATTGATCGCTGCCAGACCGAAGAGCCGATCCTACGGGAGGCCCGCCCGATGCGCGAGGTGGCCTGCCATCTTTACTCGAGTGAATCGAGCCGCGTCATGGAGGCATCATGACCGCACTGCTTGAAGCCCGGCGCCTGACGAAAGTGTATGGAGGGGGGCTCTTCAACAAAAGCAAAGCCCTGGTGGCGCTCGACGATCTCTCGCTCGCCATCGAGGATGCGCCGCCGACCATCACCGCCGTCGTGGGTGAGAGCGGTAGCGGCAAGACAACGTTCAAGCGGCTTCTCCTGGGTTTGAGCGAGCCGACCACCGGTGAAGTGCTCTATCGCGGCGTCGATCTGCGCCGGTTGGACCGGGATCAGCGCCGGCAGTTTCTGCGCGACGTCCAGGCGATTTTCCAGGATCCCGACGAGGTCTACAACCCCTTCTACAAGATCGACCATGTGCTCCAGGCCCCGGTCGCGAACTTCGGACTGGCCTCGTCCAAGGCGCAGGCGCTTGCGCTAATCGAGCAAGCCCTCGTGTCGGTCGGCCTGCGCCCGGAGGAGACGCTGGGGCGCTACCCGTACCAGCTCAGTGGTGGCCAGCGCCAGCGGATCATGGTGGCGCGCTCGCTGATCATGAGCCCGCGCCTGATCATCGCCGACGAGCCAGTCTCGATGGTCGACGCGTCGCTGCGCGCCACCATCATCGACACATTGCGCGACCTGAACCGCCGGCTTGGCATCTCGATCATCTATATCAGCCACGACCTCACGACGGCGTACCAACTCAGCGAGAACATCGTGGTGCTCTACCGCGGTGGGGTGGCCGAGGCCGGCGCAATTGATCGGGTTGTGCAACAGCCGGAGCATCCCTACACTCGTCTACTCATCGGGGCAGTGCCTCTCCCCGACCCCAAGCGTCCCTGGGGGCACGTGGAGAACGTGGTTGAGGAGACGGAAAAAGTTCGAGCGGAGAGGAAAGGGTGCCTATTCGCAAATCGCTGCCCGCACAGGATGCCGATGTGTGACGAGGCCAGGCCGCCGCAGTTTCAGACGGCCCCCCACCACGTGACCGCCTGCTATCTGTACCGTGAATCGTCCGCGACCACGTCAACGACGCTCCAGCAGAACTTTGTGGATCGCTCGAATTTGGCGCCCTCATAAGGGCAAATTGCGACTCGGAAATTTGACAAGCTCGGAGGTGTCTTATATACTCATTCTGCCCATGCGTTGAGGCACACACCTTTCAATAGAAGGTGTTCATTGCCGCCACTCGCAGTTTACTTGGTCGAATAAGCTTATTCATTCAGTCCAGGAAGGTGAGATTAGTATGGCGAGAAATATGACCCGTCGACAGGTTCTCCAGACACTTGGCGCGACAACAGTAGCAGGGATATTGGCCGCCTGCGGCGCGCCGGCCGCGACGACAGCCCCAAGCTCGACTCAAGCGCCAGCCGCGACGACAGCCCCAGCTGCGACGACTGCTCCAGCCGCGCCCACCGCGACGACCGCTGCTGCCGCGACCACGTCGACCCAGCCCAAGCCGATGGCTCCCAAGAAAGACGTTGCCCGCAAAGACACGATGTACTATTCCAGCGGCACCGTCACCGAGATCACAAACGCACAAAACTTCAACGTCTACTCGGTCGGTCAGTTAGGTAATATTCGCGGCATACTGAACCGGACACTCTTTGAGTTCCTGTATATCTACAACCACAACGACGGCAGCGAGATTCCCTGGCTTGCCGAGAGTTACAAGGTCTCCGACGACGCCAAGAGTGTGGCCGTCGTGATCCGCAAGGGCGCGATGTGGTCCGACGGCAAGCCCTTCATAGCTGACGACATCAAGTACACACTCGAGACGTTGCGCGACACGTCGGCCCTGACCTTCTCGTCGGACATGAAGGAATGGGTGAAAGACGTCACGGTGACCGACGATCAACACTTTACCATCAACCTGAACAAACCCAACCCCCGCTTCTTCTACTTCTATTTCGTCGAGAATTCGGAGATCCAGATCGCGATCATGCCCAAGCACATCTGGCAGGGGCAGGATTGGACCACGTTCGCGTTCTACGACCCGGACAAGGGTTGGCCGATAGGCACCGGGTCGTTCAAGCTGGTGGAGGCGTTGCCGCAGGGCCAGTTCTACGATCGCGACGACAACTGGTGGGGCGCCAAGACCGGCTTCCAGCAGCCGTCTAAGGTCACGCGCATTGGATATATACCAACCGGCGACGCTAACGCGACCACCGCCCGCTTCATCAACAACGAGATAGACGCCGACGTCACCTTGCAACCTGGCGTCTTCACATCCGCAATCGCGCAGAACCCGAAAATCCAGACCTGGCATGCGCAGGGGCCGATCTGGGGCGCTCCCGACGCCTGCCTCTACACACTGGGGCTCAACACCCAGTGGGGTCCGATGGCCGACGCGCATGTTCGCCGAGCCGTTCAAGCGGCAATCGACCGGTCGAAGATCATTGACTTGGCCTACGAGGGCTCCACGGCCAAGCTGGTGGTGCCCTTCTCAACCTTCGGCGGCCTCGTGCCCTACACGAAGCTGGTCGACGACATCATCAAGAAGTACAACCCTGACAATCCCAGCGCTGACCTGGTCGCAAGCGAGATGAAGGCTGCCGGGTACGCGAAGGGTAGTGACGGTATGTGGGCCAAGGATGGCAAGACCCTGACGACTCCGTTGTGGGTGGCAAGCTGGCTCGGACCAATGGGACCGGTGATCGAGAAGCAGCTTCGTGATGCTGGTTTCGACGTAAAGATGAAGATCAACGAGACCGATAGCACTGAGTTCTTTAACACCGTCCAGACCGGCAAAGCGGACATATGGGTCATCGTCCACTGCGGGAGCAGCCGCGAACCCTGGGGCACGCTCCAGCACTACCACAGCAAGTTCAATTCGCCTGCGCAGGGACAGAAGGACAACTACATCTGGGCAAACAGCCAATACAAGAACCCCGACTACGACGCCATCATCAACAAGATGGACACCGTTCTGCCCTCTCCGACGGATAAGGGCTACACCGATCTGGTGCGCCAGGCCATAGAAATCTACCTGCGCGACGTGGTCGAGATCACGGTATCGGAGGAGACTTGGCTCAGATGCAACAATAACACGTACTGGACGGGCTGGCCGAGTGAAAAGAACCCCTATGTTGCGCCCTACGACCTCTGGGCGGGCTTCTTGCTCGCGCAACTGAAGGTCCAGCCGGCGTAACCGTTTCCAGGATAACTGCCGCAGAACATGGTTGCCGGGCCAGGCGCAAGCAAAGCGCCTGGCCCGGCGATTTCTGGTCACCTATAGCCGAAGGTCATGCGGCGCGGAGTGCAGGATAGTTCGGATGTTATCTCGCCCATACTTACTCGTCGGACTCGGTTGCGCCGCCCTGGTGCTCGCCGTGGCCGTGTTCTTGGCGTTTCCGGTCGGCGGAGTAATATCCACGGCCATCGCTCGACTGACTGCCCCGGCGTCGACTACGGCCTCGGCAGGTAATGGCGTTGTCTGGGCCAGGATTCCCTACTGCGGTTGCTTCGACAGCCCTGCGACGGACAACGTCTCCGCAGCGTTGAAAAAAGCGCAACTTGCTGGCACGGTGAAGATATTGAATCCCACTGAAGGGTTGTTGTACTTCGTCGTCGCCTATGACCCCAAGACCGCCTCGCGTGAACAGATCGCCGCTGCAATCGTGGCTGGCGGTGGTGAGGTGGTGGCTGGCCCACCTTGATACGCGTTAGATCCACGATTGTCTCATAGAGTCTGTTTGCGAAGTTGCATAGAATCCCCGACGAGGGTGTAAGTCGACGCCAGGCGAACGAGTGTGGCGCTGTCTGGGTTGATCATGTATCACCTCTTCCATGCAACGTGTACATGATTTCGGCCGCAAGCGCGGGTTGTGCAAACAAGATGACCACTAGCCCCACGAAAAAGACCACCAGCACGCGTAAAAGCACCATGTTTAACCTCAGTGGCATATCGAGAAGACTTACAGTTCAAGTGTGCTATGTGAGCGCATTGTTGTGTTACGCTATGTCCACAATGCGCAAATCATGCGCCGCGCAAATCGTGCGCCCATATCTATTCTATAAGTGAGTCTACTGAACGTGCAGAATGTTGCTACTGTAAAGCCAGAGTCGTCGGATATCGCCGCGGAATCATCCCCCTCGGCGGCTGCTTCCGGCCATTCGCGGTTACCTTATTTGCCCGGTATTGATGGCTTGCGCGCGATCGCAGTCCTTGCCGTCCTGTTTTACCATGCCGAAGTGCCATGGATGCCGGGTGGTTTCCTTGGTGTCGAGGTTTTCTTTGTTATCAGTGGCTACCTGATTACGGGTCTGCTGCTGGCAGAATGGCGGAAGAACGCACGGATTAACCTGGGTCGCTTCTGGTTCCGGCGCGCTCGCCGGCTACTCCCGGCCGTCTTTTTGCTCCTTCTGGTAGTCCTGCTTTTCGCTGTGCTCTTCCTGCCAAATGAGGTCGCATCTCTGCGCTTCGATGTGCTGGCAGCAGCCGTATATGTCAGTAACTGGTACCAGGTCTTTAGCCACCAATCCTACTTTGAAGCCATCGGCCGGCCGCCGTTACTGCGGCACCTCTGGTCGCTGGCCGTCGAAGAGCAGTTTTACCTTGTCTGGCCGGTGATTCTGGCGCTTGCCTTGCACTGGCTGCGTCCGCGCAGGCAGGTTGTGTTTCCGTTGCTTACACTGGCGTTGGCAGCGGCATCCACTGCCTTGATGGTGATGATGTACCAACCTGACGTGGATCCATCACGCGTCTATTATGGGACAGACACCCGCGCGGCCGGTTTCCTGATCGGGGCCGCTCTTGCGATGTTCATCGCGCTGAAGCGGGATGCCGGCGTGAGTTCGCGAGGCGCCCGTGTTCTATTGGATGGGAGCGGCATCGTTGCATTGGCGGGTCTGATCGTCTGTTTCGTGAAGCTGGACGAGATCAACCCTTATCTGTACCCCGGTGGGTTCACGCTTGTCTCGCTGCTCACGGCTGTTGTGATCATCGCTGTTGTATTGCCGGGGAAACGCCTTATGCCTGGCGCGCTTGGCAATCGTTTGTTTGCCTGGATTGGACTGCGCTCCTATAGCATTTATCTATGGCACTGGCCGATCTTCAATTTGACTCGCCCCCACCTCGATATTGCCCTGGATGGCATCGCGCTTCTTATCCTGCGGTTTGCGCTCACACTCGTCTGCGCGGAACTCTCGTATCGCTATGTCGAGCGCCCCATTCGTGATGGCGCGCTGGGCAGGCTGTGGAAACGCGCCCGCACGGCAAAATCAAGGAAGCGCCTGGCGCCATGGGTTGTCGGGGTGGGGGCATCAGTCGTGCTGGCAGTTGGTATAGTCATCCCGGTTGTCAACGCAAAACCGGCGGATATCCCAGCGGAGTACGTAGAGGTTCAACCGAGCGCCACAGTAGTTGTGCCTACTGCAGCGATCCCATCAATCACGCTTTCCACCGTGGTGGTTGTCCCTGCCAAGACGATTGGCGTAAAACCGACTCCTGCAATCATCAGAACGGCAACACCCACTCCATTTGTCGTTAAAGCTACGTATCAACCGCAATGGCCTTATTCATTAGCGGTTTCCACGGTTGATGGCAGTAATACCCCGACAGGCATTCTGGTTCCGGACACAGCAACTGTAGCGCCTGGCGCAACTGCAACGATCACCGATCTGGTCCCAGGCGATACACCCACCGCAGCAGTGCCTGCAACTCTCGCGCCGGTTATTCCAATAGCGACGCCAGTTCCCTCTTTGATCACCCAGACCATCACGGATGTGCTCGGGGCCAATTACCATGTTCTTGCTATAGGTGATTCTGTCATGCTGGGCGCTTCTCTCGACTTGCAACAGGCTTTTGGCGGGGCAGAGGTCGATGCAGTTGTCAGCCGGCAGGCAGCGGCAGCGATCGTCGTGCTACAGCAGCGACGTGATGCCGGAACTCTTGGCGATATCGTTGTGCTGCATATTGGCAGCAACGGTTATGTGACGCTCAAACAGTTCGACGAGATGATGCAGATTCTTTCGGGGGTTCGAGTGGTGGCGGTGGTCAATGTGCGCGTCCCCAGACGCTGGGAAGGACCAAACAACACGTTGTTCGACGAGGGCGTCAAACGAACTTCCAATGCGGTGCTTGTTGATTGGTATTCAGCGAGCGATCCGCATCCCGAACTCTTCGTGGAAGATGGAGTACACCCGCAGCCGCCCGGACGCCGGCTCTATGCCCAGACAATAGTTGCACAGGTTAAGGCATTTGATGCGATCCTGAAGCAACGTCCGGGCACCGTAAAGCCTGCAAACTAACAACCGTTTGATCGACTTGCGTTGGGTTATTTTGATATTCTAACAACTGTTTGATAGATAATCGACTGGAAGAACTCTATTTTGTACTGCGGCTTCGTAAACGCACGGTTTGGCTTTCCCCGAATCGGCATTACAATACAAGTGTAAGCAATCAAACAGTTGTTTGGTTTAGTGGGTCTGATAGAGTACAGGAGCGGTCTAATGGCTATAGCACCACATGATTCGACGTCAGTCAAAACAGACCGGCGGCACGCTTTGATCGTTGCGGCGTTTGAGACGATTGCGGAGCGAGGTTACGAGGGACTGCGCGTGCGCGATGTTGCGTATCAGGTTGGCATCAATGGCGCAACATTACATCATTACTTCGCGACGAAAGAGGTGCTCATCCAGGCTGTGCTTGTGTACACGAATGAACGCCTGCACTCCCTGTTGCATGACCTCGCCGGGACGCCAGTCGAGCAGATGCGCGAGTATCTGCGACGGTTGCGCTTATTGGTTCGGACAGAGCCTGAGCTACTCATCGTGCTGGCTGAGACCAACCTGCGCGCGCAGCACGGCCTGGCTCAGAGTTACGCCATACAACAGGATGCATATTGGCAGAACCAGCTTGAAAACATACTGAGTGCGGGTGTTGCGCAACAGGCGTGGGGAAGGGTGATTGAGTCAGAAGCGATGGCAGCCACGATAGTGACACTGGTGGAAGGCGCCGGGTTGTGGCTGACTGCAAGACCAGATAAAGCCGAAGCGGCTATCCGGCAGATTGAGCAGTGGTTGGCGCTTAACTAATAATTAAACAGAACGAGGGTCTATCGATAAGATAGACCCTCGTTGTTTTATCCGCACAAGGCGACGATGGGAATCGAACCCATGAATAAGGGTTTTGCAGACCCTCGCCTTACCACTTGGCCACGTCGCCCAGTCAAGTTAGCCCCTTAATAATACCGCAAAATACAGAATATGGGTAGTCCTAAAATAGACTTCATGCTGGCAAAACCTGAGACGGATTATCAGACAGGCGCTGCGGTGAGTATCGCTGCGGTGATCCTCACTTACAACGAACAGAAACATATTGCAGATTGTCTTCAGACAGTGCGTTGGGCGGATACACGGATCGTGTTTGATTCAGGCAGCACGGATAATACGCAGGCCATTGCGCGTGATGCGGGCGCCACTGTCATCGCGCACCCCTTCCAGAATTTCGCCCAACAGCGGAACGCCGCACTGTCGGCGTCAAATGCCGCATGGGTCTTTTTTATAGATGCCGATGAGCGTTGTGCGGATGCGCTGGCGGTGGAACTTCGAGCCTCAGTCCGATCCAGCGATCACCCTGTGTGGGCTGTCCCACGCGACAATTACCTGTTTGGCCGGTTAACCCGTGGCGCCGGTTGGTATCCTGACTTCCAGGCGCGGTTATTTCAGGTCGGTCGCGCGTCGTTCGACCCCTCACGTGAGGTTCATGAGGTCGCCCTGTTTCAGGGGACAATGGGTTACTTGAAAAACACACTGGTTCACTATAACTACGAAACGGTGGATCAGTTCCACATGAAGCAGAAGAAGTATGCTGAACTTGACGCCGGGATTCTATTCAAGCAGGGCATACGGCCAAAACCCCGCAATTTTGTCTTGCAGCCGGCGCGGGAGTTCCGGCGGCGTTTCATTCAATTGAAAGGGTATCAGGATGGGCTGCACGGTCTGCGCTTGTGCGCTTTGACGGCTTATTACAACTTCGATATGTATCGGCGCCTGGCGCGGATGTGGCGCGCGTCTTAGTCAGCTTTCTCGCCGGATTCCGAGGCGACCGGAGCTTCCTTTGATCGCATTAGCGGCCTGAGGAGCACACGGCGACCGCCTGCGCGCATCGGATATGCCACATGGCGAGCCTGTGCAGGCGCGGGAGTGGATTTGTTCGAGGCGCGCACTACGCGCGCCATTCGCAGCCTCTCAAGCAGCGTGGCGCCCGGATTTGGTTTATCCGCTGCTGGTTTTTGCGACGAGGTTGCTGTAACCGAAATAGGTTCGGGCGTTGGGGAGATGTCCTGTGATTGTGATATCGAGGCGGCTTGCGGCGCCGGCATGGCGATGTCACTGCTATATTGAGGGATGCTCACTCGTCTGATCGCAAGCGCGGGGATAGCAAAGATGGCAAACGAGAATGCGACGATAGCGAATATGGCTGTCAATTGGGCTGTGAGTTGGCCGGGATCGGTTGCCGCTGCCCCGGCTGAGACTAATCCACTGATGCCCAGCCCATTTATTCCCAGGTATGCCTTCGCGCCTACGCTATTCCATCCGCTCCCATAGTTTCCGTTGGCAAATAGGCCAACGCACATCAAACCAGCGATGCCCGCAAGTAGTGATGTGGTGACAATCCCAATATCATCTCGAATTCGCAAGACCATTGTCATTGTGTAGGCGCCCAGTATGGCGATGAGTGCGGCCAATAGTCCGAGAAGGGCAGCCACGCCGGACGAGTACAGAATTCCACCGGCGGCAGTCATGATCAGCGCTGCGAGAACGGCTCGCCCGGTGATCAGGATATCCGGACGGTGCAGCGCGAACGCGCTATACGCCAGAGCAACCAGACTCGCAACACTACACGCAACCAGGATGTTGATCGTGTATTGACTTGTCGCGCTCTCGGCCACTGTTGGGTATAGAGAATTTCCTGCGAAGAAGGCGCAGGCTCCAATAATCATACAGACGATGCCAATCAGCGCCCTGAACGGATGGTAACTGGCCGGCAGCTGTGGTGGAAGCGACTGTTGGTCGCGCGACCCTCGCAACAGCCACGCCATGCCGGCGGCTCCTGCCGTCACTGCCGCAGTGCTCACACCGCCAATGTCGACGGCGCCATGACCCAGGTTCAGGTTGATGCCCAGGGCGCCCAGCCATCCGCCGCCCCATAGCCAGAATCCTGCGACTGGGAAAATGAAACCGCTGATCAATGTCACGGCGGTGATCTGTGTTGCCATGCCTGTGCGTGACACCAGAATACTGGACAACATCACCGCAACGGTTGCCACCAGTGGCGCAAAACTGATGAACAGGTCCAGCGCGGCGGGTGGAACCGAATAGAGCAGGAACCCGCGCAGTCCAAGGATGCCCCATGTCTGATCGGCGACTGGCAAAGTGAAATAACTCACGGACTGTGCGGGATCAGGGATGCTTGTAACAGTGCCCACACCGCCAAACATGAAACCAAAGCCCAGGGTTAAGTAAGCCAGGAACGAGACAATGATCGCCACAAGGCCGCTGGCAGCGAGACGCGACTCCTGCGCGCGAGGCGTGGCTGTTGACTGTGCGAGCCAGATGCCTAAAGGCAATAGAAACGGTAATAGACGCGCGGCCGACATGCTAATCAAGTATATCAAGGATATAATTGTTCACCATAAGAGCCATTTCGTCCGTTCCGTTTGTGAATTTCATAATTCATATTTTATATAAGGAGCATGCTATAGAACAGTTAACAGAGATGATCAGCGACCAGGAAACGGTGGTCACACCGCGTCCAGGCACAGATGCAATTACCTTCGCTCGCATGGCCGTGGATGCCGCCGCAGACAAGAAAGCCGAGAATGTCGTGCTGCTCGATTTGCGCAGGGTGTCTTCAGTCACCGATTACTTCGTGATTTGTTCAGGCGCCGTGGATCGCCAGCTGGACGGCATTTCTGCCAATGTGCAGGATGTCATGCGCAAAGAGTACAAGCTAAAGGCGCGTCACGTGGAAGGTAATGGCGAAACCGGCTGGGTGTTAATCGACTACATAGACGTCGTCATCCACATATTCACGCCAACGGTGCGCGCTTACTATAATCTGGAAGGGTTGTGGTCGGCTGCGCCAGTGTTGTTGCGCATGCAGTGACCGCCTAAAACTCAAGCTTGCGGTAGCGCATTACAACACTTTCAACAACGCCGATTGCTGCCATCGCCGCAAGCAGATTGCTGCGTCCGTAGCTGACGAAGGGAAGCACAACGCCAGTTACGGGCATAATGCCAACCTGCATCCCCAGGTTGATATACGTCTGCAAAAAGAGCACCGCGCCAATGCTGACGCAGAGTAACCGGCCAAATGTGTCGCGCGCAATCCAGGCGGCGCGCAGGGCGCGGTAGATGATGAATCCTAACAGGCCGATGAACACCATTGACCCGACAAACCCGAGTTCCTCACCGATCACCGAGAAAATGAAGTCAGTGTGCCGCACCGGGAGAAAGCGCAACTGGCTTTGTTGACCCTGGGAAAACCCCTGTCCAAGCCAGCCGCCAGAGCCAAGGGCGATAAGCGCTTGTTCGGATTGGAAATTGTCGCCGGCAGCCACATTGATCCCAAGCAGCTTTTGCAGACGATCCACCTGGTACGGCTGGATCAACCCGAGTTGTATTACCAGCAATACCATTGCGGCGGCCGTGATGCCGATGATCAGCATGTGCTGGCGTTCGATGCCGCCGACGAAAATGATTGCCATCCACATGAACAGGATGATCAGTGCGCTGCTCAAGTTGGGTTGTCGCATGATCAATACGATGCATGGGAGGATCAACAGGAACGATAAGCCTACTGTTTCGAGATAGGGGCGCTTACCCTGGCGGTCGGCAACAAACTTCGCCAGGACGATTCCTAGAAAGAGCTTGGCGAGTTCACCGGGTTGAACGTCAAACCCTCCAAACTCAAACCAGCGCCGAGCGCCAAACCTCTCGGCGCCGACAACCAGAACGGCGACCAGCGAGAAAACGACCAGCGCGTATATCCCAAGCGCGACATTCTTGAATAGCGTGTAGTCGACAAGGCTGATCACCAGCACAAGAATCAGGCCGACGAGCGCAGTAATGGCCTGGTCTGTAGGCGTGCGCTCAATCAGCGGGTCGCCGCGCGATGCGCTGTACACCATCGCTGTGCCTGCGATCAATAGCAGAATCAGCCCGATGAGTAGCAGGAAGTCAAAATGCCGCCATAAACGTCTATCTGGCATCTGTTTACCGGACGCAGGTTAAGATTTTCGTCTCTGACCATCCACCTTGCGTCTTGAGTCCGCAAGCAGTGGTATATCAACGAGTAATCGGTTTTCTTCTCCAACGACATCGATGTTGACGGTGACGCTGTTGCGATCGATGGGCAGGCGGCGTGAGATGACAGCGATAATGTCATCCTTGATCAGGTCGAGAACTCCGGGCGGAATCTCGGCGCGGTCATGGATCAACACAAAACGCAGCCGCTGTTTTGCTTCGTCAGCACTGTTACGACCCTTGAACAAATTTTTAAACGCGTTCATCCTCTTCCGAACAATCTCTGCAGAAACGATGTGGGTTGCTGGGTGTTCAGCGGCACATCCTCACCTGTTAAGCGCCGGGCAATATCGTGAAACGCTAAAGCAGCCGGCGAACGACCATTTAAGGCGACGGGTGTTCCCCGGTTTGTGGACATAAGAATGTTTTCGTCCTCGGGAACAATGCCAATCACTTCCGTCGAAAGCACTTCAATGATGTCATCCACGGACAACATTTCCTGCCTCTTGACGCGGCTCATCACAAGCCGGTTGATGACAAGGTGCGCGGGGCCTTTTTCCTGCGATTCGACCAATCCGATGACCCGATCGGCGTCACGCACTGAGGATACTTCGGGATTTGTCACGATGAGCACGCGGTTGGCGGGCGCAAGACAGGTGTGAAAACCCTGTTCAATCCCAGCGGGCGAATCGATCAGGATAAAGTCAAAGTCTTTGCGCAACTCATCGCACAACTGCACCATTTGCTGGGGGTTAATTGCAGATTTATCGCGTGTCTGCGCGGTGGGCAGCAGATAAAGTTCTGGCGCTCGCTTGTCACGGATCAAGGCCTGCCGCAACCGGCAGCGGCCCTCGATCACATCGACTGCATCGTAAACAATGCGGTTTTCGAGCCCCATGACAATGTCAAGGTTGCGCAGGCCGATGTCGCCGTCCATGACGATCACTTTTTTCTGGAGCAACGCCAGCGCGCAGCCCACATTTGCGGAGCAGGTGGTCTTGCCCACGCCGCCCTTACCAGACGTGACTGTAATGACTACCGATTGCATTCAGTTACCGTTCTCCAACTCCTGCATAAGATCCCTATTGATCTCACGCTGTAAATACAAAATTATGATCTATTTCTCACGCCAGGAGGTTATCTTTATCTCCTGAAGTTCAAGCATTGCCGTTTCCGGCTGCTTGATGCGCCCGCGCTTCTGGCTTAACGGCGAACTAGTGCGAGTCGCGTCAGCTATTTTCAGCAAACTTGGCATTAACTCCAGCGCACATATCACAGCACTATTATCTCCTAGTGCTCCAGCATGCGCTACACCGTGCAATTTACCCCATACAATAATATCACCCCCTGCGATTAATTGGGCGCCGGGGTTGACATCGCCGATGACGACAATATGGCCGGGATGGCGCAGGATTTGACCCGAACGGACGCGCTTTCGGGCGAGCAATCCGTCTGTGCCCTCGGTGACTGTATTCTCAGCCGCATTTTGTTCACTTTCCGCGCCTGAGGGTTCGGCGACCGGCTGGCTTTGCTCGGCTAGGGAAGTCGCAAATCCGAATGCCTTAATGGTGTGCCGCGTGCTTTCATCCTGCGAAAGTATTGCCCACAGTGACACTTCATGCTGGGTCAGCAACGCGTCGACGCGTTTGATTTCGTCCCGGCTCAATGCCAGTGACCTGACATCCATCGCGATGCGGCCGCCCTTGAAAAAGTGCGCATTGGCTTCGAGCTTGCTCTCAAGCTCTCTCACTTGCGTCAACCAGGGTTGTTGATCGAAGATGACCAGTAAGCCATCCCGCAGTCCTTTAATCGTAATCATTTTTACTCAGATGCGCCTTTCGTCTTCTGAACTTGCATTGGTTTTTCAAGCGGAACATTCAGGTACTTTGCAATGATTCGTTGCGCAACTGGCGCCGCTACGCCAGAACCCTGTCCGCCGTTCCAGATGTAGACCGCCAATGCAATCTGGGGATTTTCGTAGGGCGCATAGGCGAGGAACCAGGCATGTGTGGGCATAAACTGGATGCCGTTGTAGCACACGTGGCTTTTGATGGCTTCCAGGTCGCAGAATTCTGCCGTTCCCGTCTTGCCAGCGAAGTTAAAACCCGGTATTTTCGACTCAATTGCAGTGCCGTGATCGACGACGTCGAACAGCGATCTCTGGATAAGCTGAATGTTGGCTGCCGATATAGGTAGTTTACGGATGACCTTTGGCTGGAAAGGCTTGACGACGTTGCCTTTGTTATCAACGATATCGTAGATGATCTGTGGCTGGTAAAGAGTCCCGCCATTGGCAATACTGGCCATGACATTTGCCATCTCCAGAGGCGTCGCCCCGAGAAATCCCTGGCCAATCGCGAAATTGTAGCTGTCGCCGGTTGTCCAGACATCGCCGTAAAGATTTCGTTTCCATGCCGGTGTGGGGGCGAATCCGTTGCCTCCACCAATCTCAAGCCGGTTAGTCTCGGATATCCCGAATGTTTGCGCCCACTGCGCCAGCTTTTCGGGGCCCATGCCCGGTATATGCTCGGGCGCATATCCTCCGACCGCTTTGTAGAAGAAAGTGTCGCAGGAGTTGCGCAGTGCATCGGTGATCTTCTGGGGGCCATGGCCTCCGCCAGTAGATGCGTATATCCAGCATACGAACGGTTGGCCTTTGTTCGGATCATAAAGGTCGGGTATCTTAAACAGCCCTGGATCGTTGATGATCGTGTTTTCGTCCACGGCGTGTTCTTCGAGCAGAGCGGCTGATGTCACAATTTTGAACGTTGAGCCAGGCGGAACATTGTCTGAAGTGGCGTGGTTAATCAGTGGGCGATGCAGGTTGTTGTACAGGGCATCCAGTTCCTCCTGTTTTACCCCTCGCGCAAAGATGTTGTTATCGTATCCAGGGACGGTGACCATGCCGATTACTTCGCCGGTGTTGGGGTTAAGCGCAACGACAGCGCCGCGCGGCGAACCTCGGGCGGCCATGATCGGCAGCAAGGCATCCGAGATGATCTGCTGTAAACGCAGATCGATGGTTAACCGTATCCCATTGCCTTCCTGAGCGGGGACTGGGTCGCCGACGTTGCGGATCACTTCGCCCGAAGCATCCACCAGCACCGTCTCTGAGCCTTTTACGCCGCGCATAGATTCCTCGCCGACGTATTCGATCCCCGTTAGTCCCACACGGTCATCAGGCCCATAGACCTTCGGGTCATATTGATCCTGGAGTTGTTCTGGAATCTTGCCGCTGTATCCAAGGATATTGCCAAGCAGCTCTTTGTATGGATAGGTGCGTGATCCGATCGACAGGACAACGACGCCTGACATCTCAAGCGATTGCTCCTGTATGGTTAAGGCTGTTTCACGAGGCACATTCTCGGCGACAACGACGGGTGAGTAGGGCGCCTTGAATGTGTTTGCGAGCACCTTTGTATAGATATCGCCTGCTGTGACGCCTGGTTGGTTGATCATCTGTGCGAGTTTGTTGTATACCGCCATGCGTTGCACACGTTGGTCAATCCGGTCGTCACTGCGCATTTGCTTGATCGGGATGATGGCCACTTCGAAGGCAGGCGCATTTCTTACCAGCGGAATTCCGTTGCGGTCGTAGATCAGGCCGCGGCTGGCAGGAAGTTTATGTTCAACTTCACTGTTGCCGCGCGCTTTGGACACAAACGAATCTTTGAAGTTGATTTGCAGGTCATACAACCGGAGAATGATGAATGCAAATGCGACAATGATCCCTATGCCCAGCACCAGAAGGCGCATGCGCCCGCCGCGATTGTCAGGCGGCGGCGTAAGGCTGGTGCGTCGCTTGATCGGTATATTGTCAATGTCAATAAACATATGAAAACATATGACTGCCTGCGCGTGCTGTTGCCGTTACACCAGAATACTCTGCCGGCGTTTGAGACGCTGATCGACAGCGTTCATGATTGCGTAAACTGGAATTGCCAGAACAGGATTCAAAATCATCAAAGGCAATATCACGTTGATCGTCGCATAACCCACATCGACCACTTTGCCGCTTAGCGCCAGTCCGATCAACATCAGCCCATGTGACACAACAGTCACAATCGCAACCCAGGTGGTTGTGCGGAACAGGCGTGAAGGGATCGGGGCGCGATCCAGGATTGTCGCGACAGTGTTGCCAATCAGGAGACACAAGCTGGTCAATCCCAGGGGCATGCTGGACATTAAATCGAGCATCAACCCCCCTCCTAATGCCCATGCAAAGCCATCGCTGCCGCGCAAGGAAGCCCACACAGCAGAGAATACCAGCACAAGACCAGGTCGTAGTGCTGTGCCAATCGCCGCCGGCAGCAGACTCGCCTCAATCAACGCTGTGGCGAGCAGGAATACACCTGAGAGAAAGTACCATTTCATCGCACTAACAACCAGGGACGCAAGAAGTATTTCACAAGAGCCACGTTTATTCTTCCTAAGGCGCCGGGGTTGTCGAGGTAATGACAAGCACGACGTCTACTCGATTGTAATCGACAGCCGGACGCACCAGCGCCTCGCGGAATAACTGCGCGTCGGTGCTGATGATCTTATCCACCTGACCTATCGTGAGCAAGCGTGGGAGCTTGCCTCCGAGGCCGCTGGTGACAATCAGGTCTCCTGGCGTCACTTCGTCTGTCTGAGGCACATTGATCAGATGCAGGCTGCCGTCTGACTGACCCGCGACAACACCGGTGGAACGGGAACCAACAAGCAATACGTTGACGTATGAGTTGGGATCGACCAGCAAAGCCACCTGGGAGGAGGTTTCATTCACCTGACCAATGCGGCCAATCAAGGCAAAACCGCCGGCAACGACAGGCATGCCGACCGCGATGCCATCGCGTCTGCCGACATTGATGCTCAGGTAGCGCGCATAGGGGCTGGGTTCGCCGCCGATCACATTTGCGCAGACGCCGCTACTCATCTGGCTTGAATTAGCAGGGTTGCAGCCTGGATTGCCGATACCAACGACATCCGCGCCGATCACGGAATACGATGGGTTGTCGTTGGCAAATTTCAACAGATCGCGATACTGTTTCACTTCGGCCTGGAACTCGCGCAGGCGCGCGTTTTCGTTGCTGAGGTTGTCAACCGTGGTTTGCAGCGTCTGCGCGCGTTGCTGAAGCTGCTGCACGTCTGCAGAGCTACTGAAAGCGGTGTTGAATGCGCGTCCCACAGAGTTGAAAATCTGCTGCAATGGGGCCAGGATGAACGAGAAGGGGCCTTCAGCGATCTGCGTTGTCTGGGCGCCAAGGTTGATGATGAGCAAAATCGCCGCAATCACGATTAAGACAGGAACAACTAGAGATCTGGATTGTGAACGGTTCATCCACTATGCGGCGCGTCTGCCTGGAAGCATTGTCGTAGTGCGTGAGGTGCTGCCACGTTCAAGCCCGACCAGAACGTCGCGCAATGCGTCAAGATTTTCCAGCACGCTTTCGGCGCCACGGGCGACACACGTGAGAGCGTCTTCAGCGAGCCAGGTGTGGATATTTGTCTCATCGGCAACGCGCTCGACCAACCCATGCAGCAATGACCCGCCGCCTGCCATGGCGATGCCTGTCTCCATCAGGTCGGCGACCAGCTCCGGAGGCGTCTCGTCGAGCGTAGCGCGTATGGATTCGACAATCGTGCTGACCGAATTTGAAAGAGCCTCGCGCACTTCAATTGACGAAATCTCGACAGCTTCCGGCAAGCCAGTGACGAGGTTGCGCCCGCGCAACGTCATCGTCTTTTCTTCGGGCAGTGGGAATGCAGAGCCAATGGAGATTTTTATCTTTTCGGCCATGCGCACGCCGATCAGGAGGTTGTACTTCTGGCGCGCATAGTTGATGATGTCCTCATCCATCTCGTCGCCGGCGACGCGCAGTGAACGGCTCACCACGATACCGCCAAGCGCGAACACAGCGACTTCGGTCGTTCCACCACCGATATCAACGATGAGGCTGCCATGGGCTTCTGTGACTGGCAGGCCAGCCCCAATCCCAGCGGCCATCGGTTCCTCGATCAGGTACACTTCACGCGCGCCGGCTGACATCGCCGCGTCATAAACGGCGCGTTTTTCAACCTCAGTCACCCCTGCCGGAATACCGATCACGACGCGGGGGCGCGGGATATTAAACAAACTTCGGCTGTGCGCTTTGCGGATGAAGTAATCCAGCATCGACTCAGTGATCTCGAAGTCCGAAATAACCCCGTCGCGCAACGGGCGAATGGCGATGATCTTTGCCGGGGTGCGGCCAACCATCTCTTTGGCCTCTGCGCCGACTGCGAGCACCTGCTTGGTCTTGCGGTTGATGGCAACCCACGACGGCTCATTGATCACTATGCCTTTTCCGCGCACTGCAACGAGTGTATTGGCCGTGCCCAGGTCAATGCCCAAGTCCAGGGAGAACAAGCCCAGGAATTGGTCGATGATACTTGGCATTTATAACGTCCTCAACATATTGGTTTATTATAGACCAACTGCGCGTGCCGAGGCTTTTGCGCAAATTGCGATGAGAGTGCAGCCTCGCATAGGCGCAAACCATGCCGATTGGCATCCCCAGCAAGGAATATGAAGTTATGTTAAAAGATACTGCAATAGGTTTTATTGGCGGCGGCGTCATGTGCGAGGCGATCATCAATAGCCTGCTCAAGGGCGCCGGTGTTGATCCGAGTCACATCACCATCGCAGAACCCATTGCTGAACGCCGCGCGCACCTCGCTGCGCGGTATGGCGTAAATGTCACCGCCAGTAATCCGGAAGCAGCAATGCAAAGCACTATCTGTGTGCTCTCGGTAAAGCCTCAGGTGATGGCTTCTGCCATTGCGGATATGCACACATCCCTGAATCCATCCACGCTCGTCATCTCGATAGCCGCCGGTGTTTCGATCAATGCGATTGCGCAGATATTTGGCGACGCACAACCAATAGTGCGGGTGATGCCAAACACGCCGGCACAGATCGGTGAAGGCATGTCGGTGTGGACATGCACTGCAACGGTCACCGCCGAACAGCGGTCGCAGGCAAAAGCAATTCTTGCCTCGATGGGTAAGGAAGCGTATTTCGACGACGAACACTACATCGACATGGCTACCGCAATCAGTGGAAGCGGCCCGGCCTATGTATTCCTTTTCATGGAGGCATTAATCGATGCCGGTGTGCATCTCGGCTTCTCGCGCCCGGTTGCGCAGCAACTGGTCGAACAAACGATCAAAGGCAGCATCGATTTTGCGATCCAAACCGGGAAATACCCGACTGAATTGCGCAACCAAGTCACGTCACCGGGCGGCACCACGGCCGCCGCTCTCTACGAGCTTGAGCGGGGAGGCATGCGAACGACTCTGGCGGACGGCGTCTGGGCTGCTTTCAAACGCGCACTTGAGCTTGGCAAGCCCAAAAACATAAATTGATATTTGACTCAAACGCCAGTATCAGGTATATTTAGGTCAGTCGCTGCCTTAGCTCAATCGGCAGAGCAATCGCTTCGTAAGTGATAGGTTTCGGGTTCGACTCCCGTAGGCAGCTTTCTTCTGTGTCCTCTTTGTGTCCATGGTTGGCGCTTCTGGCGCTAGTTTGCCTCGGACATTACTTTGCGGATATCGGTTGCCACACTCTCTGACGGTGTTTTAAACGGGAAAACCATGCTCCAGCGCCCTTTTGCGTCCAGTAAATAGCTGTAGGTCGTATGCGCTACGAGATAGGCAGCTTCTGTGCCCGTTGCTTTCTGTTTCTCGAAATGCACGCCATAGTTGATGCCAATCTTCGCCACGTCAGTCTCATTGCCCGTCAGTCCGATGAAGTCTGTATCGAACGCATTGACGTAATTGTTCAACACTTCTGGTGTGTCGCGTGAGCCGTCAACACTGATGAAGACGAATCTTACTTTTGCGGCGTCATTCCCCAGCGCCTTCTTGACGCTCTTGAAGTCGGCCAGGCTCATCGGACAGATATCCGGGCAATGGGTATAGCCGAAGAACATCATTACGTACTGTCCCTGCAGGTCGCTTAGCTTTAAGGTTTTGCCCGTGCTGCTGGTGAGTGAGAAATCCGGCATCTGTTTCGGCGGATCAATACCGACGCCGTGTGGGGTCGCAGTCGGCGTGGGCCCCAGCAGGGATTGGAGGGGTTCACACCCACTCAACAGGATGCCGATGACACAGATAAATACAGACAACTTTTTCATAACATACTTCTCTCTGGTTGCTATAGGCATTCGGTAAAGTATACAGTTCTCATTGCGCTAACGGCCCAATGAAAGCAGATATTCCACCATAGTGTTTAGTTCTTCAGGCCTGATGATGTCTTTATAATTTGATGGCATCGTTCCTTTAATACACGGCCCCTGTGGGCAATCAGGGTAGGTGAATGCGTCCGGCTCCATGATGGACTCGATCAGGAAATCCCGTGGTGTCCTGGCCTTGCCGGCGCTCTTTTTATATTCGGGCGACTTAAGGATACTGGTCACAAGTTTATAGGCTTCTGTAAGAGGTGGGGCAGTCAGCACATTATCTGAGACGCCCTTGATCTCATGACAGGCAACGCACCCGATACGGACAAAGGCATCCTTGCCTGCTTTGAGCACTTCCGGGCGCGGCGTCGGTTCAGGTGTCGGCGTCGGCGTGGCCGGAAGAGGGGTGATTGTTGGAATGCTTGTTGCGCCACAACCGCTCAGGACAAGCGACAAGAAGACGGCTGCCGCAGCCCATGCGCGGCAGATGTTAAGTGGGTGAAGTGTCATTGTGTTTGCTCCATATGTTCTTGAATAGTCTACGGACTGGTGCGCTAACAGTCAAATGGCGTAGTTTACCTGTCTGCATGAAAAAATGTCGCACCCGGACCGGATTACCGGATTTGTCGCGATGAGCCTTTTAGCGATAATAATGCCCATGGCAAAACAACGATGGCAGCATATTGATAGCCCGAATTCGATTTTCTCTATTGCGCGCGCCGGCCAGGTTGGCTGGATACTTGGAACAAGTGAAGGCGTGTGGAAGTATGTCAACGAGTCGTGTTCGATCGTTGCAGAGACGTTGCGTCCCGCACAGATCACCGCGGTTGTGGCGTCCTCCAACTTCCCAATCCATCCAGTCGCCTTGTGCGGCGCCGCGGACGGAATCGCGATGACGGTTGATGAAGGGCAGAGTTGGCAGGGAACGACTATGCCCCAGTTAGCCCAGATTTCGCATCTGGTCGTCTCACCGGCGTTCCAGATGGACCGGATTGCGTTTGCTGCGACGATGCAGGATGGCGTTCTGTGCTCAACCGATTTCGGCGCGACCTGGCAGGCATGGAATTTCGGATTGCTTGACCTGGAGACTATCGCACTGGCGATATCGCCGGCTTTCTCACAAGACGAAACCGTCGTCGTATCCACAGTGCGCGGGATTTTCCGCAGCACTAACGCTGGTCGCGCATGGCGCGAACTACTATTCCCGACTGAGGCGTTACCCGTAGCGAGCATGATATTTGCCGGTGGGCTTCTCATTGTTGGAAGTGAAACCCAGGGGGTGTTTTACTCCGAGAATGTGGGCAATGTCTGGGGCAAGCGCAGCTCTTTCAAGTCGGGTCAGATTAACGCTATGGCTGCGAACAGCACCGGGCAGTTGATTGCAATCGCGACTCCGGCCGTAGTGGCTGTTTCGAGCGATCAAGGCGCCAACTGGACACGCGCTGAGGGTCATGTTCCGCAGGGGATTATCAGCATTGGAGTTGGCGACGACGGCGTCCTCCTGGCGGGTTCTCAGGAAGACGGGCTCTGGCTATATGCATAAACCAGGCTGGGACGCCCATGGGCGTCCCAGCTTCATTACTGAGTTTTAACAAATGAATGTCGCACCGCCAATAGCGTCAAATAGCTTGTTTTAGCTCTTTCACGTTATTTGGCAGCGACATACTTCTTTCAACATCGGATAGCGACATCGGTTAGAAACCGACGTCTGGATCACAGAGAAACCCGCTTCGCGGGTTAAGAACATGATAACCCGCGAAGCGGGTTTTTCTGGAGACCAGCCGCGCAGCGGGTTTCCAACCGATCGCGGCTGCTTACCAGGCATAGGCTTCTGGCGCCGCCCCACCGGGGCCGGGCCATATCTCATCGAGTTGCTTAAGCGTCTCGGCTGAGAGTTTAATCTCAAGCGCGCGGAGACTGCCGGTAAATTGCTCGATAGTGCGCGGGCCAATGATCGGCGCCGTCACGACAGGATTGTTCAGTAGCCAGGCCAATCCAACGTCTGCCGGGCCCTCACCGAGTGTCTTGCACAAGTCCTCGTATTTCTCGAGCTTTGAGCGGTTTTTATCGATAGCCTTCTGCATTTGCTCACTTGCCCGCCGACCCGCTGAGGCTTTCTGAAGTGCGCCGCCGAGTAAGCCGCCCGCAAGCGGGCTCCATGGGATCAACCCAAGCCCAAGCGCCTGGCACGCGGGGATCACTTCCAGTTCGATCGTGCGCGCATTCAGGTTATAAAGGCTTTGCTCAGAAACCAGGCCGAGGAAGCTGCGCTGTTTGGCGATATAGTTTGCTTGGGTGATGTGCCAGCCCGCGAAGTTGCTGCTGCCCACATACAGGATCTTGCCCTGTTGCACCAGTTGCTCCATCGCTTGCCATATCTCTTCCCAGGGGGTTGCGCGATCGATGTGATGCATCTGATACAGGTCGATGGTGTCGGTCTTCAGACGGCGCAAGCTGCTCTCAACGGACTGCTTGATATGCAGTGCGGATAGCCCACGGCCATTTGGCCATTCGACCATCTTGTTATAGACCTTGGTTGCCAGCACGACCTTTTCACGCCGACCGCCGCCCTGGGCAAACCAGCGGCCAATAATCTGTTCCGTAATCCCTTCGCCAAACTTCCAGCCATAGACATCAGCGGTGTCGAAGAAGTTAATCCCCAACTCCAGCGCTTTGTCCATGATCGCGTAGCTATCCGGTTCTGTGGTCTGCGGGCCGAAGTTCATCGTGCCGAGGCACAAACGGCTTACGCTCAATCCGGTTCTTCCTAATTGTGTGTATTGCATAGTTAAATCTCTCCGCTATTACTATTCCTTGCCGAAATAAAACAGCCGCCGGCAAACTCTTTTGCCGGCGGCTGTTCGTGACCGATGCTTTAGAGTTTCGCACCGATAAAGGTCGCCAGATCGGACACGCGGCAGGAATAGCCCCACTCGTTGTCATACCAGGCAATTACTTTCACCATGTTGGTTCCAATGCTCATCGTGGACTGTGCGTCGATGATGGATGAGCGCGGGTCGCCACGGAAGTCAGAGCTGACCAGCGGCTCCTCGGTGTAACCGAGAATGTCCTTCAGAGCCCCTTCGCTGGCGGCCTTGAATGCGGCGTTAAGCACCTTCGCGTCTACCGGCTTCGTTGTTGTGCACACGAAGTCAACGACAGACACTGTCACGGTGGGGACGCGGAGTGAGAAGCCGTCGAACTTGCCTTTCAGTTCGGGGATGACCAGAGCCACAGCCTTAGCGGCGCCGGTGGTCGTCGGGATGATGTTCGCGCCGGCGGTGCGGGCGCGGCGGAGATCCTTGTGGATCACATCCAGAATGCGCTGGTCGTTGGTGTAAGAGTGCACGGTGGTCATAAGCGCGTGTTCGATGCCGAACAGATCATTGACCACTTTCGCTGCGGGCGCCAGACAGTTGGTCGTGCAGCTTGCGTTGGAGATGATGTTGTGCTTGGCCGGATCGTACTTGCCCTCATTGACGCCGAGCACGATTGTGATGTCTTCACCCTTCGCCGGAGCGCTGATGATGACCTTCTTGACCGAGCCGTTCAAGTGCGCCTTGGCCTTGTCGGCATCGGTGAACACGCCTGTCGATTCGACAACGATGTCGACGCCCAGGGAGCTCCATGGAATTTTCGCCGGATCTTTTTCGGCGAACACCTTGATCTTGCTTCCGTTGACGACCAGGTCGCCGCCGTCAACTGTCACTGTCCCGTTGAAGCGACCGTAGGTCGAGTCATACTTGAACAGATGAGCATTGCTGTTGGCGTCGGTCAAGTCGTTGATGGCAACGACTTCGAGCACATCCGCGTGCCGCTCAATCATTGCCTTGAGTACCTGTCGCCCGATGCGACCAAATCCGTTAATTCCTATCTTCGTCTTAGCCATTTCTTAACTCCTATGATTTTGTGTATATACGAACAATCGATTGATACGATTGTGCTATGCGCAATACCTTGATTTTAGACCAAATTTGTAGAGTGGTGCTCGTCGTCTGCAATCGCATACAGCGACGCGCACTCAGCGAGACATTGGTCACGCAATCCTCTATTGGAGACACGACGCAACTGGTGAGATCAACGAGTTTGAATCAGACCCATCACGGCTGCCGCCAGTTTCTGTGGATCGTGCCTCCAGGGATGTTCGTTGTCAGTCACGTCTGCCAGCACCACCCGGGTGACGCTGTTGGGCAGCACTGTTTCCGGGTTCACCATATCGACGCCTGTGGGCGGACGGAAGTCGGGGCTGAGGTGGTTGTTTGCGATCACGAGATCCACAATGCCGCGTCCGATATGCGCCTCGAGCGCCTTGACGTGATCACTCAAGGTAAATTTGTCGGTTTCACCGCGCTCCGTGGCAACGTTGGCCACATAAACCCGTTGAGCGCTGGTCTGCCGCAATGCCTGCATGATCCCCGGCACAAGCAGGTTCGGCATCACGCTGGTAAACAGGCTGCCAGGCCCCATGACGACGAGGTCGGCATCAAGGATCGCCTTGACTGCATCAGGAAATGCCGGTGGATCATTCGGCTCCAGCCATACACGTTCGATAGGATATCCTGTTTTCCCGATAGAGGATTCGCCGCGCACCGATGTGTGACTCGCTTCGGCGCCTGCCTCCATGTCGGCGCGCTTCAGCTCAACCAGTTCGGCGCACAGTGTGACATCCTGCAGCGTGCTGGGGACGATTCTGCCTTTGATGGCCATCACCTTGCCCGATTCAACCACTGCGCGTTCAAAACTGCCTGTCAGCTCAGCCAGCGCGGCGATAAAGAGATTGCCAAATGAGTGACCGCTGAGGCCGACACCACTGCCGAACCGATATTGGAATAGCTGCGTGACCAGGGATTCATCATCAGCCAGTGCTGCGATGCACATGCGGAAGTCGCCAGGCGGCAGCACCCCCAGTTCGCGACGCAGCCGGCCGCTGCTGCCGCCATCATCCGCCACCGTCACAATCGCAGTGATGTTCGTGGTGTAGTTTTTCAGGCCGCGCAGGAGCGCCGACAGCCCATGGCCGCCGCCTATGGCGACGATTCTGGGCTTCGTGACCGCGATGCGCTGTTCCCACAGGACGTCGCGAATTGGCTTGCTATCCGACCCGCGCACCGATTTGAGAATCGACTTGTTGAACAAGTAGAACCCCAGAATAAATGCAGCGATGCCAGTGCCTCCAACCAGTAAGGCGCGCACCCATCGATCAAGAAACTGGAGCGTCAGATAATAGAATACATCGGGCACTTCAACAATGCGATAGAGTTGCACTTGGACATAGCCGATGCCAAGGCCTATGAGCGTCATCCCGAAAATCATCAGGAGCAGCCAGCGTTTTACCCCCAACCCCGGGGCCAACCAGCGCAAAAATTGTCTGTCGATAGTGAACTTGTCTTTTTTCATTACAGTCTCCCCCCGTATCCGTCCGTGTGGCCGTATTCAACGCCGCAGCCACAGGCGCTAATAACCAGTTGCAGCGAATAGGATTTTCAGTAGTTTCTGTCTTTCTACCGGCGACATTGGCTCCGGTTTGGAGTAGTCGACGATGAAACCCGAGCGCAGATCGACGCCAAGATAGCGACCATCGTAAAACGCATGTCGGTCAACAAACATCTGATGTGTGCCCGCGCCCTCCTGATCTCCAAAAAACAGGTTGCCAACGCCATAATGGATGAATCCGCCTGCAGCCACGTCGAATCCCTGCACCCAGTGTCCCTGGCTGCCGTTGACGACCACAGCGCCGGCGTCGCGCAAGGCATTGAAATCGCGCGCCTGTTGCGGGTTGGGTTCATACTGATAGAACTCCTCGTATTGTATCGTTGCGATGACCATGTACCCCTGTTTGACCAGCAGTTGAATTGTCGGCGTGATCAGGTTGAGTGAATGAGCATCGGGCGCGCCGCACAATGCTGAGCCGGCAAGCTCGTTAGTCGGGGTAGCCCAGTCTGCGCCAAACCAGTTGCAGCCGACAAAAGCCAGCCTGTTGCTGGCGACAGTCATCGTGAGCGGCCTGATACTCTCAGAATAGGTGCGCCCACCGGCGAAGACATTCCAGCCGAGTGATTCATATAACCCGATTGTCGACGAAAGATACTCGGTCCCTTTGTCCCAGAGGTGGTTCCCGCTCAACTCAACGACGTTGACGCCCATATACTTGAGCAACTCGATGTACTTCGGGTTGGAACACATACTGACGCCATCGTTGAAGGTTGGGGCAGGGCAGTTGTCCCAAAATGACACTTCATTGCTGACGTGGCGTATGTCGGCCGTGAGCATCCAGTCGCGGATCGCCTCGCCCGGGTAAGTGATGCCTTTGCGCTCCATCTGAACCGCTGTCCCGCGCACCAGGGCTGTCGTGCCCGTCATGGCAACAATAGCAAGTCTGGAGACATCGCGATTATTGCTTGACGGCAGTCGTGAAACGAACGGCGTCAATGCCTGATCGGTGATATGCGCGCTGACTATTAATGTGAGCGGGTAGCGCGTTGCGTCCATCTGCTTCTCGAACAGGTTCAGCCCATTGACCTGGATGAGTTTCAGGCGCGGTTCAAGCTGGTCAAATCGCAGGATGGCAAACGAAGCGGGTCGGGCCGCCCAGACGCGCTCCACCAGTTCGGCGGGCGCCACGAGCGTTATTGGCGCTTTGGGATCGGGCGCACCCAGGATGAGTTCCAGCCCTGCGCGTGTGTCGGCATCCACGAATAAAGTGGGCGCCGAACCGTCATTCGTCAGCAGCTTTAAGGCGCCGGCGTCGCCGCGCCAGAACGATGTCAAGGCCTCCAGCGTGATCGAATCTGCGAGGGTCGGGAAGGGGACAGCGACTGCGTAGGTGCGGGTAATGAGCGGGAAATCGAGACCCGCACCTGAACCAGTGGATATGCCGACGCGGATGGCAGCATTTGGGCTTTCCTGGAGTGTTAACGGCTGAATTGCGTTCTGTGCGATTACCGACTTCTTGAACCCCGCTTGAAGATCGCCAGGCAGCCGCGAATCGATCCACACGGTTATTGCAGGCACTGGCGTCGGTGAAGGCGCCGGCGCGGGCGTGGGCGTGGGCGGCATCGCGGTGTTGGCAGGCGGCGGCGCCTTGGGCGCTGTTGACGGTGTGGCAGCGACAACTGGCGCAACGGTGCTGGCGCCCGGCGTCGCCGATGCCGTTGACTTACATCCTGCAACTGCAAGCAGGCTCAGGATGAGCAGGCTCAATGGGAGCAGGCCTGCGTTGAATGTCACGGAAATTTTGAGTTGTTTCAAAATGGCAATCCAATGTGTGTTTGATCTATCCTGAAATTCTAGCCTGTTATAAACTATAGGTGGATGGATTCTAAATATGAGGTATCACTGATGAACGGCTCACTTCAACACCGAGATGAAAAAAGGACGGCGAGTCTGGCGCCTGTTGTGGGCGCGACAAGCCTGCTTGCACTGGTTGGAATCGCATTGGCGACTGCCGCCTATATTCGTCGCTATGTCTTGCATGACTTGCCAATGACCGCGGCGCTCAGCGGCGAACTGCGTGATAGCTATGGCATAGCGGGCAGGCTGGCATACTACACTGATGGGCCAGCAAAACGTCCTCCCGCCGGCGTGGGTGGACATTCACAACCCCCGTTGTTGTTTATCCATAGCATCAACGCTGCGCCGTCGAGTTATGAGATGAAGCCGCTCTATGAGCATTACGCCCATGAGCGCGCCGTCTATTCACTCGACTTGCCCGGATTCGGCTTCAGCGAGCGCGCGGATCGCGAGTACTCACCGCAGCTATTTCGTGACGCCATCAACGACTTTATCGCCAGAGAGTTAAAGGGTGGGCCGGTCGATGCTGTTACGATGTCCTTGAGTAGTGAGTTTGTTGCATTGGCTGCGCAGGCAAAACCAGAGCACTTTCGCGCGCTAACGCTTATCTCGCCCACCGGCATGAGCTACTCTGATCCTCAGGTAAAGCCGAATCCGGCGTTGTTGCGTTTCTTCCTGAATCCAGCATGGAGTCGCGGTCTTTTCGATGTTGTGACATCGCGCCCAAGCATCCGGTTTTTCACCGGCCTGTCGCAATCCGGTGGATACAATCGCGCGTTCTCAAACTACGCATATATCACCAGCCATCAGCCAAACGCTCAGTACGCCCCCTATTACTTTGTGGCGGGGATGCTCTTTACGCGGCGCATCTTCAATGTTTACGCCGCGTTAAAACAACCCGTTCTGGTTGCATACGGCCAAACTGCCACCACCCGGTTGCAGCGGTTGGGTGAACTGTCGCAAAAGCCAAACTGGCGTATGGCCGAGTTTGCAAACAGCCGTGACCTGGTGCAGTTTGACGACACAAAAGGGTTGATTCGGGAGATCGACAAACTACTCGCTCACCCGGAATGACAGGAATACCCGAAGGGGCGCCGGATTGCATGGTTGCTTCCGCACCCCTTGCCCCTCACAACAATTGTTCCTGTTCAGGTTGATCGGCTTTGCCGGAACGCGCCAACACAACCATTTCCGGCCAGCTTTGCACTAGGCCGTTGTACGATAGCGCTTCTGCGGGGCGTTTCTTGCGCTCGCACAGCGCGTACAACCGGTAACATAATTCGCGGGCGATTTCGGTTTCAGCGCCGAGTTGCGCCAGCATCGCGGCAGCTTTACTCTCGCCACCGCTTTCCAGAATGCGGATCAAGTGATGCACGATTTCCCACGTGGTCAGGCGATTGTCGGTCGCCGGATTCCAGTCGGGCGGCAGCTGGTCGGGGCGCAACAGCCGCACTTTGCCGCGCCCGGATGTCAGGATGCCGGCCGTAAGCATGCCGTTCACGCTGGTGTTTTTTGCCCTGGACAGTGTTTCAGCCACGCCGAATTCGCCCTCGTCGAAACCATATTGATCAAACCACGCCAGCGCCCAGCGGCTATCGGCATCAAAGTCGCCTTCCTGCTCGGACAGCACTTCGCCCAGAATCTCGTTGATCAGCGCCAGCGCCTCGCGCACCAGCATGGACTTGCCGGTGGAGTCGATCACTTTGGCGTAACGGGTAAAGATCGCCATGCCGGGGCCGATAGCGGCCTGCGCCAGATCCACCGGCGCAATATTGCCGCGTTGCAGGTGAGTCAGCGCGATGGGCAATTCGGCCTTCAGGGCGCTCATGAACTCGCGGCGAGTGGCGGCGGGCGCGTCGATGGGCCGTTTGCGGCAGACGAGGACGATGCTGGAGGCGAGAGCGTTCGTGCCAATGCTGATCGTTCGAGATCCGCGCTCTGTCCGCATTGGCCATGTGCCAGTGACAGCGAGACCGGCGCGGATCACCGCATCAAGGAAGGTCTCCCATCCTGTGCTGGATGTGCCGTCATCGCCGTCGTTTTCGGATTGCTTGAAAGCGTAGTAAATCGTGACAGGGAAAGCTGGGTGCACCTGTTCCGCCAGGCGGTGCATTGCTTGGGTCATGCCATCAAGAAAGAACGTCTCCGCCTTTTCCTTGCTGCCATGACGATAGGGCGTCGCGACCAGTTCCTCGGCCTTTGGCACCGCCAGCGTGACGAACAGGTCAGGAAATATAGGTCGCAGCGAACGCCGCAGCCAAACATAGAAGAAGTCAGATAAGTCGGCGTAACCGATGTTGTCGTAGTACGGTGGATCAGTTGATACCGTCTTTCCTTCTGAAATTGTCTGTGTTGAAGCATCTTGCTGTCGCGCATAGCCGCACGTGATTACTACGCTGTTTTGAAGGGTTTTGCCAATACCCTCAATAGAAACCATAATATCGCCCGCCGCGTTAGCGAACGGATTTACCTCGGCATAATCCCACACCATTGGAAGGGCTTGCCGGGCGAACGTACTCTTCGCCTGATCACGTGTTGGACTCCATACGACTAGAGATGAGTTGTAGTCAGCGCACTTGTCCACTGATAAACCACAATAAGTACAAACAGCATCGGCATAGGCGGTAGCACCAGTGCCATCCTCAGAGAGCGCCCTCAAATCATCGGGCAAACCTGCGGCCAACGCGTCACATTTCACACGTTCGCGCGATTCCTGAACCAGGTCGGAGAGGGTCGTCAGGATTAGGAGTTGGCGAGGTGTGAAAATCTCATGCCAATGCGTAATGCCGTAGCCACGTCCACTGACAAGGTTACTTGTTTCTTGGTTCATTTCCTGTTCAGGGCGCCATGCCGGCCTGGCGCCTCGGGCTACTGCATCCTGTTCCGGTGTCGGTGACAAATAGATTCTGCCACGATCTCCCTCCGCGACGATCGCCATTAATCGCTCGCCGCCACGCTTTGCTTGAAATTCGCCACGGACGTAATCGTGCGGCATTGGTGTGTTTGACATCAAGCAACGGAAGTTTGCCCCACGCGCGAGTTTAGTGCCATTCTTTGCTGCTTCTGCGTCTTTGGGCTTGCCCACCTTCACGGTGAAGCGATAGCCTCCCTCTCCCCCCGCCAAGCCGCCTCTCCCAGAGGGAGAGGGGAGCATGACCGGCTCGACGTAGGCTTCCTTTCCCGCCTTGGTGGAGAGCATAAAAGTAGATGCCAGCGGCACGTCGATATGCCCAAACGCCGGGTTAGGGCTTTTCACCGTGCGCGCCCACAGCCAGGCAATCACGGTCAACTTCTGCCCCACGTACTTCTTCAGGTCAGGCCGCTCCTGCGCCATCTCTGCCGTGATCTCGATCTTGGGATACAGATGCCCGATGCGCTTCTCGGCCTCATCGCGCATCCACTGGCCGTAATACCGCACGTCCTCTGCCAGCCCCTGCGCCCCGCGCCAGACAGAACTTTGGCCAGGACCATCGGAATGGACAGGAATAACAGGAGAAACAGGAAGGACAAGAGAGTCCGGAGAGACAGGATTTACAGGAGTAACAGGAACGGAAAGACTGTCTAGACCTTCTTTCTCTAAATCCTGTGAATCCTGTCCTCCGCTCCGAACATCCTGTAGTTCCTGTGAATCCTGTCCTCCCCTCCGATCCTGTTCTTCCTGTTCTTCCTGTCTAAATTCTGCGTCTTTTCCAAACATCTGCCGGCGTGCTTCAGGGTTGACCGGTGGTTTCCCGGCAAACTTGGGCGGAATCTCGATCATGGCCTTGTTGATCAACACCGCCACAGGGTTGAGGTCACTGGCATACGCTTCCAGCCCCAGGCGCTGCGCTTCCAATGGCAACGCGCCGCCGCCGGCAAAGGGATCGTGAAAGGCAGGCAGCTTATACCGATCAAACAGTTCCTTCGCTTGCGGGTGATCGGCATTGGCCGCGCACGTATAGCGCCAGCTTCGCCAGATTTCATCGCGCGCGGATTGCAACACCTTTTCGTTGGTCGTGTTTTCCCACTTCACCAACTCGCGCATGATGTCGAACAACCTTTCGCGTTCGATATCAGCGATGCACTCCTCCAGCGACGGTTCAAGCCCAGGCGCAGGCACATTGGGCGAGGAATCGCCAGTGTTGCCGGCCTGTATCGCCTCATCATACGCCGCCGAGCGCTTCTCCCACGCCTCGCGCCGCTTCACCAGTTCACGATTGGCCGCGCGTTTCTTGGCCGGGTCGCTCAGCAGCGCATCCGTGTGTTCGGACGGATCATCCAACATCTGGGCGAAGATCACCGCCCGCGCCGCAGCCAGCGGACGTCTCGCCCACCACAGATGCAACGTGCTGGGGTGGCCGTGGCGGATGGACTTCTCGCGCGCGCTAGCCACGTTAATGGCTTCCAGCGGCAGCGCAACTTCGATGAGTTTCCTGGGCAATTTTGTCATGATGGGTGTCCCTTCACTATGACCGAGATGCCGCCGTAGTCAAGGGCGAAAAGACGCGGCATCGGTCTGCAGGGCTACATTATAGACAGATGGCGAGGCGATGCGGCCATTCCAGGCGCCTTGCGTAATGAAGTCATGACGACATTCTCTAACCCGACGAGCGCCGTGTTGACGAGCAGCAGGGATAAGACGAACCACCTCGATCGCCTCGGCAGACAACATACCCGCGATTTCCAATCGCGGCTGACACCCTTCAGAAACGCGCTGAAAGCGCGATAAGAATGTGACTCCCTCATAACCGGCTTTCAGCCGGTTTGTCCTAGCGCCAGACGCCGATTTCCAATCGGTGGCCCCCATTGCGCACCGAAGGTTGGATTTAGCGTAACTGTTGCGCAACCACGGGGCAAATCGCCTTTGTGGCGCAAAAGAGTCATGGGGGCCTTTGCCCCCACGCCAGCAGCATCCCATATTGGGTAACGTAATTCGCGTCGGTGATTGTAGTCCTGGCTGGGACAGTTACGTCAGGCGAACAACCCCGCGACAAATTTCAGTTTCTCTACCGCCTGGTAGGTTCCGCCGCCCTCATGGTGGTTGTACCGATAGACACGGATATCTTTCGTCCCGCCATAGTGGTTGTAAGCCGCAAAAACCGTGGATGGCGGACAGATTTCGTCCATGAGCGCAACTGAGAATAGTGCGCTCGCCCCGGCTCGCGCCGAGAAATTAACGCCGTCAAAGTATGACAAGGTTTTGAACACGGTATCGACCTTGTCGCGATGCGTCTGGCAGAACTTGGAAATCTCCTGATAGGGGTGACCATCGGTGATTTCAGTCGCGCGGCGGTAATGACACAGGAATGGCACATCTGGCAGGGCCGCGACGACATCAGGCGCCAGTCCAGCCGCGGCAAGCGTTATCCCGCCGCCCTGACTGCCGCCTGTGACGACGATGCGGGATGCGTCCACGGCCGCATGCGATTGGGCGGTCTCAATCGCTCGGACTGCGTCAGTGAATACACGCCTGTAGTAATACGTCTGGGCGCTGAGGATGCCGCGCGTCATGAAACCCGGAAATTGGGGACTGGATCCCTGTGGCTCATAGTCCGTTGTTTCGCCAGGCGACCACGCGCTGCCCTGACCGCGCGTATCCATCACAAGATGCGCATATCCAGCGCTGGGCCAGAGTAACCAGTCGGTGGGGAAGCTGCGGCCACCGCCGTAACCGATGTACTCCACAATGCATGGAAGCGGCCCTTCGCGATGGCGCGGCATTTGCAGCCAACCCTTCACGGGTTGTCCGCCATAACCGTTGAAAGTGACGTCAAAAGAGTCTAACTGACGGAGGTTGTAGTCGACTGACTCAAAAGTGGCGTTGAGGGGATAGCTGCGCGCTTCTGCCAGGGTTGACTGCCAGAAAGCGTCGAAGTCAGCGGGTTCATCGCGCTCCGGTTTATAGGCCTTCAGTTGATCGAGAGACAGATCGAAAAATGCCATATTGCTCCTTCCAGAAAAGGGATATCCATCAAGACCATAACATACCGCGATAGATCCCGGGCGAGGAGTCTTCTATCACGGTTGCGCCAACGGCCTTCTCGTAAAATGCGGTGGGGCCGGCAGCGCCGATGATTGCATAGCCATACCCCTGGGCGCACATCGCGTCGAGGCATGCCAGCAGCAGCGCCTTGCCGATGCCGCGACCTCGCTCGGATTCAGCAACGCCGGTGGGGCCGAAGAAGTTTTTGCAGGTGGCATCGCAGCATGCGAATCCGAGGATGTGCTTATCGTGTGTGGCGATGTAGCATGAGACAGGGTGATTGGTAAAGGCGACTTCGGTTTCACTCGCCCACAATTCTCCGAAAGTCTGTCGCACCCAGCTCACGACGAGATGTTTTTCAGGCGCGATTGCGCGGCGGATATCGACGGATTGCTGTGCCAGTTTGTCGCGGAGATCGGCCCAGTTCGGTAGTGCGTATAGTTTGACGAGCATGTCGGGCATGCGGCGCCTCCTGTGGTGTTAGTGGCTGTCAGAATGGCGCGCGCATTGCTGTTGCTCGCGCCATTCTGTGACTGTGTGCTGGATTAATCCTGTTGGGGTTCTGATCCTGTTGCGAGCGGCACGTAGGCTTCTGCGATGTACTGTCGCAGCATGCGACGCGTGCTGAATCTCGGAACGATGGATGCGATCGAGTCTTTCATCAGCGTCAGCCAGCGGTGCGGGAGATTGTCGAAAGCGATGTCGTAGTACAGCGGAACAATTTCGTTTTCGAGCGTCGAATACAGGGATTCGGCGTCGGCGCGATCCTGTTGCTCCGAGTCTTCAATCTCCGTGTCAGAGCCTATCGCCCAGCCATTCTTGCCGTTGTATGCCTCGCACCACCAGCCATCCAGGATGCTGAAATTCAACGCGCCGTTCAACGCGGCCTTCATGCCACTGGTGCCGCTGGCCTCGTAAGGTCGGCGCGGTGTGTTTAACCACACATCCACACCATGAACCAGATAGCGCGCCACGTTCATGTCGTAGTCTTCGATGAACACCAATCGCCCTGCGCTATCGGCGTTCTTAATGACGCGGTACAGCTCCTGAATCAGCAGCTTGCCGGGCTCATCATTGGGATGCGCCTTGCCGGCATAAAGGATCTGAACGGGTCGCCCCGGGTTATTGATGATTTTGAACAGGCGCTCGACATCGCGCAGGATCAATGTGGCGCGCTTATACGTTGGGAAACGTCGCGCAAACCCGATCGTCAGGACATTCGGGTCAATCAGGACGCCGCTGGCAACGGTCTGCACAGGATGCTGGTTATGGGTGGTCCATTTGGCGCGCGCCCGGTCGCGCATGAATTCGGCCAGACGCCGTTTGTCATGTTTGTGCGCTTCCCAGAGTTTATCATCGGGGACGTCATAGAGAGGCGCCCAGGTGGCGGGATCATCGCTGCGACTGGTCCAGCCAATGCCCAGGTAAGTGTCGTACAGTCCGCGCATGCGGCTTGACACCCATGAGCGGGAATGGATGCCGTTGGTGATGTGGCTGATCGGAACTTCCTTGCCAGGGTACATCCATGCCCACATCTTGCGGGCGACCTGGCCGTGTAGTTCGCTGACCGCATTGCATTTCTCTGCCATGCGCAACGCGAGCACCGTCATCCCGAAACTGCCTTCGTGATCCGCCAGCGCCATGAACTGCTCGCGCGTCAGGCCTAACTCGTTCCAGAATCCGTTCAACTGGCGCTCAATCTGCCATACCGCAAACCGGTCATTGCCTGCCGGCACGGGGGTGTGCGTGGTGAAAACAGTGGTGGCGCGAACGCGCTTTTGGGCTTCCTCGAAAGTCAACCCTTCATCCTTAATGAACTCGCGGGCGCGTTCGAGCGTGCCGAATGCCGGGTGACCTTCATTCATGTGGAAGATCTTCGGGTTTATTTTCATGGCGCGCAGCACGCGCACGCCGCCGATGCCCATCACGATCTCCTGTGAGATGCGTATGTCCGGGTCCGGGCTGTAGAGGCGATACGTGAGTTGGCGATCCGACGCTGAGTTAGCCGGCACGTCCGTGTTAAGCAGGAACAAAGGGATTCGCCCAACCTGCACTTTCCACACCTGCACCGAGATCGTTCGGCTGGGGATATCTATGGGGAACACAAGCGGCGTATTATCTTCAGCCATCACGCGCGTGATAGGCATCTGCGCGAAGTCGAGCGCGTCATAGTCCGCTTCCTGCCAGCCATCTTCGGTAATGCGTTGTCTGAAATAGCCTTGCAGATACAGGAAGCCAACGCCAACCATCGGCAAGCCCAGATCGCTGGATGATTTCAAGTGGTCGCCGGCAAGCACGCCGAGACCGCCTGCGTACATGGGCAGCGATTCGTGCAATCCGAACTCAAAAGAAAAATAGGCAATGGGCGCGTCCCAGTCGCCATAGGTCCGCGCGAACCATGGTTTGACGCCATTCTGCGCCGGCGCCATGTAGCGGTCTAAATCGTCCATGACGCGGTCATACATCGCCACGAACTGTGAATCCTGATATTTTGCGGTCAGGGTCTGGCGTGAAACCTGACGCAGCAGTTTTACCGGGTTATGGTAGACCGCCTCCCACAGCACTGGGTCGATGCGTTGCCACAGCTTTGGCGCTTCGGCATGCCATGTCCACCACAGGTTATAGGCTAACTCACCCAGGCGCGCAATTCGCTTAGGGAGTGACGCAACAAGTTGTTCTACTTCCGATTCAGACACATGTCCTCCTTAAGGACGACCGGACAATCACGTCGGGCGGTTCTTTAGAGTCTGGAACCATCTCCTGGTGACTCGGCCATGATGCTATGCACAGGGCTAATATTAACTCACTCCTCGCCTGAGGACGCCTGTGCAACTGCTGCTGGCGTTGTTTCATGGGTGTACGATAATTCATCCCGCCTGGCAGACGGAATAGCATTTTATTCCATGTGTCTTGCATCAATCATCACTAATATGGCGATTCCAGAACATCTCGAAGCGACTGTAAAAAACCTTCCGACTGAGCCCGGTTGTTACCTGTATTACAACGACCGCAACGAGGTCATTTACGTCGGTAAAGCGGTTAACCTGCGTAATCGCGTGCGATCGTACTTCAATCCGGCAACGTGGCTGCTGTCGCCAAAAACAGGCCGGCTGGTGCGAGATATCGCGCGGATTGAATTTGTAGTGCGAGGGAGTGAACTTGAGGCGCTGATCCAGGAAGCGGAACTCATCAAGCAGCACAAGCCGCGCTACAACATCAGGCTGAAGGACGACAAGCGTTATCCCTATCTGAAAGTGACGTGGCAGGATGATTTTCCAACGGTTGTTGTCACGCGTCGCATGGAGCGCGATGGCGCGCGCTATTACGGCCCATACAGTGATACGAAGGCAGTCTATGCCACGCGTGACACGCTCCGGAGGATGTTCCCGTTTCTGGATTGCGACCGGGTGATATCCGGCCATGATAGCCGGGCGTGCATGTACTACGACATCAAGTTGTGCTCGGGGCCATGCATCGGGGCGATCCAGCGCGCCGAGTATCGCGCCAACACTCAGCGGTTGTGCGATTTTCTTGAAGGGAAAACCGGCCAGGTGATCATCGATCTCGAAGCCCGGATGGAGCGGGCTGCCACAAATCTTCAGTTTGAGCGAGCGGCTCAGTATCGGGATCAGTTGCGCGCAGTCCAGCATGTGGTTGAGCGCCAGCGCATTGTGAGCAACACAACCACTGATCAGGATGTCATCGCATTCGCCCGTGACGAAGGAGACACCTGTGTGGAAGTGTTGTTCATCCGCGGCGGTAAGCTGCTTGGACAGGAGTATTTCGTCCTTGACGGCGCAGAAGGCGCCAATGAACAGGAAGTGCTGAATTCCTTCCTGCAACAGTTCTATGGCGAAGCGGCGTACATCCCACCGGAGGTGCTGCTCCCCGCGCAGATCGAAGAAGCGCACATCCTCGAAAACTGGCTGAAACACAAGCGCGGCACAGCCGTGAAGTTGCGCAGCCCGGGTGAAAAGGCGGATGAAGACCTCGTGGCGCTTGCCGCGCAGAATGCCGGCGTCACGCTTACATCGCTCAAGGCGCAGTGGCAGGAGGATACGCATCGCCAGGAGACGACGCTGCGCGAACTGCAGAACGGGCTGGGCTTGCCGCGCCTGCCAGTGCGCATCGAGTGTTTTGACATTAGCAACACACAAGGCGTCGCCATGATTGGCAGCATGGTTGTCTTTGTGCACGGTGTGCCGAGCAAGGCTGATTACCGCCGTTTTAACATCCGCGACATTGAGGGGCCAAACGACTTCGAATCGATGCGGCAGTCGTTGCGCAGGCGTTTTCAGCGTTGGAAGGATGTCGCCCGCGGCGGTCGCGATTTGGCTGATGTGATCAGCGCGGATGCGACTGTCCCGGTCCCAGAGCCGCAAAATGCGCCTAAGCCTGCGAAAAAACAGGCAAAACCGCTCAGCAAATCCAAATCAGAGAGTGATGCCAGGTGGGCGCTGCTGCCTGACTTGTTGCTGATCGACGGCGGGAAGGGACAGTTGCATGTTGCGATGGATGTCCTCAAAGAGTTTGACCTGTCGCACATTGTGCCTGTCGCATCACTGGCGAAACAGCAGGAAGAGATATTCCTGCCCGATAAAGCGGAGTCAATTCTTCTGCCGCGCCAGTCGCCGGCGTTTTATCTTGTGCAGAGGGTGCGCGATGAAGCCCACCGCTACGGGATAACCAGTCACCGTCGCCAGCGCGCCAAGATCGGTCTGGCTTCGCAACTCGACGCGATACCGGGCGTGGGGCCAAACCGCCGGCGCAAGTTGCTTACCAGGTTTGGCAGTTTGCAGGGCATCGCCCAGGCCAGTGTTGAGGAACTATCAGAAATCGTGCCGCGGACAGTTGCTGAATCGCTCAAAGAGAAACTCTAAATCCGGTGGATGCGGATGATCTCGGCCATAATGCTAACGGCGATTTCTTCCGGCGTCTCTGCGTTAATCTCGATTCCAATAGGGGCATGAATGCGCGCCAGATCCACATCGTCCACGCCGCGCTCTCGCAACGCCTTGGCGGCTGTCAGCCAGCGGCGTTGACTGCCGATAACGCCGATGTACGCAACTGGTGATCGCAGAAGCATGGGAAGTATCTCGACATCGATGGGGTAGCCGCGCGTCACCATCGCGACATAGGTTTGTGGCGTCAGCTTGATCTGATCGAGTGTTTGAGCGGTCGGGCCGCCCAGATATTCGTCGGCGCCGGGACACTCTTCCGGCGTGCACAGTCCGGGTCTATCGTCAGCCAGAAGGACGCGAAACCCCGACCATTTGGCAAGATGGGTTAATGCGCGACCCACGTGGCCTGCTCCGATGATAAGAACCGTTGGTGTTACCAGCAGCGGCTCGATAAATAGCTCCACCTCGCCTCCACACACGCCCGGGTCGCCGCTTTTGGGGTCGGCAAGTTGATACTGCACTAGCGTTGGCTTGCCGGATGCCAGCACCTGTTTAGCCAGCTCGCACACCCGGCTTTCCAGCGCGCCGCCGCCCACTGTTCCACCCAGGATGACGCCCTCTGCGGAGACCAGCATTTTAGCGCCGGGGTGACGAGGGACCGAGCCACTGGTGCGCACGATCGTGCATAAAGCACATGAAACATTGTGTTGCGTCAGTTCCGACGCAAGTTTAAGAACATCTGTCATGGCGCCATCGGGTTGTTCCTATTGAATGCGCGCGGCTTCCAGAACGGCGCGCCGGATGAGCACGCGCGCCATTTCCAGGCGATACTCGGCGCTGCCCAGCCAGTCTCCCCGCGGTGACAAACGAGAGATGGCGGCGTTGATCGCCTCATTGAGCGCCGTGTTTACCGGTTTTTTCTCCAGCGCAAACTCCAGCAAGTTCAAGCGGATCGGTGTTGGCGCCACACCGCCGATGGCAACACGCATGTTGCCCGCGATGCCGTCTTTGACCGCGCAACGGGCTGCAACGCACACAATCGGATAGTCACGCGGGGTTCGCGCGACGCGGTGGTAAACAGCAACGGTATCGGCGCTCGGAACCGGCATCTGTATCGCTGTGATTAACACTTTCTCAGCCAGAATGCGTTCGCGGTAGGACAGGAATGCGCTTAGTGACACCGTGCGCTCTTCAGCGGCTTTGATAACAAGTTCGGCGTCGCATGCAAGCAGGGCGGTGACGAGCGGCGAGCTTGAATCTGCCGTGACGATGGCCCCGCCGATGGTCGCCTGGTTGCGGATGTTCAGCGCAGCCATTGCATGCGCCGACGTGGCGATAACACTCAATCCTGGCGCGTCCTTCAGTTCATCGACGAGTGTTTGCAGTGTCACGGTCGCGCCAATGCGCACTAATAGCGGGGTGCCTGCGCGAACGATCTTGTTCAGCCCCAGGTCGCTGATATCGATGACCGCTTCAATCTCATTCGGGCCGTCTGCGTTTAACCAGGCGCCGCCAGACAAGACTGCCGTCCGCGGGGAATTGCGCCGCAGCAGTTCAAGCGCCTCGTCGATTGTCGCAGGTTTGTGGTATTCCTTTAAGCGCATAGTTTGTTGCCTGTTAATCCTTTTCGCAAATCATAACGCCGATGCCGGTAGGCCCGATAATGCTGCCAATCGTCGCGCCACAGTGCTGTAATGGAATATCCCGCATCTTCGGGAAAGTGAACCGGAGCATGCCCAATAGATTGGCAGTCTTATCCGTCACCCGTGAGGATAACTGAAGAACAGCCATTTCTTCGGGTTGCTCGAACTCGGCGGCGAACTCGACAAGTTTCTCGAGCGCGCGATCAACCGACCGCACTTTTTCGATGGCGACGATCTGCCCTTCTTCAATCGTGAGAAATGGGATCACGCCCAGCATTTCACCCAGCATTGCCTGCGCCGGACGCAGACAACCGCTATGCGCCATGTATTGCAGGTCTTCTACGATAAAGGCGCCATAGACATGCTTGACGCTGCCGCGCGCATAGCGAACGATGTCGTCCATGGGCATGCCGCTTTGCGCCCGCTGCGCCACCTTCCGCACGAGAATATTCAGCCCCAATGCAACGCTTTGTGAATCCAGAATCGCGATGTTGCAGCGGCCGCGGAATTCCTCAGCGGCAATTCGCGCATTCTGAAGGGTGTCGCTCAAGTGGCTTGACACATGCAGCGAGACGATCTCCGATGTCTCCCGCAATAGACCGCGGTAAACATTGCTGAAATCTTCAACAGATGGCGGTTGAATCTGAGACCAGTGATTGGGTGGGGCGTTGATGATTCTCTCCGCAAGTTCATTATCCGTCAGATCAATCCCCTCGTGGTAAATCTGCCCGTCAAACGCCACTTTCTGCGCCAGCAAAGAGACATGGTTTTCGTGAGCCCAGCCTAATTCGATCTGGGATGCGCTGTCAGTGACCACGCGAACCCTCTGGCGGCGTTCACGGGCGCCATTCGATGCGGCGGAATGCGCAGGCGAATCACCGTTATGGGCGCCGGGTGTGTAAGCATGACCATGCATGCCGTTTTTATCTGGTACTGTATTCAACGTTCCTGATTTCCCTCTCTTACTCAATACCAATCACAAAGAAATAATGCGCCTGCCGGCCCTCATACAAATCCACCACTTGCGATGGATATCGCTCACGAACAAGTTGTGCGATTGTTTCAGCTTCCTGCTTGCTCATGTTGTTCCCATAGTACAAAGTGATGAGTTCGTGATCGTCGGCAGGAACAAGTTCAAGCAGTCTCATGACTGTGTCGGCAATCGTGTCTCCAGCCAGTGCGAGTTTGTCGTCGATGAGCCCGATTGTCTGCCCATTTCGCGCGCTGACGCCATTCACGGTGACGGTTCGCGTCGCAGTCGTGATCTCACCTGTCACAACCTGCTGGGCTGCCGCTTTCATCGCTTCAAGGTTGCCGGCCATATCCCGCTCGAAGTTGAACGCGATTGCGGCGGCGATGCCCTGGGGAATCGTGCGAGTCGGGACAACCTGGGCAGGGATTTCGCTGAGTTGCGCCGCCTGTTGCGCCGTCATGATGATATTTCCGTTGTTGGGCATCAGGATCACATTGCGCGCATTGGCTTGCTTGATGGCCTGCAACAGGTCGGCAACGCTTGGGTTCATGGTCTGCCCGCCTTCCACAATTGCGCGGGCCCCGACATCCTTGAATGCGCGAATGATCCCGTCGCCTGATGCTACGGCCACGATCGCGATCTCCACTTCGGGTAGTTTATGCGGCTGTTCTGTCTGCGCGACCTGGCCGGGTGTGAACCCCGCGGACTGCGCCTGCATGTCCTCCACAACCACATCGCGCAATGAACCGAGCTTCACCCCATAGCTGAGCGGCACGCCAGGGTCGGGCACATGCACGTGCACCTTGACCATCTCTTCATCGCCAAGGATGAGCGGACACTCTCCCATCGCAGTAATATCGGCGCGAATCTGGCCGACATCGAGCTTCTTACCTGTGGCGGCGTATACCAGGTATTGCACATCGTAGCCCCATTCGCCAGTCGGCATGGTTGTGACTGCCAGACGCGCCGGCGCTATTTCCTGGGCCAAACCAGCTTCGATCGGTTCACCGTTGACGAATCGGCGCATGCCGTCAAGAATAATATAAAGACCGTATCCGCCCGAATCGACAACGCCAGCCTCTTTTAGGATCTGGAGCAGGTTGGGGGTGCGCTGAACGGATTCGAAGGCCGCTTTGGTCGTGACATCCAGGAAATGACGCAGGTCATTCGATTGTGTAACGGCGATTTCTGCGGCATCGGCCACTTCCCTGGCGACAGTAAGCATCGTGCCTTCAACAGGGTTGTTGACGCCGGCGTAGGCAGTATTAGCAGCCTCGCGAAGCGCCGCCGCCAGATCATGCGCGTTGCAGGTTGCCCTGCCATCGATTGAGCGCGAGAATCCGCGCCAGATCTGCGAGAGGATGATACCGGAGTTCCCGCGCGAACCGCGTATGGCGCCCATCGAAATCGCTTTGATGACCGCCCCGACGTTCGCGTCGGCAATGTCTGCGCATGCCTCATACGCCGATCGCATCGTGTGCATCATGTTCGTGCCGGTGTCGCCATCCGGCACAGGATACACATTGTAGGAATTGACGATTGGCTCCTGTTGCCTGAGCCATAAATAGGCTGACTGCACCAACCGCTTGAACTTCGGCCCATCCAGCGTTAAGGTCTGGCGCAGAACCGGACTTTGACTGCGATCGTTTGTTAACCCTTGTCCGGCAGCAGCGCCATGGGATATTTTTCCACTTATCATCTTGACAATCCGTGTATTGTAAGCGGTGAGCAGCTCACTTTTCTGAGCCATACCAGCAGTGGCTTTTGCAACCTTGCGCGCCGAGGTCGCAATAGAGTTGCGGAAGCGGGTAATGAGAGCCCCGGCTTTGATCTCATCGAATTGATGTAACGGTATCACAGTAGTTCACTTGACTGGGAGTTGCAGGAATTAAAGAGTTGTGATTCTCTCACAATTAATCTTCGTGGGTGATATGCAACCCGGAGACGTGGACATTTACCGCGTCAACGACATAACCAGTGCTGTGCTGGATATAGTAACCGACTTGGTGTTGCAGGCTGCCAATAACCGCGCTGATGCGCACCCCGTATTCAACGAGAACGTGAATCGAGACCGTGATCAGAACCTGATTGTCCGGCCCGGAATGGATCTTCACGTCTAATCCACGGTAGGTGTCGCGGCGCGTGGTGTCAAACCCGGTGTAACGCGATGCGATGCCCACAATTCCATAAGTGCTCAAGGCGGCGTCAAGTGCGAGGCTGAAAACCACCTGCGGCTTGATTTCGATTTTACCGGGGATGGCTACAGGCGCTATTGATGATATTGGTGATGTTGGTGAAGGGGTTTCTTCAGTATTCATTGCGGATAATATGGTAAACTACTGTCCGGTTAAAGATCGGGACATACATCTTAGATTGTTTTCCCAAATATACAAGAGGGCATTTCGAATGGCAAAGTGTTACTTCACAGGCAAGCATAAGCAGTTCGGCAATTCGCGCAGCCACGCATTGAATGCAAGCAAGCGCTCTTGGAAGCCGAATCTGCAGCGCCGCCGCATGATCGTTGATGGTCGGATGCAGACAATCATGGTGTCCGCCAAGGCTTTACGCACACTCGTCAAGGGTAGCTAATCCTCGGACAGCCGGGTTATTCCCTGAAATGGGAAACGTAGTCAAAAATGGCAAAGAAATCTTTGCCTTTTTTGGTTTTTCTCAGCGCGTCTCTGCTTTCAGTTGGCCGCAACCCGCGCTGATGTCGATACCCCTTCGCACTCGCAGGGTATTCGGAATCCATGCGCGGTCCAGGATTTCTCTGAACTGACTGATCCGAATGATCTGGGACGCCTTGCCGTAATAGCCACTGGTCGGGTTGAGCGGAATCAGGTTTACGTGCAGCATGTGGCGTTTCTCGACGCGTGGGTCGTACGTCTGACTAATCAGGGCTACCAGCGCATGCGCTTGCTCGATTGTGTCATTGACGCCATCAATCAACGCCCATTCAAAGCTGACGCGCCGGTTTGTGAGCACGATGTAGTCGTGGATGGCTTTGGCAAGTTCGCTGAGCGGATAGCGTTTGTTGAGCGGGACGAGCGAGGAGCGTAGTTCGTCTGTGGCTGCATGCAACGACACGGCCAGGTTCAGTTGCAAGCCTTCTTCAGCGAACTTGTGGATGCCTGGGATCACCCCGACTGTTGAGACGGTGATTTTGCGCGCGCCAATGCCAAAACCGCCCTTTTCGCGTGGCTCGATGAGCCGGCGGGCAGCTTCCATAACGGCGTTGTAGTTGGCGAACGGCTCTCCCATGCCCATAAACACCACGTTACTGAGACGGCTGACGCTGGCTTCATCTTTCGTGTCGCCTTTCTCGACCTTGTCGACCTTGTCGCCCTTATCGATATCGGCAGGCGTATTTCCCTGCGCGAGCGCGCGAGCAACCCACATGACCTGCTCGATAATCTCGCCGGCCTTCAAGTTGCGCAGAAATCCCATCTGCCCGGTGGCGCAGAAGCTGCAATTCATCGCGCAGCCGGCCTGTGACGAGATGCACGCGGTGCGACGGATGCCCTCATACTCCATCAACACGGTTTCCACTTCACTGCCGTCGGCGAGTCGCAACAGCCACTTGCGCGTCCATCCGTCCGTCGATGTCATCTCAGCCACGGAAGTAAAGCGACCGAGTGAGTAGCGCTCCTGCAGTTTGATGCGAAGCGACTTGCTCAAGTCGGTCATCCCGGCGATGCTGGAGACGTTGCGTTCGTACATCCAGCGCCAGATCTGCTGCGCGCGGAATGCGGGCTCATCCCATTGCGCCAGTTGCTGCACCAGCTGGTCGCGCGGAATATCATAAAGACTGATGTTGAGTTCGGGGTGAATCTCACTCATACTTTGCTCGACATCTCGAATATCCCGGCAATTTCGCGCAGCACGCGTTCGCGCTCTGCGGGGTCGTCACCGCGAACGGCCGAGGTGACGCAGGTGCTGAGGTGGTTCTCAAGGATAAGCTGGTTGGCCTTTGACAGTGCGGCCTGAATCGCGTTTATCTGTTTCATAGTATCAATGCAATACGTGTTATCTTCCACCATGCGCTGGACGCCGCGAATGTGGCCTTCTATGATCTGTAATCTGCGCAGTATCTGTTTGCGCGTTGCTTCATCCATCATGATTCCTGATATAAACTGTATCCATACGGTATTGTAATGCTGCGGACAGCCTGAGGATAGAGCCGTCCTTGTTTAACAGTGTTCAGCAGTGTCCAACAGTAACACCGGAGTAGGCATCAGGCATGAGCAGTATATACGATACTCATATCAAGAATCGTCTGGTTATCGACAACACGTTTCGTGGAATGCCGCGCGAGAGACCCGCGCCGCCGAGTTTTGCAGCCAGTAAGCCACTGCTCCCGCAACCGATATGGCAAAACCATCCAGCGGCGATTGACTGCTACTGGCGTGTGTGGGAACTGGCATTCCGCAACCTCCGCAGGCCTACGGCTGGTAACGGTTTTGTCGCCAACTACATCGATACAGCCTTCAACAACAACCTGTTCATGTGGGATTCTGCGTTCATCCTGCTGTTCGGGCGTTATGGCAATCGCGCGTTCAATTTCCAACGCACGCTGGATAACCTGTATTGCAAGCAACACCCGGATGGGTTCATCTGCCGTGAGATCCGGGAATTGGACGGCAGCGATGTGTTCCAGCGCTTTGATCCGGCGAGCACCGGGCCAAACGTCCTGCCATGGGTAGAGTGGGAGTATTACCTGGTCTGCGGTGATCGCGACCGGCTGGAGAGAGTTTTCCCCGTCCTCACGGCGTATCATCAGTGGCTGCGCCATTACCGCACCTGGCAGGATGGTTCGTACTGGACGTCGGGGTGGGGATGCGGGATGGACAACCAGCCGCGCGTGCCAGTGCAACCCGGCTATGACGACCTACAAGCAGCATGGTGGGCGCACGGGCATCTATCGTGGGTCGATGCGTGCATGCAGCAGATCCTGTCGGCGAAGACGCTGCTGAAGATGGCGGAGGTGCTAAACCGGGTGGATGAAGTTGACTCACTCCGTGATGAGGTTGCCAGCCTTGTGTCGTTTGTGAATGAGAAGATGTGGGATGACGCCACGGCGTTCTATTATGACCGGCGCCGGGATGGGTCGCTTGGTTCGGTCAAGACCATCGGCGCTTACTGGGCGCTGCTTGCTGACGCTGTTGCCCCGGAGCGACAAGAACGCTTCATCGAACACCTCCGGAATACCGCCGAATTCAACAGACCCAACCGCGTCCCATCGTTGTCGGCGGATCACCCCATGTATCAAGCGGACGGAGGGTATTGGCTGGGAGGCGTGTGGGCGCCAACTAACTACATGCTGTTGCGCGGGCTGACGCGACTCGGTTACGACGCGCTTGCGCATGAAATTGCATCCAACAACCTCGATAACGTCGTGCAACTCTTCGCCAAAACAGGCACCGTCTGGGAAAACCAGGCGCCTGAGTCCGTCGCTCCGGGCAATCCGGCCGCGCGGGATTTTGTGGGCTGGGGTGGGTTGCCGCCGACAGCGATGATGTTTGAATATGTGTTCGGTTTGCGCGCGGACTGCGAACACGCTCGGCTGGTTTGGGATGTGCGCCTGCTTGATGAACACGGCGTGTTGCAATATCCCTACGGCCGGCAAGGCGTGCTGGACCTGCGGTGTGCGCGGCGCGCATCAACGCGCGACCGCCCGGTGATCGATGTGAAATCGGGTGTCGATGTCATGCTGCGGATCACCTGGGAGGGCGGCGCCGAGGAAGTGCTGCTGAAGGCAGATACGCGCATAAACACAGGCCGGCGTCCGCTGTAAGCCTAGCGGGATGTGGACAGTTTGCGAGTTTCAGGGAGTTAAACATACTGTGCCAGATACATTCACGTTATTCGATCTTAAAGTCACGATTGAAGAAATCCGCGGCCAATGCACGTGCAACCACCAGGTGGGTGAGTACTTCGAGCTGATCGGCGGTAAGCTGCACTTCCCACCAGGGCAATCCTTCTGCCTGTATGCCTTGCAGTCCGCAATCCCGTTGCTGCCGGCAAAACAGCGCCCGACGCACCCAAATGACTGGATGAGCACAGATTCGAGAGTGATCTGTCCAGATCCACTGTGCGGCGTCGTGTTGCGAATCGACCGGCGTGAGCAGCGCGAGTTGCATCATGCGGATGTCAGCGCCGTCAAGCCTGAAGGCGCGCGGGCTGATGGGAGTACACTCGTCTGTGATTGATATCTCGTTCAAAGGAGTGCGATGCAAATGCGTGAAAATACAATTCGGACAATCTGGCAGCGCGGCGAGCCAGTGATCAACGGCTGGTTGACCATCCCAAGCGCATGGACAGCGGAGTTGATGGCGCATCAGGGTTGGGACAGCCTGATCGTGGACACCCAGCACGGGTTAATAGGGTATGAAACCGCGCTGGCGATGTTGCAGGCTATTTCGACTACCCAGGTCATTCCATTGGCGCGCTCCGCGTGGAACGAACCCTCCGGCATTATGAAGTTGTTGGATGCCGGCGCGCTTGGGATCATCTGCCCGATGGTGAATAACCGCAAGGAGGCCGAGGCGTTTGTGGGCGCCTGCCGATACGCGCCGCTGGGCTATCGCAGCGCAGGCCCTACGCGCGCAGCGCTTTATGCCGGAGATGATTATCTGCTGAAGGCCAACGAGAGCATCATCGCCATGGCGATGATTGAAACCGTCGAAGCGCTGAACAATGTCGATGAGATCATGAGTGTGCCAGGGCTGGATGCGGTGTATATCGGCCCGACAGACCTGAGCATCAGCCTTGGTCTGAAGCCGGGCGGAGCGCTGGCACAACCCCTGCTCACAGACGCCATTGACACAGTGCTTAAGGCAGCGCTCAGGCATCACGTGATCGGCGGCATTCACACCAGTTCAACCGCAGACGCGCTCGCGATGATTGACAAAGGGTTCAGGTTCGTCACGGTCATGACGGACACGCGCATGCTCAGCGGCGCAGCCAATCAAGCGGTTACCGCAGTAAAGAAAATCAGGCCGTCGTCCGGTTCATCGTCATCGGTTCCATACTGATCGAATGCGCTGGTTCTGCACGTGAGTGCTTGCTGACTCCATCCCTCGGAAGTACCATGGCATGCAAGAACATGCGGTATTTTCGAGGAGAGTCCTATGCAGTTTTTCAAGAGTGTCTTTCGCCATATCTTTCCGCTGGCTGTTGTTGTGACGCTTTTGTGCGGTGTGATCTACATCATCGCGCAACAAGGGTATCGCATCCCGGCTAACGACCCACAGATACAGATTGCGCAGGACGCGGCGCAAGCGCTTGGCGATGGCGCGCCAGTCGAGACTGTCGTGCCGTCAGCCAAAGTGGATATCGGGCAAAGTCTCGCTCTTTTTGTGGTTGTGTACGATGACAAAGGCGCGCCCGTGGCGGGCAACGGCCTATTGCATGGAAAACTGCCTGTGCTGCCAGCCGGTGTGTTTGAGTACACGAGTCGCAATGATGAAAATCGCATCACCTGGCAACCGGAACCGGGCGTGCGGCATGCGATCGTGATCGAACGCATTCGCGACGCAAAGCCGGGTTTTGTGATGGTAGGACGGTCGTTGCGCGAAGTGGAACAACGCGTCGATCAGCTTGGCTTGATGGTTGGGGCGGGCTGGGCCGGCACACTGGTCGCAACGTTCGTTATCCTTGTGCTCGTCGAGCTGATCTTTCGTGACAAACGCTAAAAAAAATTCCCGGTGATCGTGTCTTCTTCCGTGTATTCAGTGTTTTCCGTGGTTAAGTTCAGAATCCGGAATATCAACCACGGAATACACGGAAAACACGGAAACTGACAGGGATAAATACAGTCGCTGGTGGGGTTAACCCTTGGGTGCGATCACTGTCAGCGCTGACAGCAGCGCATCCACATGCCGCTGGTCTGCCCCTTCACCCATCAAGCCAATCCGCCAGGCCTTGCCTTTGAAGTCGCCCAGTCCTGCGCCAACTTCGATGCCAAACTCATTGAGGAGTTGCTTGCGCCCGGCGGCTTCGTCAATGCCCGCAGGGGCCGCCACGCAATTCAAGGTTGGCGCTATGCAGCCCGGGTCGGTCAAGTACCCTATCCCCAGCCGCGCCAGACCGGTCTTGAGCGCCGCGTGAGCCGCTTGATGGCGCGCCCAGCGGGATGGGAGCCCCTCCTCAAGCGCCATGCTCAACGCCTCGTGTAAGGCGAAGTACAGGTTTACTGGCGGGGTGTGGTGGTACACGCGTTCGCTGCCCCAGTATTTGCGCAAGAGCATCATATCAAAGTACCAGCTTCCGATCGGGGTATTGCGATGGGTGATCGCGTGAACCGCCGCCGGGCTGAATGTTGCCATCGCCAGCCCGGGCGGGCTCGACAGACATTTCTGCGAACCGCTGTAACAGGCATCAATCTGCCAATCATCCACCGCTGCTTCAACGCCGCTCAGACTGGCAACCGTATCGACCAGCAGGAGAGACCCTGCCGCGTGGACGACGGCGCTGATGTCCTTGATCGGTTGAAGCGCGCCGGTGGATGTTTCCACATGCACCAAACCGACTAGCTTGAACGGACCGTGCTGTTCCAGCGCTACCTGCACCATTGCGGGCGTGCAAACCTG
>Ga0118677_10000971_pt1 | contig 61485 bp, 56 predicted proteins | sample AliMusrvi5mmetaG_FD_86154 | JGI IMG/M metagenome (GOLD analysis project Ga0118677, IMG submission 86154) | reverse complement strand
CTTTATTGAGCAACCAACTGAATGATTAGAATAAGGGCGCTACCCCTGCCATTTTTCAAAAAAGGATCGGCGATCCTTCACCTGTCATGGTCAAAGACTGATTTCTGTTAGTTTATCTGAAAGCAATCATCAGCGATGCCTGAATCCACCATGGCCAAATCCATCATGATACCTTGGCTCGTGCCAATAACCCTGATGCCAGCCCCAACTCCCCCCAAGCCAGATCCACTCTCCACCTACCCAGAAATAGTCTGGACCAGGAGCCACTATAATCGGTTCGACCAGCGGTTGTGGTGGACGACTTGTTGTAACCGATACGGCAGGATTGATTGTGGATGGTGTGTTGATCATGAAATCGATGACCTTTTCACTGACCCGAGCTTTCTTAAGGTCAAGAATGTCAGCTGTTGTGAGGTGAAAGATAGTATGAGAATTTAGGATTTGACTTATGATTACGTCGTAACTGACTTTGGCTTTTGCCATTGATTTGATATCGGCAATTGTCAATGGTTGAACTTTTTCTATCTGCCAAGGAGAAGGTGCAGGCATTGTTTGAACTTGTTGTACATTTTTTGATTGGTCCATTCCGTGCCCGACGAGTCCACCTGCTACTGCTCCGACAGCCGCACCTACGAGAGCACCCTCTCCAGGATGCCGTGCAACCGCACTGCCGATGATTGCGCCTGTGGCTCCGCCCGCCAACGCTCCGGAAGCCGTATAATCCGGCTGTCCATGAGGTGTTGCGCAACCTGAAACCGATAGCCCGACAATCACTGTTGCAATATAATAACCGTAAGATTTCATGAGTATCTCCTTTGGCCGCACAGAGAGGCAGTGGCCTTGATTGGCCAGTTACGTTTATTTTGTATAAATAACCTGCGAGGGTAGAATTGTGGCTAGTGCCAATCGCAGAACTTCGCTCTGTGTTCTATGTCTAGGTTCAAATAAGTTGGTCTATAAGAACTGTAGCCCTTTAGAGGTAGACCTGATATCTGCCCCTGAAGATGCAAGTCAAGATCCATTCCTTGGAAAATCACACAACGTTATGAAATAACAAGTGTAAAATTAACGACACTGTATCCCGGCATGGTTTTCCGTACCTTTCCGAGTAAATAATACCCAATTGAAAAAAATGGGTGTGTAGTATTTCCCGTGGAGAACAAACTGCATTGGACTTGTAATGGTAAAATCGAACACATGCCCCGATGCGATTCTTTTTGCGTTGATGAGTCTATGGAATCGTCTCGAAATTGTCGACACTCAGAAGCGCGCAAGTTGGCTGAATATGGCTGAGATTGCACGGAATGTTCTCGCTGGCCAATACCTGAACCGACGAATCGACGATATCGAAGTTGCCAAGAAAGAGGTGCTCGCATGGCAAGAGAGCCGGAACAATCGACAGGTCAACGATAACTGGCAATTCGCCGCAAAGGATGCGCGGATAAAATTGCTACCTCTTTATCCGACATTAGAGAGTTGACGAGACACTGGGGGTTTTACTTGATTCAAGGCGATGAATTCTCATCTAATATCTCCCAATAGCTTTTTTATTTTGAATATATCTTTGAGCATCTGAAAAGAATCGAATAGTGGGTTAACCTTGGAATCTATGGAATTTTTCCAAATTACCGGTACTTCTGAGATCTTGTATCCATTCATCTTCGCCAACGCCAATATTTCCACGTCAAAAGCAAAACGGTTTATTTGTGCATTTTTGAATAATTCCCTCGCGATTCTTCCGGAAAAAAGCTTAAAACCGCATTGAGTATCACTAAAGTCGTTTAGCACCAGAAATTTAGTTATCTTATTGAAGAATCTACCTATTTGCTGGCGAAACCAAGGCTGTTTCTGAATTATTTTACTATCCGAAAGGGTTCTTGATCCTATTGCTATTTTGCATTTATTTTCGCCTATCGATGTTAAAAGTTTTTCCAGCTCTTCAATAGGGGTAGAGAGATCTGCATCTGTTAAAAGGACTAGTTGGCCCTGTGAGGCAATAACACCTTGTCTTAACGCGTAGCCCTTACCTTTGTTTACTGGGTATCTGATAATTTTCAGATTATTGATGAATGGAGCCAATGCAGAGGCCACCTTACTCGTACCGTCGCGACTGCCGTCATCAACCACAATAATCTCATACTCAAATTTATTATTGCATAAATAATTCTCAACATTGAGCAATGAAGGGCAAATACGATTTTCTTCATTATAGGCGGCAATAATGACTGAAATTACGATTGGATTCATATGGGATTGTGCTAACAATATAGAATATTTTTGATATTATGTTCTGAGTAAATTAATTATGTGTATATAAAATTATCTGGATTAAGCTGTCACGATTGGCTGCTGCTGTTAGCAGCTCCATGCCTACTCATCATGTTGCTTGTGAAAGCGAACCACTTGCTTATGCGACAAGCATATGACCAGAAGTTAATATAAAAAGTATATTAATACTGAATATTTGTATTCATCGCATAAATATTGGCACATAAGATATGTGCAAAAAAATCCATACACGAAGAATATCAAGACAGAAAAGAAGAAATATAATAACGGAATACACAACAACATATGAACAAAAGCTTTTTTTGTACCAATAGAGTGTAAGATGTTTTGATTTATCTCCAAGAAGGCTAGGGAGGCGGGTGTGGCTAGTTTTACATTTTGCAGTTTTTGCCAAAACATTTCTAGATGTCTCGATAGTCATCTGTATCTCCTTTGAACGAGGGGTAATGAAACGTCTCGGCAGTGAGGAGAGAGGGGAGGGGAAACTGCCGAGTCGCTAAGGTCAGGTTTGACATTTACACCTTTCCTCGATTGAGCAAAAATCGCGCCATCCACATTATTAGCAACTAGTAGCTTGGAATCATTAATAATAATAAAACAATTTGCGGTGAAAGCCTATTGGCGACCTGTTTCTTTTTTACCCATCAATGATTTTACTTATGAGTAATAAGGACTCAACTGCCGAATCAGTCTTTATGTGTAGCAACGCCCCTTACGAAGCCTTATCTAGAAGGATCAAAAGAATGAAAAAGAAGAATGTAACCCGGAAGGAATTGGCCATCTCCGTTTATGAAAAACTGGGTGTATCGCAACGGAATGCTGCGAAAATTGTTGATTCGGTTTTTACGGTTATGAAAAACACGATGATTGTCGGTGAATCGGTAAAACTAGTCCAATTTGGCACCTTGACGGTTCGAAATAAATTACCCCGACGTGGCCGTAACCCAAAGACCGGGGAGCCAATGACCATCACTAAGCGGCAGATGGTTTCTTTCCGGCCAAGTCGGCGATTGCGTGAGCAGTTGAATGAGTGAGAGTGTCGTGAAATGCCCCCCCTTTCGATAGGTTTTTTGTGAAGTGGTTGACGGAGTGAAACATTATGTTGCAGTAACGCGGCGCAAAATTTTCCTCGGTTGGCTCAGCTGGCCAGGGATGGTCCGGTTCAAGCTCAAAGATAAAAACGCGATATTTTCCAGATAGCCGAAGTCGGCGAGGCCAGTATCTCAACTTTACAATGTCTTAACAATTATCAATTTAAGAACAGCAAAAAGGTGACCGATAGAAGAATAAATATACTCTTAATGTGTGCCGAGAAGAAATTCCTGGGACAGCCGAGATACATGTTTATTAGGCTGAATAATTTGTTCATAGGGGAGGCGGGAAAATGTCAATCAGCAGCGTATCAAGCAGCAATTGGTATCAACAGGTCAGCCAGCTCAATAGCAGTAACCAATCACAGAAAACAAACCATACGGACGCCTCCCAAGCACCTCCACCGCCTCCACCAGGTGGGGATTTCCTCAGTGCTATTTTTCAATCGCTTTCCGACCTTGGCATTGGAAGTAATTCGAGTTCTACGTCAAGTAGCAGTTCAACCTCGTCGGATTCTTCGGCCTCCACATCCGCACAGGGAGCCACCCAGGCAATGGGCAGCTTCATGCAAAACTTGATGGCAGCTCTTCACTCTCAAGGCAACTCGACAACTTCGGGCACAGGAACTGATAGTAGTGGTGATACATCCGCGACAAGCGTCAGCGGCACTGGTTCACATCATCACCATCATCACGGCAATATTCAATCTGATTTGCAAAGTTTGATTTCATCTTTGAACTCTTCGGGATCTGATTCGTCAACTTCTTCGACAACTTCCACTGATGGCAAACTGGAACAAAGTTTTCAAAATTTGTTAAATTCACTTGGACAGTCAAGCAGCAATTCAAACAGCAACGCTTCGCTTTCTCAGTTTTTACAGTCTTTTGCCAGCAAGATGTCAGGCGGTTCCATGTCAGGAAACGTTGTGAATACTACTGCTTAACAACTAATAATCACCATCACATAACTAGAATATTTCCCTGTTTGGTTTCGGCTAACACGGGGTTCACTAGCGGTTTTTCAATTGCCGAGTCTATAAATAGCAGAAAACGAAGGGAACGAAAAATCATTGGACCTTTTTCTGGGGAGTCTGAAAGGCCGCCTGTTCTGCCGCTTGTCTTGCTAACTGGGCTTTGGCAACGCGGTCTCCATTTCTCGCTTCTTTAGCGTTTTCGGCTGGAGCTTCGATCGACTCTTCTTACGCTGCCTTGGCTGCATTGCTTATGCTGACCATATCTGTCGTGGAATTGATTTTCGATGTGCTGGAAGAGCTATTCGACGATTCGTTTTGTTCGGTCGACTGGGCCTGTTTTGTGGAAGACTCTGGTGTCGTTTATTGTACCGGCGCGCTGGTAACGCTCTGTATGCTCATATCTTCCTCCCTGAATGATGAACAAGCCCTTACCGCTCATTATATAACTATGAGCGAAATGTCCTCTTGTATTAGAAAATACTCACACTCTGGATGAAGTCAATGCCTCCCGCCCTCCCCATTGGTAGCCATTCCGAGGCGAAAGCCAAGGAGGGAAAATACGACATTGCCTAGTTCTCAGTGAACGAGGTCATTTCGTCGGTCTTTCTTTCTGTTCAAAAATAGTAGCTCGTATCACAGCTTCTTCCTCTGCAGCCAAGTCATCACTTGCGGGGAAATTCACCCGCATGGTGCCACCTTCCCGATGAAGGCAATAAAACCCTTCTGCTCGACGGCTAAGTAGCCATTCGGCCCAACGCTTGATCGTAATCATCTTGGACTTTCCTTTTTCAACTGTCACAGGCAGGGGCACCCCTGTTTTTATCGATGACTGATCCTAAAATTATTACCTAGGCATACAACAAAACACAATATGCAAAACTGCCTATATCTCCGGGTATATTTTACATGTTCAGCCCGGAAACACCTGCTCATACTCTTCCCTGGTTGGCATCGGCTGACCGGGGAATTTATTTATGTCGACTTGCCAGGAAGTGGATGATAAACACGAATAAATAAAAATAAGAAGTGCTGAACTGGGGCCTTGGGAAAAAGGAAAACTTTAAATGAAATACCTTCTCATAACGGTAGTTATTTGCATGAGTTACATGCAGTCAGGATGCATCTACCAAAAAAATCCTACACAGGAATCACCCACAGCAGTGTCCAGTGAGCCTGCTTCTTCTGCTCCTTCAGAATGCCAAGCCATAACACGTGATATCGATAAGGCAGCAAAAAGGTTGTATGAACTTGAGCTTTTAAGCAATTCAAAACAATGCCATTGAATCCGTGATCCTCGCTATCCGTTCCAACCGAATAAAGCCAATCTTGGCGATAGTCTCAATCTGCATTGTCGTTGCTGCCTTTTTATGGATGGTGGGTATGGTGTCAAGCGATGCGACCATAAGCAATCCAGTCGGAGACTATCCATACAGAGAAGAGAGCAGGAATCGTGCTGATACCGGTGCGACCGAAAGACCGAATGTATTGAGTCAGGCTCAATAGCATAATCCAGGACTTTTGACTGCCGATAGCTGCTACTTGGGGTAACCCCAACATTCGTGCAATGAGGGGCCATTTGTAAAAATAAATCATGTAAACATACATGTTACGCATCACCAGCTGGTAACTGTTATTATTACCGTGCTACGCCATCGATTATTGTACCACTCAAAAGTGGTACCCATAAAGAAGTTGTCTGGGGCATCAAAGAGTAGGAACAGAAAGACCATCGTGTTTGGTCGGAGGTAATCATGTTAAATTTCATCAATAATCGCCGCTTGTTAACGACAATCTCACCGTGCCGTGCCGTTTTGGGCTTTCGGTGAGGGCGTTCAAAATTCTGTGTCAGTTAACCGCAAGCTGATATATTCAGCGCAACAAGGAGAACTGACATGACCCAAGAAAACCATAACTTTGATTTTACAGCAGCGTTGAAAGCCATCCAGGAAGGCAAGCCGCTTCTCGGCAAGGAAGGCATTCTCACCCCACTCATCAAAAATCTCACTGAAGCCGCCCTTGAAGGAGAGTTGGATTCACATCTCGGCCAAGAAATCACCGCCAACCGCCGTAATGGGAAAAGTCAAAAGACCATCAAATCCTTGAATGGAAACTTTGAGTTACGTACTCCCCGAGACCGGGAAGGGACTTTTGCTCCTCAACTGGTCAAGAAGCACCAGACCAGCCTCAATGACGAGATTGAGCAGAAGATTATCGCCATGTATGGCGTCGGTCTGAGCTATCAGGATATCTCGGGTCATCTTCGGGACCTCTACGGGCTTGAAGTTTCAACCGGCACCCTGAGCGCCATTACCGATAAAATTATCCATACGGTCAAAGAATGGCAAGCCCGGCCCTTGGCATCGATTTATCCGATAGTCTGGCTCGATGCCATTCATTATAAGATTCGTGAAAACGGGAAGGTCTCCGGAAAGGCAGTGTACACAATCCTCGGCGTCAACCTCGAAGGCCGGAAGGAAGTTCTTGGCCTGTATATCTCCGAGCATGAGGGCGCCAATTTCTGGCTTCAGGTGCTGACCGATCTTTCGAATCGAGGTGTGAAGGACATCCTGATCGCCTGTGTTGACGGCCTCAAAGGCTTCCCTGAGGCCATTGAAACAATCTTCCCGAATACCGAGGTTCAACTTTGCGTGGTCCACCAGATCCGCAATTCCTTGAAGTATGTCGGGTCAAAGAACCAGAAAGAATTCATGGCCGACCTGAAGCGTGTCTACAAGGCCAGCACGAAAGATTTAGCCGCATCCGAGCTGGATATTTTAGCGAATAAATGGAACGATAAATATCCCATAGTCATCACGTCCTGGCGGAATAATTGGGAACGACTCAGTATGTTTTTTAAATATCCTGAAGATATCCGGCGTGTTATTTACACAACCAATACCATTGAGGCTGTGCACCGGCAGTTTCGAAAGTTGACCAAGACCAAAGGCGCTTTTCCGAATCAAGACAGCCTATTGAAACTACTCTATATGGGAATTCAGAATGCCAGCAAGAAATGGACGATGCCGCTCCAAAACTGGTCTCTGACAATTTCTCAGCTGGCGATATTTTTTGAAGGAAGGCTGGATAAGGAATTGAAACTCTGATAGGTATGACTGATGAAAAAAATGATTCTTCCAAATCCGCTCCAGCAAAAGCCAGCTCCTCCGACGAGCATGCTTGTAGGCCCATTCTCGGAGCTGGCTTCCGCTTCCGCTCTCTTGGGCGGCAGATCGAGAATCACAAACCCTGACACAGAACTCTGAACACTCCCCTTTCGGTGCAGCGATTTGTTGGCTGGTCTTTCCTATCAATTCCTCACAATGTGTTACAACTTTCTCCATCATATCCGTGAACATAAGACTCTGTTCTGGGGTTAAACACGATAGGATTTTTTGTTCCGCTCTGTCTTTGATAGCCCAAAGTTTCGACAGGACATCTTCATTTTTTGGAGTAATGCTTATAATTTCATTTTCGAGTACCACCAAACCCTGTCGTAGTAGAGGATCGAGAAAAGTGAGAATCTCGTGTTCAAGTAGACCATTCTCTCTAACGGCCTGTTCAACCGACATCTCTTTGTCACACTGCAAGACCATTAGGAATACCACTTGCTTGCTATCAAGCGAACCAGCTTGTTTCAGCTCCATGTCCAAAATCGTCCGTATATGCTGACCTAAAACATTTATCTGTCGACCGAGGGTTGCTCTGATTCTGTTTTCTATCATTGTTAATATCCATTTGATTTTAAGCTCGTAAACACTTATTCCGGCCGCTACGCCAACGTTCAAGCTTTCAACGTCACCAGTCATCGGGATTATGACCGACCTGTCTGCAGCGTTCAGCATTTCGTCACAAACGCCGGTTGTCTCATTGCCGATAACGAGGGCGATCGGACGGTCATCCAATTCCACAAGTGATTGTATGCTGCTGCCATAAGGTGAAGTCGTAATTATTTGAAACCCCTGACGCCGGAGGTGCTCAATAGTAGCGTCAGGACCATTAAAATTTTTGAAATGAGAATGAAACACCCGGCCTCTTGATGCTTCTATGGCCTTACGGTAGTACGGGTCAAAGTCCTTGTGAGTCGCGAGATACTCTGTTACTCCAAAAGCACTACCAGTCCGCACAATGGTGCCGATGTTTCCAAAGTCCTTCACATTATCCAGCACTATGGTAAATTCTGATTTGGGAAATGGAGTTCTAATTTGTCGGCCAACCGCAACAATTGGAACCAAGTATTTGGTTTCTGTAACTTTTTTTAGTATTCCAGCAGTAGTAGAACAGACAACCTCAACTTGCCTAGATAATTGGTTCAGAAGATCCACACTTTTATCTTCCACGATCAGATACTCAGCTTGCCAGTTACTTTCAAGTGCCCAATTGATGATTTCAAGCCCTTCAAGAAGGACAAGACCTGTGTCTTCTCTTCCGGACCTGGACTTAAGAAGACGTGCCTGCTTAACCTTCTCGTCTTTTATTGAAGTCACTCTTTCCATGTTCTATCTTTTGCTCTTATTACGATCTCTATGTAGATAGGCCAGCATCTTGATTTCGTTTTTGGCAGAGTCGATGGTTTTGAGAAACAAATTCTCAGCCCCCTCGTTCGGAGAGAAAGCGACCTCAATCTGACCTGATGCCGGTAAAGAATAACTGTTGTTTTGCTCATAGGTGTTGATGGTCCAATCGACAATACCCTTTTTGGCCTCGGCCCCCAATGGTGCCAGAAGGGACAGGACGGCAAAACCGATAGCAATATTCTTTCTCACACTCACTCCATGTTTTGGGCTCCCGGGAAAACAGAAAATAGCCTTGAAATCCTGAATTGATGCAATTTTACGAAAAAACCGAGAGTAATTGCCACTGTTTTTATAACTCATCATCTATTGATACCTTGATTTCAGACTGGTCTTTTACCGGCTATAAACTCAGCCAGAGTGCTTAGGAAAGGTGGCGTAAGCTGAGAGGCTTCAAACTCTGGCAGAGAACAATACGAGGTGGTCAATTCAAAGATGAGGATACTTGGCACCGAATTTTTGATACTAACGAAGCGTCACGCATAAAGGAAGAAATTCGGTTATGCAGTTGTTTCACCTATTGTTGCTCCTGAAGCTGTCGGGTACTATCCATTTAAAACTTTCCTTGCTGATATCATTAAGTATTATTGCAAATCTAATGTGTCGGAATGCAAAAGGATTTTCGCGTAGTAAAACTACGTTGTTTCAAATTGTTGATCAATTTTTCGAACAACATAACCACCTCCAAAACTTGAGGTTGCATAATAATGAGTATTGAGGGGTAACTTCAGGAAACGGATCGTAGAGTACGTTAATGAAATATTAATGTATAAATACAACCTGTTATCTGTAGGATTTTTTCGAACTCATCGTGTGTTGTAACAAGATTGGGAACAGTATGTAATTGTTACATTTATTTTTCGCAAACGTACGATTTTTTCCGAATTCTGAATCGACCCCAAAGAAGGAACGAGCAAAAGGGTGGCTGATAACACCAAGGCCAAAGTGGTTGAGTTAACGGCAGTGGATTTGTTTTGTTTCTTTGTTGTGTTCATTTTTTCTCCAGTTAATTTTTGCGGAATTCCGCTTAATAGTTGTAAGGGTCCTGTTGTTGCGCGGCCTGTTGCGCGGCTGTGTAATCGGCTAATGCCTGGTTATACTGTGCGGCCTCAACCCAACGACCACTAGGCGATGCACCAACGTAACGAGGCATCAGCGAGGCAGAATCAACATAAGAATTTTTGGTGTAAGCGCGGCAATAGTCAGGCATTACGTCTGAAATTCCGACGTAATCCCAACCACCGTCATTTTGGTTGTAAATTTGGTTAGTGGAGTTCAGGCTTGTGGAATCACATTGACCAGCACCGTTTGCCATTGCGTTCACGAGAGATTGCATTTCCGGCGTTTGGTCGCTGGCAGGGCAAAGCTTGAGGAAATTTATACGGCCCCGGATTGTATCGGAAAAATACCTGTACGATATGCTGAAATATCGGGCGAGCGATGGTGAACACTCGTTAGGACGTGTGCCGGTTGAAAGGCATAGGATTGCTTGACAGGCAAGCGCAGGGTCGCCGGATAATTGACTTTCGGCTATTACCGGTCCCGCTGCCATTGATCCAACAACAGCACAGAAGACAAGTTGCTTCAACATGATGAAACCTCCGCATTACACGAATGCTTTGAAATCACCAGAAGCAACTTTTATCCGCCTTTTGGCGGAAAGAGGGAGCTTACTTTTCTTGTGAACCGCTTAAAATAAGGCTGATTGGGGGGGGTTCCTTGGTTTTGGTCTTCAGATGACGAACTAACCTATCTAAACTTACCCACGCTCGTTTATGCCCGCGAGTTGTAACCAAAGAAAAATCCCCTTTTTTCCAACTTAAGCGGGTAACAATGTTGTAAGTGCTTTCGTTATTCTGGATGATTTGTATTTTTGATACAGCGCAATTTTCGAGAAAATCATTAAATTCAGCTTCATTTATAGTATCCATTGTTATCTCGTAGTGATTAGTCGGGAACACCTCCTTATTTATAACAAATAAATTGTTAATAATCATGCTTAACAAGAAGCCAATATGACCTATTTTGTTCCTTCAATATTTGGGGCATTGCCCGCATTTTTAAACGATTTCTTGCAGCCTTCCTTGTAACCGGAACAACCCCAAAAATTATAACCTCCGGCACCTTCCTTGACACGATGGGCCAAAGGTTTTCCGCATGACGGACAAACAAAACTCGACACTTCCGGTGTTTTGGCTTGTCCTGGTTTTCCGTCATTATCGGGAAACATTGCGTTACGGGGTCGCTTCAGGAAACGGATTGCAGAGTACGTTAAGAACGCGAAGAAGCTGGTATCCAGCGGTAAAGAGTGGGTACAGACACGCCGAGGTTTTTGGCCACGTCATGAGGAGGTACACCGTTGGCCAGCAACTTCCTGGCTGACACGATTTTACTATCGGTCATTTGTCGCTTACGTCCGCCCCTACGTCCAAGCTGTCGGGCGACCTCCAGACCAGCACGAGTGCGCTCGATCGCCAGTTCCCTTTCCATTTCGGCAAGGCTGGCCATGACGTGAAAAAAGAAGCGGCCTGACGGAGTTCCGGTGTCTATGTTGTCGGTGAGGCTTTTTAGCTGGACACCTTTATCGTGCAGTTGACCGACCAGATCGATGAGGTTTTTGACGCTCCGCCCAAGTCGATCCAGTTTCCACACCACAAGCGTGTCTCCCCCACGTAACATTTCCAGCGCCTTCGCAAATCCAGGTCGTTCAGCACGGCTGCCGCTGAGTTTGTCCTCGAAAACTTTTTCGCAACCTGCCTTGATCAATGCGTCGGTCTGAAGATCAAGGTTTTGATCCTGCGTCGAGACACGCGCGTAACCAATTAACATGTAAAACCTCTGTGGAATACGTGATGGTGTTTCTCAAAACTCGTTGTCATGGTAACGGTTTGAGAATATGGTTTCAAGAACCATTTTTGAGAATAGAAACACCTTGATTCTGTGTGCCGCATAGACGTTCTGACGATTCTTCTCAAAATCCCTCGTTTTCAAGAGGATTCCTGATGCCTCGCCGTTCAATTCTATCATCCTCCGAGCGCGACAGCCTGCTCAAGTTGCCTGACACCAAAAATGAACTGATTCGGTTCTACACGCTCAATGATGCCGATCTGGCGATCATCCGCCAACGTCGCGGGGCTGCGAACCGCTTAGGCTTTGCCGTCCAGCTCTGCTACATGCGCCACCCTGGGGTGATGCTAGGTCTAGACGAGGAGCCTTTCGCGCCATTATTGCGCATGGTAGCGGCACAACTGGAGGTATCGATGGAAAGCTGGACCGAATATGGCCAGCGTGCCGAGACGCGCCGCGAGCATTTGCTTGAGTTGCATTCGAGTTTCGGCTTTCAGACCTTCACAACTCGACATTACCGCCAGAGCGTTCACAGCCTAGACGAATTGGCTTGGCAAACAGACAAAGGCATCGTGCTGGCTACCGCGCTGGTGGACAACCTGCGCCGACAAGGCATTCTCCTGCCCTCTGTTACTGTAATCGAACGTATATCCGCCGAGGCCATCACCCGCGCCTACCGACAAATATATGCGACAATGACTGACCCCTTGACGTTCGTCCACCGCCAACGTCTGGACGAACTGCTCGAACGCAAGGAGGGGGGCAATACGACATGGCTGGTTTGGTTGCGCCTGTCGCCAGCCAAACCGAACTCGCGCTACATGCTCGAACACATCGAGCGCCTTAAAACCTGGCAGGCCCTGGAACTTCCGGTTGGCATTGAGCGGTTGGTCCATCAAAATAAGCTGCTCAAGATTGCGCGTGAGGGTGGGCAAATGACGCCAGCTGACCTAGCTAGGTTCGAGGTACAGCGGCGCTACGCCACGCTGGTGGCTTTGGCCATTGAAGGCATGGCCACCGTGACCGATGAAATAATTGACCTGCATGACCGCATCATCGGCAAGCTGTTCAACGTAGCCAAGAAGAAGCACCAGCAGCAGTTCCATGCGTCCGGCAAGGCCATCAATGACAAAGTGCGCTTGTACGGGCGCGTCGGCCAAGCCTTGCTTGAAGCCAAGCAAACTGGCGGCGATCCATTCGCGGCCATTGAATCTGTTATCCCGTGGGAGAAATTCGCCGCCAGCGTCACAGAGGCGCAAGAGCTCGCCCAGCCAGCGGATTTCGATTTCCTGCACCGTATCGGGGAAAGCTACGCCACATTGCGTCGGTACGCGCCAAAATTTCTGGCTGTGCTTAAGCTGCGAGCGGCACCGGCCGCCAAGGGTGTGTTCGATGCCATTGAGGTGCTGCGGGGCATGAACAACGATAACGTGCGCCAAGTGCCAGTCGACGCGCCGACTGAATTCATCAAGCCACGCTGGGCAAAGCTAGTTCTGACCGCTGCCGGCATCGACCGACGTTACTACGAGTTGTGCACACTGTCGGAACTGAAAAACTCGCTGCGTTCGGGCGATATCTGGGTGCAGGGCTCACGCCAGTTCAAGAACTTTGACGAATACCTAGTGCCCTCAGAAAAATTTTCTACCTTGAAGCTGGCCAACGAATTGCCGCTGGCCGTAGTCACCGACTGTGACCAGTATCTGCATGCCCGACTATCACAGTTGGAACAGCAACTTGCGATCGTCAACCGAATGGCGGCGGCCAACGATCTGCCGGATGCTGTCATAACCACCGCCTCCGGCCTAAAAATCACTCCATTTGATACGGTGGTGCCAGGCGAAGCCCAAGCGTTGATTGATCGAACCTCGATGCAGTTACCACATGTGAAAGTTACCGAGTTGCTGATGGAGGTGGACTCGTGGACGAATTTTACCCGGCACTTCACACACCTTAAAACTGGCGACACCGTCAAGGATAAAACTCTTCTGCTTACCACCGTTCTGGCTGACGCGATCAACCTAGGCCTGACAAAGATGGCAGAATCATGCCCAGGCATAACCTACGCCAAGCTTTCCTGGCAACAGGCCTGGCACATTCGAGACGAGACATATTCGATAGCGCTTGCCGAGTTGGTCAACGCTCAATTCCGGCACCCCTTTGCTGACCACTGGGGAGACGGCACCACATCATCATCGGACGGCCAGCGCTTCAAGGCTGGGGGCCGGGCAGAAAGCACCGGCCATGTCAATCCGAAGTACGGTACCGAGCCGGGGCGGACCTTCTACACCCATATTTCTGATCAGTACGCCCCCTACAGCATCAAGGTGGTCAATGTAGGTATTCGGGACTCGACCTATGTGCTTGATGGTTTGTTGTACCACGAATCGGATTTACGCGTTGAGGAACATTACACCGACACAGCAGGCTTCACTGATCATGTCTTTGCCTTGATGCACCTGTTGGGTTTTCGTTTCGCGCCGCGTATCCGTGACCTTGGGGATACAAAATTGTTCATTCCAAAAAGCGATGTCAGTTATGACGCGCTCAAGCCTATGATCAGCAGCGAGAGGTTAAACATCAAGCGAATCCGGGCGCACTGGGAGGACATCTTGCGTTTGGCCACATCAATCAAGCACGGCACGGTAACGGCCTCGCTGATGCTACGTAAGCTCGGCAGCTACCCTCGACAAAACGGCTTGGCGGTGGCGCTTCGGGAGTTGGGCCGAATCGAGCGTACGCTGTTTATTTTGGAATGGCTGCAAAGCGTGGAGTTACGTCAACGTGTTCAAGCTGGATTGAACAAAGGGGAGGCCCGCAACGCGTTAGCCAGGGCGGTGTTCTTCAACCGCCTGGGTGAAATTCGGGACCGTAGCTTCGAACAACAGCGCTACCGCGCCAGTGGCCTCAATCTGGTCACGGCAGCCATCGTATTGTGGAACACGGTTTACATGGAGCGGTCTGTCGCTGCTTTGCGTGACCACGGCCAATTGGTGAATAATGCAATGCTGCAATTTCTGTCTCCGTTGGGTTGGGAGCACATAAATTTAACGGGAGACTACCTCTGGCACTCCAGCGCCAAGGTTGGTGTGGGAAAATTCAGGCCGCTACGGCCAATACGGGTAGCTTAACGTACTCTGCAATCCGTTTCCTGAAGCGGCCCCATCCACTAAGGATCGGGTTAAAAAATTTGGAAATATCCGCCAAACTCAGATCCGTCCGATTGCGAAAATTCAGCTCTCGGGTCCTTTGCCGCATTGCTTTGACAGCTTTACTGCTGACCGCTGGCGTAAAATTAACAAACAAACTTTTACGCTTGCTGTTGAACGCCAACCGCCGTCGAAAGGTGTACCCCAGAAAATCAGATTCTGTAACCGGGTGCTCCTTCCTGCGACTACTGTCTTTACAGTAAGCAATTTTGGTTTTATCCGGATGCATCTCGAGCTTACATTCCTTAAACCTGGCATCAAGCGCTGACCGTACAGCCTGCGCTTGCTCTTCAGTTCTACAATGCCCCAGCCCGTCATCAGCATACCGGCACCATGGGTTACCTGGAAACTGCTTTCCCATCCAGACATCAAATGTATAATCCAAAAACAAGTTGGCCAAGATCGGACTAATTACCCCACCTTGAGGGGTCCCCTGAGAACGTTCCATCAGGGTACCATCCCCCAGTTGTAACGGTGCCACCAGCCACCGCTTAATATACAGCTGAGCCCACCCACATTTGACGTGCTTCTTAATGGCCCACATCAACAAATTATGGTCAATATTGCCAAAGAGTCCCTTGATATCAAACTCCAAGACCCAATCGAACCTCCAGCATCGCTCTCGGGTGACTCCGATGGCATCTAAGGCCGATCTACCCGGCCGATATCCATAGGAGTCTGGTAAGAACTTTGCTTCGATATCCGGCTCAATCTCCTGCTTGACAACCATTTGCGCAACACGATCTGCAACGGTCGGTACACCTAAGATGCGTTCTCCGCCGTTCTTTTTGGGAATGGCAACCGCCTTCACGGGGAGGGGGAAGTAGCTGCCGGAAGACATTCGATTCCAGATCTTGTATAGATTTCCTTTGAGATCTTCATCAAACATCTTCAGTGACTGACCATCCACTCCAGCCGATCCAGCATTGGCTTTTACTGCTTGATACGCTTTGTACACAGACCACTTGTCTATGGTAAATGGTTTTGTTGTACTCATACGCCTCGTCCTGTTCCCAGTTGAGCGACAATTACAACAGCTTGACTCGATCCCTTCGCTCCAACCGCATTACCGGTCTTCTTCGCTACTACGAATCGATCCGTCCCAGTGCTCCGCATCGGTACTCTTGCCTCGTGGCTACTACCTCTTGCGCTTCTCCCTTTACATCGGAACGACTGGTTCCCGCAGTTCCATACAAAAGCCTGAAACAGATTCACACACCCTATACGCCGGGCGTCGCTTGCCCAATAATCAGGTAACCGACAAGCTTGTCCCAGAGGATAGAAACGCCCCTGGTTTTGACGACAAATCTTTGGCTTACGACGCGTCATCGGAAAGTTCACTTTCGTTTGTCTCTCTGTTTCCTACCTGCTCGAGGTACTCCTCGACACTTTGACCCCAACGCTCACTACCAACGGCTCTTAACCGCAGCAGCTTGGGGTGGTTTGAAGCCCGCTCCTGAAAGCCGACTCCGAGGGGCCTACCCTCATCTTTCGTACAGCTTCGCCACAGTTTCTCAGTTCAACATCGAACCTCCTTACTGTGTGCCTGCGGCACACTTTCTATCCGCCACCCCTGGCAACGCGCTAAACACATCACGGTTTCCACCGTCCAATGTGTGAATATACCGTGCCGTCGTCGTTATGCTACCGTGCCGCAACATCTGTTGTATTTCTACAAGAGGTCTGTTCTTCGCAGCCAGGATAGAGGCAAATAGATGTCGAACACCATGAAATCCAAACTGTTTCACTCCCGCTTTCGCGCATAGTTTTTTCAGCCAGTGCTGCCGGTAAAGGTAAGGAATCCACTGTTGAGGATCATCAGATTCGGTTTTGTTTAAAAAAACGAACCGAAGTGGCCCAGTGATCTTTTGTTGTTCCTTGAGCATACCTTCCAGATCATCACTCATGGGTAACCACGCAGATTTCCACTCCCCTATTTCGTTTTTCCTTGTGTACAGCCGAATACGTTTACCGGAAAAATCAACATCTTTCCATCTGAGACGAAACAATTCATCTCTTCTTGCCCCGGTATGCAGCAGGGCAATGAGCATAAGTTTATCCTGTCTCTCCTCGGCCACATTGAACTGAGTCAAAAGGGTTATCTTTCGGTAACCCGAGGCCCCCCCCCCATCGCGGGAGTAACTGGTAGCAAACGGACGCTCTGGGAACTGATGGGCAATATTTTTCGGATTTACCTGGTTGGTTAGATGGAGACGATCTTCCGTGTGACGGTCTATGGCCGAGCGGGATACATCGTGCCTTTGGAGGAATGATCTAAGCAACCGACTAGACCTTCAAAAAATAATATCAAAGAACAAACCCTTGCGCGAGTTGTCCGGACGAGGGAAACGGACAGGTGCGCCCAGAGTGCAGCAATTGGGGCAAAAACAGACGAAGGGAGTCAGGATAATATGCTAAAAATAGCGTTAGCTAGCGTTGGATTGTTGAATTACCCTAACACAACAGTCCAATTTAGCGGTGTCTTATCCACCGATGGCCATAATGGGAATAGCTGTTTGATTGCCGAGTGACGAACATTTATGAAAATTTGTTTCGTCTCTCAAACTGAGAGTACCAAGGGCTCATTCCCTCAAACTGAAAGGTTCATTATAATTTCACGATGCGTTTCCGAGCTCGTCTTTTTTTAAAAACATGCAATAACAGCAAGTAAGCAGGGAATTGGTTGTCGTAACAACTGGCATTTATCTTGCTATACAATCACTGGCTAGTATTTGTTTTTTCCAAAGCGTAATTATGTTCCGCAATTTGCGGGATCAATAAAACAATCCAAATTTACTATTATTTGTTATTAACCAGAAAATTTATTAATCTCTTTAAATGGAATTTCAATGTTCAATATTACAGGCGAAGTAATAAACGCATTTTTTGCATCCTCAACGGAGAGATATCCTCAATCATCTTATCTTGTCCAAATTTTAGGGGACAATACCATCGAAAGCGGCCAGCGCAGAAAAGAAATTGTAACGATGTGCGTACCATTTGATATTTTCGAGATCATGAAGAATAATATTGGCAAAATAGTGAGTTTACCTATCAGGCTATCTATATCTCATGACAAAATACAACCATTCATTGCACAATATCACAATAATGATTGCAGAACATCATCTGATTGTTTGTATATTGGTTTGTAGTCAGTAACCAACGGCAAAGCCGGTGACTTGAAAGATTTGGAACCGCTCAAGGCGGCATAATAACATACAAGCCCCCTCACTCCCCGGCCTGCCGCCGTTACAAGATGAGAAGAAGCAATGCAAATGCAAATGCAAATGCAAATGCAAAGAAGGCCTTCTCATACGATTTCACACCGAACAAAACAAGCATTACTGTGGGATCGACCTGCACACCAACAAAAAACACTTGTGTATTCTCAACCAGAAGGGCGAGGTTCTGTAGCATCGCAACATTAAGATCGAGACGGAAACCTTTCTGCAAGCCATTCATCCGTACCGGGAAGACCCGGCCATAAGTGCCGAATGCATGTTTCCCTGATACTGGCTGGTCGATCTCTGCGGCAAGAAAATCTTCCCTTTTATTCTCGGCCACGCGCTCTATATGCGGGCCATCCATGGTGGCAAAAACAAGAACGACAAGATCGAGAAGGGCCGTTGTGTCGATTTGCCGACCCTGCGGTCAAGGTATCCGTGGCCGCCGACCTGGATATGATCGAGGCCTATGACCGGGCGCTGGAGGTGTTCTAACAGAGGATATCATCAGCAACGCCAAGGAGCATGACCCCACTGCCTATGCCCTGCTCAAAAGTATTCCTGGGGTAGGCCGGATTATTGCCCTGAATCTGCTCTACGAGATTGAGGACATCAACCGCTTTCCCCGGGTCCAGAATTTCGCCTCCTATTGCCGCTTGGTCAAATACCCGAAAGAGTCCAACGGCAAGAAATACAGCACGTCCGGCAAAAAGATCGGTAATGCCACCTGCGCTGGGCCTTATCGCTAGCGGCGCAACTTTTTCTCAAGAGCAACGAGCCGGGACGACAACTCTACAGCAAACTCACCAACAAGCACGGCAAAGGCAAAGCCCTTTCCATCCTGGCCCACAAGCTCGGCCGGGCCGTGTATTTCATGCTCAAAAACCGTGAGGCCTTTAATATGAACAGATTTCTAACGGCTTGACCTGGAGGGGACAGATGAGCCCGACGTCTAACTGGAGCAATTTTTACCGAGCATACCCGCATGACCTGCCGGAGCATTCTCCGTATGCGATCAACATGCAAGGCCGTGCTTTGCCGATTTTCCTGCAGCCCGTCGACTGACTTGATTCGCCGTCCGTTCCGCTCCTTTACCAGCTGCTCTTTGATGTGGTCCTGCTCCTCACCCGAACCCGGCACTAACTACGGCATGCACCCGCATGACCACGCTGCTTTGAATGGGACGGCACGAGGGTACGCGATTGTTTCTAGGACGCGGGAGGCGACAGCTTGCCGCAACCACCCGGCCATCGTTCCCGGCGAGCCCGCGAACTGGCGTCCGGGCTCCGACGAGCATCCGAAGTGCCCATTCTCGCCCGGACGCCAGTTCGCTCGTTGCCAATGCCGCTCTGTTTCTGCCGGCAAGGTGGTTGATCCTCGACAAGTGTTTGGTGCAGAGCCCCTCGGTCGCCAAATATTAAACCCAAGCCAGGGCGGATATCTTAGGGTTAGGGCAAACGGCCATATGGCCACAGAGTGATGACTTCACCTCTCCCGGAGATTGTAATATTATGGGATTTGACGGTGGCCAGCCTTAAGATTACTTTGTCGAATTAACCAAACGGGACACTAGCCGGTTGCGCCCTGTTTGCTTGGACTCGTAAAGGAGTCCATCGACGGATTCGATTAAATCATCAGGATGTGCCGGTTTACTGGCCTCATAGGAAGTAACACCGACGCTGACAGTGTTGACATGCTGGATGTCATTGAAGTCGTACGGCGTATTTCTGCACATCTCGACTATTCGTTGCCCCAGAATTACAGCCTCTTCGATGTTCGTGCTCGGAAGCAGAATGAAAAACTCATCTCCCCCGTAACGAAAGGCAATGTCGGTCTCGCGAATGATCTGCTTCAACCTTTTCGAAAATGTTTTTAAGACAACATCACCAAAGCCATGACCGAAGGTGTCGTTGACATCTTTAAAATGGTCTATGTCAATCATGATACAGGAAAAATCAGTTTGATACCTGAGGCTTTGATCGAATTCACGCTTGAGCGAGAAGGTGAACTGCCGCCTGTTGTACAGTCCCGTAACTTCATCGATAACACTCAGAGCTTGCAATTGCTCTTCGATTACATTCTTCTCTTCAAGTGCCTGAGCCAGCAAGGTATTTTCCATCCTCAACGAGGTGAGCTGTTCCCCATGCCCAGCTCGTATTTTGGAAAGTTCTATAGCGTCATTGATCGATGTTTTCAGCTCATTGGGATCAAGAGGTTTCGTGATAAACCGAAAGATTTCCCCCCTGTTTATGCAGGGAAGCAACTGGGAGGTTTGGGCATAAGCGCTAAGCACCATACGAATGGTGTCGGGGTACAAATCCTTGACCATGGTGAGAAGTTTGAGACCGTCGATACCCGGCATTCTCATGTCGGAAACAATAACATGGATTGGCTGAGTCGCCATGATCTCGAGGGCTTCCTGACCATTGACAGCAAAAAATTTATTATAGGTTTGCTTGAAAAGTAGCCGGGCCATGGCCGCCAATGTAAACCGTTCATCATCGACAAAGAGTATATTGACCATATCCATCACTTACCTCCAGCTAACCATTTTCATGAAAATCTTTCAGTATGCCGCTAGCATACTCGACGCAGACAGCCTGACTAAATGGCAGGCTGTCTGCGCGTCAACCAACTAATTATTTGTTTATTTTTCTTCGACCAGCCGCCGCAAGGCCGAGAATGCCCGTCCCGAAGAGCAGCATGGTGGCAGGTTCAGGAACTGGGGAAGCGTCGCTATCCAGTTTAAAACTGGCGGTCAGGTTTTCGCTACCATTGCTAGTAATTTCGGTATCATTAAAGCGATACTCATACTTTCCACCATTGCCAAAAGTAACCGTCTGCCAAGTATTATCGAAATTGACTGTGATTTTTTGCTCGTCTTCACTCCAAAAATATTTACCTTCCACCTCTACTCCATCTACTGAAGCCAAACCTGTAAAGTTTGCATCTGGCGGGACCACAATAAGTTTCGCTGTAAAAGAATCAGTATTGTTAGAAAGGTCTTTGCTATCAAGAGAAAAATCATTTGTAGTAAATGATCCGTATACAATATCAACAGTACCATTAGGAGCTAGTTTGAAATTTGGGATTGATGCTACCTCAGAGACAGACCATGTTAAATCAGTGGCGCTTCCAATTACACCAGTAAAAGATGAATCTACGCTAAATGTAGTATCGGCACTTGCTGCTCCAGCCAACAACCCAATTCCAGCCACTACCACCAATGCACTTTTCAATAATTGCTTTTTCATAATACCCTCCTGAAGGTTTCACAAATCATGCTCATGAGTGAGCCATCTCTTTCCTTCAGTTAAAGCACAAGGCGTGCCACTCCTTAAAGAAATCGCCCGCACTTTCTTTGTTTTAAATAAAAAATCACCAAGACAGTGGGTTACGTGTTTTGCGGCAAGCAGCAGTCGAAAAAATCCAGGTATAAACAAAGAAAGCAAAAGTACATTTCACCTAAGAACCTCTCAAATTGACCGAGACGCCCTGCCTGTTCCTCTAATTTGCGAGTAGGTAGGTAATGCGCCCCTTAATGGTCCACGCAGGGGAAATATTATTTCCCTGCAAGTCGTTTGTTCAGGTAACCGGTGACCACATTTCCCGCCAGCGAAATTCTTTCAAGGCCCGAGCGACATCTATCATTTTGCAAGACATCCGACGTCGAACTTTCATAATGATAGCATTTTGAGACTGTGCAGACAGGACAGCTACCATGCAAAGTTAACTTTATAACGTTATTTAGCGATGATACACATCCGTACAGCTACTGGACCTCCCTTTGCATGCAATCCTTTTGTCAAAACAAAGAGGGTGATACGGCTCACTAGTCTCACCCGCAACGAGCGCTTGTTTTCAATTATTGATTTTACCGTCATCGATGAAGGCCAGACATGGAAAAACATAATTTGTGTGAAACAGCCGGTGGCTTGAAAAATAGAGACAACGACATGGATCCTTCCCCTGCCCTTCCAACAGACGAATTGTCAAAGTTTACCAACCTCCTAGTCCCGCAAACCGGGGCAACAGGACTCTGGGTGTGGAATTTCAACTCGAATTTGATTCATTTCGACAAATATTGTGCCGCGATGCTCAATGGGCAGGAGGCCCAGGAGGGTTACATGTCCGAAAGCGACTGGTTTAACACCTTACACCCGGACGACCTGCATGGTGTCCAGGATATCTTGAGCGCCTGCCTGGCAGGAGATCCGCCGGCCTTTCATTTTGAATGTAGAGTAAAAGGGTTAGAAGGCCAGTGGGTCAGGGTCATTGATCGAGGCAGCATCTTTAGCCGAGATCCCCTTGGCCATACATATCAATTGACAGGTTTTCGGATAAATATGTCGGCAATGCAACGATCGATCTCCCCGGCATCGAACGTAAAAGATCATCTTCTTTCCACGGAGGAACCGGGGAGACTTGCTGCAACTGTGGGGCATGACCTTAATAACGCGTTGATGGTCACCCTCAGTCAAGTCCAGTTAATGCGACTGCGACTCGATTTTTGTGCCGAGTTTAGCGAGGAAGTCGGATTGATCGAGACGGCCACCCGCCGAGGAATGGAACTCGCCGTCAGACTGCTTCAGGCCTCAAAAAAATCCAGACCGCTTCAGGGTTTAAAGAAAAACAGTGCCTTGCCAAATAAAAAAAATGAACTCAACAGCTTTGTGTTAGGGGCCGTTGGGCTCTATCGCCCCCTCATTCCAAAGCATATTCAGGTAAGGTTCCTGCCGATGAATGCCCCTCTTGATATCCTGGCCAGCAGGGAGGACGTGGAGCAGATCGTCTACAACCTGTTGATCAATGCACGGGATGCCATCGAGGCGACTCCTCATTCTTCCGAGAGCAATTCCATTGTGATATCAACCAATGCCGTGGTTTGTGGGAAAAACGTTGCAGATGGGCACGCCATTTCTGATTCGATCAGCTATGCGGCACTGATTATTAAGGACACAGGGATTGGGATTACCGAGGAGGGGCGAGAGAAAATATTTGCGCCATTTTACTCAACCAAAGTAGCGGGGACAGGGATGGGACTCACTATCATTCAGGACATTGTCAAGAATAACAAAGGGAAAATTTTCCATGAGACGAAGCCCGGCATAGGGTCTGCTTTTACAGCTTACACCCCCCTGGCATAGCCAGCCTTGGCAAAATAATCCTCTGAAGAAATGACGGCTACCAGGATGAGGTACGACAGAGGCTCATACTGAGACGAAAATAAACTAGGCTGTTGATTCGTGCATGGAATGTCAATATCTATGATATAAACAATCAAGGAATCGAATAAACCCTCTGGGGTCATTCCTCTTTTTCGAATTAGGTGTGTGTAGCGAGAATGACATGTATAATAAAAAGACAGTGCTGCTGATTGATAACGAGGTCTAACTGCTTGCTGAGCCTAAGATTCTCGCTCAGTTGATGACCAAACTCGCGAGGATAGAAGGGTACGTCTGGGCAGCTCCTGATCTTGCCTCTGGCGAAACTCACAGACACACAGATAGATCTGTTTGTTATTGCGTAAAAAAGTCGCCATCCTCTCCTGAGCAAAAGTATCCTATTACTGTAGCTGCAATTCTCCGATATCATCGTCATCGCCCTGACCGATAGTAGCGAACCATCGATATTGAACAGAATATTTCGCGCTACCGGATGCTATCGATGCTTAAGTGTAGCCTCGGACGACGTGTATCTCGTAAAGGTCATTTGCAGGGAAATCAAGAACGTGGCAACTGAAAAACGTTTGGTTGCGGAAGGCTAGCTTCGGAACGCCCCAGCAGGCAGAGTAGCATTCTCGTTCAGCCTGTAACGGATTTTGTATTATCAAATTTTCCGGCGAACCTGACAGGGCAACCTTGAAAAAATCAAGAGATGCCTTGCGTTGGGTGCCCCACGACAAACAGGAATATTCCTCATTTTAAAAAATGAACCTTAACCTGAGCCCTTTGGGGCGTAGCAATGTGAGTAAAGGCATATGAACCTCGTTGCAATCGACCATCTGAAGACCGGAATGATTAACACCGAGGAAGTGCGGACGCCTGAAGGCCGACTTCTGTTGAAAAAAGGAATTCCCCTTACCGAACAGCACCTGCGAGTTTTTAAGATCTGGGATATTTCGGAGGTGTCGATTGAGGTAAGTGAGGGTAAGGATAATATGGAGGAACAGTTGGAAAAGGTACCTCTTGAGCTCCTGACCGCTGCTGAGAGCCTGGTCCCGCTGTTTTTTGGCAATACTGACATGCACCATGAAAATATGCGAGAACTTATCCGCATCTTTATCCAGCGAACAGCAAACGAGATGTCCGTCGAGGGAATGGAGCCCGTACTCGATCGTTACCGAACTCGGTATAATCCTCCATTGGTCACCTTGAGGGTTGGAACCTTTCCTCTGAGCATGGAGGAGGTGCTCAACCGCAAAATAAAGCTGGCCTCGCTTCCGCAAACGATGCAAGATCTTCTAGATGCTCTAGATGGGCAGCAAAGTTCTGCCTCTGCCATTGCCAACATTATCGGGCGCGACGTAAGCCTTTCCGCCAAGATTCTCCAGATAGTCAACAGTTCCTTCTATGGCTTCCCAAAACGGATTGACAGCCTTTCCAGGGCGGTCACTATACTTGGGGGCCGACAGCTGCAAATGGTTACGATGGGCATTTCAGTCATGTCTGTTTTTAAAAACATACCCGTCGAATTACTAGATATGAATAGTTTTTGGCGACACTCCATTAGCTGTGGCGTTCTATGTAAATGTATGGCGGAAAAATTTGTTGTTGCAAACGAAGAACGTCTGTTTCTCGGTGGCCTGCTTCACGATCTTGGCCGACTCATTATGCTGCAAGAAAATCCTGGCACCGTGACAGCGGCCATTTCGCTCGCCAGGGAGAAAGGCTTGCCTCTCCACGAGGCTGAAAAAGAACTGTGGGGTTTTGATCATAATCAGCTGGGGGCTGAGTTCTTGCAGGCATGGAACTTTCCCACCGCCCTGGTAGATGGTATCCGTTATCATCATTTACCACGGAAAAACAATCTGGAAGCGAGCATTATCCATATGGCCGATGCCATTGCGCATGCAGCCTTCCTAGGTTGCAGTGGGGCCTATCAACTGGCGCCTGTCGTTTCGACTGCATGGGAGACTATCAACTTCTCAAGACCTTCTTTGGAAACGTTAATCAAAATGGCTGAATATCAGGAAAAAGAATTGGTCAGCATTTTAGCATGAAGATGAACAGCATGAGCCCAGAAACTAGCCCTCTCCTTGAAAAGATAACCTGCCTGGAGGCCGTTAACCGAAACCTGCATTCAGCTTTGGAAAGAATCCCCAGCCTCTGTAATTTCCAGATGCGTAACAATATGGTTGACGACCCCTGCGTGACTTTCCTGGAAACTGCTGCCGAACGCGTAGGCCAGTTGATCAAGTTCAAGGCATGCTCTTTTTATCTGGTCGAGGAAGAGAGCGCCGATTTCACCCTTGCCTATTCCACCTGCACGATTCAATCCGTATTGCTTAATGATGAAATAGACCACTTGATAAAAGAAAAACTTTTCAATTGGGCTCTCAAGCGAAAAAAACCTATCATCGTCAAGGCGAAAAAAACTGGGGAAACCTTACTCTTGCATTCTCTGGTAACAGCCACCAGGGTGCGAGGGTTTTTCATTGCATACCTGGCAGAAAAAGGCCACCAAATTGCTGATTACAACCTGGATTTATTTTCTTTTATCCTCTTTAATTGCGCCAACGCTATAGAATCGTACAATCTCTATCAATGGAACACTGGAATAACCACTGAACTTGAAGAACAACTTATCAGATTGTCAGATGCCAAAAATGAGCTGCAGCGGTATCGGGAAGGCCTGGAGCTGATCGTTGAAGAAAGGACACTCAGTCTTGACAAAACCAACATCCGTCTTGATAGGGTAATCACCGAGCGGCTCAAAGTACAAAACGAATTATCGCAATCCCACAGGGAACTCGAAGAGCGTGTACTTGCGCGAACTAAGGATCTTGAGCAGATACAGGGGCAGCTGATTATCCACGAAAAGCTCACCGCCATTGGTCAATTATCAGCCGGAATTGCACATGAATTTAATAACCCTATCAATTTTATACGGACAAACTTTGCTTGTCTCCATGGCTATTTTTCAGATCTATTAGACCTCCTTCAGCTTTATGTACGGCTTGAGCATCATTGCATCGACAACAGCATGTTCCTGCGCTTGACCGAGCTTATTCAACAAAAAAAAATAGCCATCCATGATCAATTGATAATTAAGGAAATTCCACATATTTTCGAAGAATCTGAGATCGGATTTAAGCGGATAGAAGAAATCATCAAGGTAATGCGGAATTTCTTCAAAAAGGACACTCAGAGCACCCCCATATACTTTGACCTGAACCAGATCATCAAGGAGGCCAGCACGTTCAGCCTCACTCTTTTCCAAAGCACGATCAGGTTTACCAAAGAATTGGGGACGATCCCCGTCACTCTTGGTTTCCCCGAATTGATAAAGGATGTACTGCTCAACATAATCCTCAACAGCGTTCAAGCCTTCGAGTCGCAGGCCCGAAAGGAATACGGAATGGTTACGATCAAAACCTGGCATGATCAAAGCGCGATATGGTGTACTGTCAGCGACGATGGCCCCGGAATTTCAGGGGAGGATCGATCGCGTGTTTTTGACCCTTTTTATACTACCAAAGAACCTGGGCAGGGCAAAGGTTTGGGATTGAGTACTGCATACGATGTGATAACCAACAAACATCAGGGTAAGCTGATTATTGACTGCCCGGAAGGTGGTGGTACTGTTTTCACTATTCGCCTTCCTCTTGTAGCCTATGTTGAGGAGGGTAACAATGCAAGAGTGTCCTGAGATAACGGTGCTTTTTGTCGATGATGAATCAGCCACGCTCAATTCTCTCTGCCGTTATCTCCGCAGGGAGCCATATCGAATCCTCCTGGCGGATAGCGCGAATAAGGCGCTGGAAATCTTAGCACAAGAATCCATAGAAATTCTTGTTACGGATTTACGTATGCCAGGCATGAGCGGCCTTGAGTTGTTGAACCATATTACTACACTTTACCCGAAAATAATCCGCCTGGTTCTGAGCGCGACAACAGATCAGGAGGAAATGCAAAAGGTAAAAAGTACAGAACAGATTTTCAAATTCATAACTAAGCCACTAATTCCCCAAGAATTTAAGCAGTTAATCAGAGAGGCGATAATTTATAGCCAGAATCAGTCGTGCTAACCGTTGCCAGAGTCAATCACCTCGATTTCCCGAAGGGTTTACCAGCTGAACAGTTTTTAATATTACTGAAAGGACATACTCTATGAAAAGAACATTTCTTACACTTGTCTACCTGCTCGTGCTGGTATTGAACGCAATGACAGCATTGAGCGGCACCGGAGGGGACCTGGAAGAAATTAAAGCAAAAGGTGTCATCAGGCATCTAGGTGTCCCTTATGCTAATTTTATCTTAGGTAATGGAACCGGGGGGATGTCAGTCGAACTTATGCAACTGTTCGCGATCCATCTCGGTGTTCGATATGAATTTGTTGCAACCACCTGGAAAGATGTTTTCAGTGATCTCATTGGTAGAAAGTTTGAAGTGACTGGAGATGATGTGAAGCTGTTGGAGGAGGCAACAATCCACGGTGATGTAATTTGCTCCGGCCTAACTATTCTTCCATGGAGACAGAAGTTGATCGATTACTCAAAGCCTACCTTCCCCTCCCAGGTTTGGCTCATTGCAGGCATTGGCACAACCATGGTCCCTATTAAACCATCTGGAGATGTTACGCTTGACATTGCCGCCACAAAAAAGAAGTTGCAGGGCAAAACTGTTCTAGGAATCAAGGCAACCTGTCTGGACCCCTTACTGTATAAGCTAGCTGCATCTGGAGCCGATGTCAGATATTTCGAAGGCAGTATGAACGATATCGCACCTGCCGCCATGAATATGATAGCGGATGCGGCACTGCTTGACGTGCCGGATGCGTTGCTTGCTCTAAAGAAATGGTCGGGGAAAATAGTGGTGATCGGGCCGATTTCACCGACCCAGGAAATGGGAGTTGGGTTCCGCAAAGAAAGTGTGCAGTTGCGTGAAGAATTCAACCGGTTTGTTACAGAGTTGATTAATAACGGGCAATACGAGAAACTAATAAACAAGTATTATCCGAATATTAAAGAATATTATCCGAATTTTTTCAACTAGGATAAAATGGTAATGGCTGCTTCGCGCACACGTTTCCTGCGTGGTATTCTCAACTGGCATCAAGCCTTCCGAATAGCCATCATAATGCTGATCTTCCTGATCGGGTACCTGCTCTACTACAACTATGCTGCTCAGGTTGCACTTCAGAATAGCACAGTGACAAGGATGGAGTCAGAGCTTGCCGGATGGTCTGAAATGATGGACAATTTTCTGGACGAAAGGAAATCGGATATTTTTGAATTGGCTGGTAGCCAAGAGATTGTGGGCTACTTCATCAATCAATCACTTGGCATGTCACCTCAATATGGCCTGAAAGAAAGCAAAAAAATTATTGCCCGTGCCCTAAACACTTTCGTGGAATCATCCAGCAACTCAAGGCAAAGATTTGTCTCACTCTGCCTGTTTGACCAGGAAGGCGGGGTTATAGCTGAGTCCTCATCCCCTTCAGTACAAGGGGGAGCGCTTCCGTACTCCAAGCTAGTTTACGAATTCTCCGGAGATGGCGTTTCGATCCGGCTTTATCCCGGACCGACCGGTTTCATCGAAATTTCAGCACAGGTCAACCTCAATAACAAGAGAGTGGGACAGGTTGTTGGCTTAATTCCTTTCAAACTCATCCACAAGCTATTTTTCACCGAAAGAACAATCACTTCTGCGACATCAGAGAAGCTTGATTTCATCGCCATTGCCGGACCTAACCAGTTTTACGTGCCACCCAGAGCCAACATTCAGGAAGCAGAAGTAATGACTCTGCTTGAAAGCCTGGACATACCTGCAGGCGAACAATCGAAAACCTTCAAAAACCGATTAGGTGACCTAAAGGAGATCTTCGTGATCAGGGCCCCTTTCAAGAAGGTACCATTGAGCTTAATCTGGATCCTCGACAGCCAAAAGATTTTCTACTTCCACAGCCCCCTGGTCTCTCTCATTCTTTTTGGATTGTTTGCATTGGCTATTATGCTGAGCTCTTTTCTGGCTGGCCGGCAATATATTAATTCCCAAGTTCTCATTGCCCGTCTTGATGCCTCCTCACGCATCCAATTGGCGATTGAACAAAAAAACATTGAGTTGATCAAAGAAATAGACCGGCGTAAACAGGTTGAGGAATTACTGATGCGCGAGCAGTCTCTTCTCAACAGTTTATTGGAGTCGATACCTGATCCCATTTTTTACAAAACCGTGGATCTTCGTTTTATTGGTGGCAATGCTGCTTTTATACAGTTCATCGGCCTATCCAAGGAATGCCTGGTGGGGCAGCGAACAGAGGACATAGTTTCTTTACCCTCAGCCCGCTTCCTGTGGGAGCACGATCAAAAAGTAATCACCCAAGGACTAACAGTTCGCATAGAGGATAGGACCCGCCATACCAACGGGAGTGAACTTCTCTTCGACACCCTGAAAACACCCTACTATTCCCCCAGCGGTGAAATAATCGGCCTTATAAGTATCAGCCGTGATATTTTTGAGAGAAGGCAGCTGGCAAATGATTTGTCGGAGCAAAAGGAAAGGCTTGACCTTGTAATTCAAGCAGCCGACATAGGGTTGTGGGATTGGTACATTGACAGCGGAAAGACCTATTTCAATGAACGTTGGGCCGGTATTATCGGTTACAACCTGAGCGAACTCCAACCAGTGAATATCGATACGTGGTTGACGCACGTTCACCCGGAAGATTCGCTCAACTCCAACCAACATCTCGAAAATTATTTTAACGGTATCACTGAGTTCTATGAGTGCGAGTGCAGGATGCGACATAAAGATGGTAGATGGGTATGGGTCCTTGATAGGGGGAGAGTCGTCGAGCGCGCCGATGACGGTAGGCCTATTAGAATGAGCGGGACACATATCGACATTACGAGACGGATGGAAGCAGAGGTAAAGCTGAAAACCCTTAATGAAACGCTGGAACAGGAAGTGGTGCGTCGTACCGAAGAATTGAGTGTGGTAAACTCCAAACTATTAATTCAAGAAAAGATGGCATCTATTGGCCAACTCGCCGCGGGGGTTGCTCATGAGTTGAACAATCCTATCAATTTCATCCAGACCAACTTCGCAACGCTTCAAGAATATTTTTTGGATATTGTCATGCTCTTCAATCTGTATAAAGATGCCTTGGAATCTGTAACTGATCAGGGGCAATCCCAGATCATCGACCATCTGTTAAAAAAGGAAAAGGAGATGAAGTTGGGATATGTCATCAACGACATCCCTCTTCTTTTTCATGAATCAGAGAAAGGTTTTGAGCGAATTAGCCATATTATCCGCACGATGCGTGATTTTTCGCGACAGGATCAAGATGAGCCATTTGGAGAGGTTGATATTAACCAATGCATCGAAAACACATTGATTATATCAAAAAATGAGTACAAGTACGACACCGTAATCGAAAAGAACTTTTCGCAAATTCCACTCGTCGAAGGTGTTACTGAGCTTCTCAATCAAGTTTTTCTTAACCTTATAGTCAATAGTGCCCATGCAAATTCAGAGGTGCAACATTCAGGAAAAGGCATTATTGCTATATCTACCTGGAATGATGAAAAATTTGTGTATTGTTCGTTTCGGGATAATGGCGTTGGCATTCCGAGTGAACACCTCAATCGAATTTTCGAGCCTTTCTTTACGACAAAGCCTCCAGGTCACGGTACGGGCCTGGGATTAAGCATATCCTATGATATCGTCGTGCACAAACATCGGGGATTCTTGTCTGCCGAAAACCTGGTATCCGGCGGAGCTGAATTTGTGGTCAAGATTCCTGTGAAACAAGAGGCGAGAAATAGGTCTTCAATTCGGCAACCGGAATTACCAGCTGAAAACTACGGCGCCCTTGAAAGCTAATTGTAGATGAGGGTATTATTCTGAATCTAAGAGAGTAGTTATTGACACGGTCGTAAATAAGCGAACATAAAAAAGTCTAATATTTTAAAATTTATATTTTAAACTCAGAGGCTTGACATGTAGGCATGAGTGGAACTTTTATCCACAATGCCAGGAAATCAACGTGCTGATTAATGAAATGACAAGGCTGACATTAGCTTTAAGCGGCAACAATTCATACATGTTCAAACAGATGCTTTTTTATCGCCTTGCAACAAAATTATTTACTCTTCGAGAAGATAATATCCATCTGTGTCACAACGTACCGTCGTAATGCCTGGAAAGTTTCTTTCAAGATCATCGTAAAGTTCCTCAAGTTGGGTTTCAGGAGGAACATATAGCCCACTTTGATTTTCTTTCATTGCGAATTTAATGGTGATTCTAAAATCGTCCAGCTTGACAGGTTTTAAGAGAAATTTATAGACCCTTATTTCGTTAACGGCCTGCAGGACAACGTTTACATCACAAAATGCGGTCAACATAATCGGTGTTACTAATGGATATGCAACGCGAATTTGCTTTAACAGATTCAGACCATTCAATCCTGGCATTTTGTAGTCAGCCACTACAACATCTACATTGAACTCTTTAAGTATTTCCAGTGCTTCCTGTCCATTGTTTGCAACCATAAATATGTACGGTTCATTGCGAAGAGCGCGGATCATGCTGTTCAAAAAAGAAGTCTCATCATCGACAAGCAATAAGGTCTGTTGTGTCATTTGGTCACCAGTTCAATATTTCCTTTTAAGGCCCGCTAGTCATAAGGGGGTTGCCACGTGGCATGCCGCGCCATTCTTTGTTGGCGAAGGGTTCGCATTGTATCAATGCAAATAGCGCGCCATTAAGAGCGGGTATACCTATCCAATATTGCGTGAAATATTTATAACCCAAAAGGTTTGTCACAGCACGACCTCTCAAATTGAGAACCGAACATCATTTGGACTATCAATTTGCGAGAGTACCAGAGCAAGGGATAAAATCCCAAAAAATACTTTCCGTTAGGTAACACCCCGGCGTTGCCAGGGGACAACAAACTTTTGACGGTTCCAGAATAATAAAGAAGCCTCCTATCACCTACACGTGGACCGCTCGAACTCACGAGGAAGGAGGCTTTATGAAGCACCTGCAATGAATGTTTCAACCGCAACTTTTCGAATAGTTGACCACCGAATGATAGTCAGAGAATCTGTTTAACATGCCGTTTTTAGCGTTTCCCAATCTTTCAAGCCCTCAGCTTTGCCGGTGGTTGCTGACTTTTCTTCTTCTGGAAAAGAATTTTGAACGAATAATAGATTGAAAATCTTCTTTTTTTGAATAACCGCAATGAGTCCTGGATTATTTACATCATGAACGATTCCAAAGATACATTTACCATTCTCTTTATTGATGATGAACCATTAGTCCTTAGTTCACTTAAACGTTTTTTTATGAGAAGCGGCTACCGGCTTCTTTGTGCGGAAAATGGAGAAGAAGGACTCGAAATACTTACCAGCAATAGAATAGACCTTCTCCTCCTGGATCTAAAAATGCCCGGAATAGATGGTATTGAAGTACTCGAGCGGGCCAGGGAATGCGATCCTGACCTAAAGGTGATCATTCAAACCGGACATGGTGGTGTTCCGGAAGCGGTGCAAGCCTTACGAAAAGGAGCCCTTGATTTTTTAGTGAAAGGTGACGCTTTCGAAATATTAAACAATCGCATTCGCCAAGTGTACGAGAACTGGCTGTTAGAGAGAGAAAATATCGAGTTGCGCAAGGGGAACTTAGATTCCTTCCAGTACGATAAACTTATTGGCGATTCCACGGTAATAAAACAACTGAAAAATTTCATTGTAAGAGTGGCTCCAACCGAAACTACAGTGCTGATACAAGGAGAAAGTGGAACGGGCAAAGAATTGATTGCGCAAGCTTTACATTACCATTCAGGAAAACGGGGCAAACCATTTATTGCTGTTGATTGTGCTTCCATTAGCGAGTCGGTTATAGAATCAGAATTATTCGGTCATGAAAAAGGATCTTTTACAGGTGCAGGCGCTTCAACGCTTGGTTTGATTCGTGCAGCGGATACAGGGACACTTTTTCTCGATGAAATTGGTGAAATTTCCGCCAGTGTTCAGGCAAAATTGCTGAGAGTCCTTCAGGAACGCGTTGTACGGCCAGTGGGATCGACCAGAACCTTCCAGGTCGATGTCCGAATAATTTCAGCAACCAATAAAAATCTTCTCGATGAGGTAGCGCAATCGTCATTCCGTCAGGATCTCTATTATCGCTTAAGCACTGTTACCCTGACAGCCCCCCCTCTGAGGGAACGGGAAGATGACATTTCAACATTAGCGACACATTTCCTCGAACAATGCACCGCCGCCATGGGAAGACCAATCACCCTTTCGAAAGAGGTCTGTAGTATTCTCTACCGGTACAATTGGCCCGGAAATATACGGGAGTTGGAAAATGTCATATTGGGTGCGGCAGTGTTTACTGACGATGGAACTATTAGACCGGAAGACCTGCCAAGTCCTCTCAAAATGAGTGCTTCGTTACAGAATGAAACTAATAATAAAATGAATAGTCTTGCTGCCTATGAAATGGAGGCAATAAAGAATGCTTTGATATTGACCAAAAATAACCGCAGAAAAGCTATGGAAATGCTTGAAATTTCAGAGGCGACCCTTTACCGAAAGATCAAAGAATACAAATTGTAAAATGACAAGAATCCATCACTATTTAACAGATGATCAGGCACAAAAAAAGTGAACATCCGTGATAAGTAAAGTCAACGGGAAAAGGTGAATTCCCCACAAACTCAGGAGCTTATCCCTACTTGCCTTTGAACTATCACGAAGGGAGCAGGAAAAGGAAAGCCTTCTAAAAGTGGCCCCCCTCTGTTGCTCATTGGAGGGACGGTGTCCTGCTGGAGCGAATTTCAAGGGCGGTTTGATTCCCAAAGGCTTTTCATTTCCACCTACCGCAAATCGATCTTTTGATCTTTTTAATAGGTCAACGTTGATCACGCAACCAAACATCCATTTGCTGCATTTGAGGTCTGATAGCCATGCAGGCTGCGACCGAACTAGCGGTGCCGCCCTCCCCCTTCACTGCCCTTTTCGGGCGAAGTTAGCCTGATTTTTTGGGGGAAGTGCACCTCGCTTGGGTCAGTCGATCGCACCCCAATATCGTCTTCACCCCTTGTTGAACAGATAGGTTGCGACTCCAATGATGACCAAGGGCACCACGACGAAACGGAGCAGGTAGATCATATTGTCCTGGTGTAGAATAAGTGGACATCAACATCAGGCATTGGTTACATTGCTCTTGTATGCAAACTCCAAAGCCGAGTTCAGGAAATCTTCTAGATGTCAATCAGCGTTCAAGGAACGGGACGGATCATGAATACTCTGTTTTCCTCATTCAAAAGCCGTCTTGTGTACGGAACAGTAGCGATCAATTTCCTTGTTTTATGTCTTGCCGGCTATTCTGCCTACACCGGAAAAATACAGTACGACAATCAGGCAAAGGTTACTACGGAGAACATTACCCGTATCCTGGAAAAGAACATTGATGGAGTCCTCAGCGCGGTTCACCTGGCGTTGGTGGCCGAAAAAGCTGAAGCCGAACGGCAACTGGCGACCGGTGTGATCGACAAAAGCTCATTTGACGCGCATCTAGCGAACATATTGAATAGAATACCGGAATTAACCAATCTGCGAATGGCAGATAAAAAGGGAGACATTCTGTACGGGGTTAAAAAAGACGATAAAATAGCCAATGTGGCCGACAGAGATTATTTTACTGCCCTGCGCGATACCCCAAGTCTCGACATGACCATATCCAAACCGCTGCTCGGCCGGGTGTCGAAGAAATGGATCATTATCGTCGCCTTCCGGGTCAATGCCCCCGATGGCTCCTTTGCAGGTGTAATTCACGGCAATATCGCGCTGGATTATTTTAAAAAACTTTTTTCCACACTGCAAATCGGCAAACACGGCATCATTACGCTGCGCGGTGAAGATTTGACGATAATTTCACGCTATCCCGAGACAGGGACCAGCACTCCAGGGAATTTGGCCGTTTCTCAGGAGTTTACAAATCTAGCACAAAATGGACAACCGTCGGCCAGTTACAGTACTGTCAGCAAGATTGACGGGATTAAACGCCAGTTCTCCTACCGTAAATTTGAGAATTATCCTCTGTATATCAACTGCGGCATAGATCCCCATGATTACCTGAACTCCTGGTACCTTGAGTCGGCAAAGCTGCTGGCAATGTATACTCTTTTTTTGTTCAGCACGTTGTTCGCAGCTCGATTCCTTCTACAGGCCTGGAAGGAGCGTCAGCAGTCTTTGGACCGTTTGAATACCTTAAATGAAAATCTTGAGCACAGGGTGACGGAGCGGACGGAAGAGTTGAGAAGTGAACGGCAACGATTGACCGACATACTTGGGGTCTGCTCACGAAACGGAAAAAATCGTACGCTAAGCCTCGGTAAGCATTCGTAACGGCCGGAAGTTGCCCTGTGCAACCTGATTGCGCTGCTGCCAGACGTAATCACCGGTCAGGTTGATGTGTTCCCAGCCCAACGGCGACAAGTGCGGCAGCAATTTATCATCTACGTCCTTTCCCGAATCCCGCAGAGCTTGCACCGCACGTTCCAGGTAGACTGTATTCCACAACACGATTGCACATACCACCAAATTAAGGCCGCTTGCACGATAACGCTGGTTCTCAAAACTGCGGTCGCGAATCTCACCCAGACGGTTAAGGAACACAGCACGGGCCAGTGCGTTCTTGGCCTCCCCCTTGTTCAAGCCAACCTGCACACGACGACGCAGTTCAATATTCTGCATCCAATCAAGCGCGAATAACGTTCGCTCGATGCGCCCAAGTTCGCGCAATGCTACTGCCAAGCCGTTTTGACGAGGGTAGCTACTGAGCTTGCGCAACATTAAAGAGGCGGTGACGGTGCCTTGCTTAATTGACGCCCCCATTCGCAGAATTTCATCCCAATGGGTACGGATAAGCCTGACGTTGACGTTGCCGCCGATCATATTGGCCAGCGTCGGGTATTGTTTTTCGTCTCCGTGAATATACAGGCGCTTGTCGGCCAGGTCCCTAATGCGCGGTGCAAAGCGGAAGCCCAGCAGGTGCATCAATCCGAACACATGGTCGGTAAAACCAGCTGTGTCAGTGTAGTGTTCCTCGATTCGCAGGTCAGACTCGTGATAGAGTAAACCATCTAAAATATGAGTGGCGTCACGTACCGTGGCATTGATGACCTTGGTGTGAAACGGCGTATATTGATCAGAGATATGGGTGTAAAATTGTACGCCAGGCTCTTGGCCATATTTCAGGTTCACTTGGCCAGCAAACTGGCCTCTGCCCCCGGCTTTGAAATTCTGGCCGTCGGACGATGATGTGCTGCCGTCACCCCAATAGACTGAGAACGGCTGCCGTAATTGCGCATTGACCAATTCTGCAAGCCCGGCTGAGTAGGTTTCGTCACGGATATGCCATGCTTGTAACCATGTCAGTTTGGCATAGGTAGTACCGGGGCAAGACTCAGCCATTTTACTCAACCCGAGATTGATCGCATCAGCCAAAATGGTCGTCAGGAGCAGGTGCTGGTCTTCGACTGTCTCACCGTTCTTGAGGTGTTTGAAGTGGTGAGTAAATCCCGTCCAGTTATTCACTTCCAGCAACAACTCGGTGATTTTCAGGTGGGGCAACAGGCTATAAACTTGCTGCATCAATGCTTCGGCCTCTTCTGGTACGGCATTGTCCAGCGGAGTGATCTTGAGACGGCCTGTCTGGGTGATGGAAGCGTCTGGCAATTCGTTGGCTGTGGCAAGCCGTTCCACAAGCGCTAATTCTCGCTCCAGCAAGGATAACCGGTTTTGGAGGAAGCACTCGCAGTCTGTCTCAACGGCCAGGCCAAGTTTTTTCTGCTTGCGCTGTACAACGAAGCGTGGTTCGGGCAGAAGGTATTCCTCAAAATCCTTGAACTGGCGAGAGCCCTGTACCCAAATATCCCCTGAACGCAGTGAATTCTTCAGCTCGGACAGCACGCACAGTTCGTAGAAGCGACGATCCAGACCGCTCTCCGTCTGTACCAAACTTTTCCAACGTTTGCGTACAAAGGAGGTCGGTGCGTCATCCGGAACTTTGCGCGCCTGACGCTCATTCATGCCTTTTAACACTTCGACACCAGCCAGCAAGTCACGCGCTACTGGCGCAGCCTTCATAGTCAGTGCCTCCAGTAAAGTCGGGGTGTAGCGCCGAAGCTGGTTGAAACTATTACCGACCAAGGAGAGGAAGTCGAAGTCTTCCGGCTGGGTAAGCTTTTCCGCTTCAGTGATGCTTTCAATAAACACATCCCAAGGGATAACAGCCTCAATGGCTGCAAACGGATCGCTGCCAGACTGCTTAGCGGCCAGTAATGCCCGGCCAATGCGCGAGTACAGGCGAACCTTATTGTTGATCGCTTTGCCGGATTCCTGGAAGCGGTCGGTATGATTGCGTTTGGCTTTGCTGAACAGCGTTCCCATAAATCGGTCGTGCTGGTCAATGATTTCGTCGATCAGCGTGGCCATGGTGTCGAGTATAACTGCCACCATGGTAGCATAGCGTCGGGTTGGTTCCAGGTCGCGCAGATGCTGCGCCGTCATTTGCCCTCCTTCGCGGGCAAGTTTAAGCAAACGATTTTGATGAACAGTGCGTTCCAAGCCATCCGGCAACGATAGATCGTGGATAGTTTTTAGCCGTTCCAGATGGACCAGTATGTGCTTGGGCTTCGGCGGACCTGGTGGCTGACGTAACCAGGTCATTCCACTGCCTTTGGAACCTTCACGAATTGCCAATAAACCATCGAGCACACGGCAATGACGATCTGCCAGCGGCGCGGTCAGTGCCGCATGCACAAGGCGTGTGCCGCGCGTAAGTGCTTCACTACATACTCGGTCAATGACATCGATTGCTGGCAAAATGATGTGCTGTTGTCGCAGTATTTCAACCAGTGTTTCGGCAAGCACGATACCCCGGTCGGTCTGTTGGGCCAATTCAGCGAGCTGATGAACAAAATGCCGGTAATCGGCAAGGGAGAACGGAGTAAGGTTCAACCAAGCCTGCAATTCAGCCAAGTGCTCACGTCGGGTCACCGACCGCTGGGCATACTGCGACCAAACACTTGGCTCGATGTGCAATTGCTGGCCGACGATAGCCAATATTTGTGAGGGAGGCTCATCGTCGGTTGGCAGTGCCAAGCCGGGATAGCGAAGATAGCATAACTGTACCGCAAAACCGAGCCGGTTGTGATTGCCACGCCGTTGACGGATGGCCGACAAGTCGGGTTCCGAAAATGTATAATGTTGAATGAGTTCGGTGTCAGTTGTTGGGAAGGCAATAAGGTTGATGCGTTCAGCGGGCGTCAACAGACTGCGACGTGGCATTGTCAGGCATCCTTTCTCAGGTATTGGTACAGAGTCTCACGGCTGATGCCGAACTCGCGGGACAGTATGGTTTTTTGTTCACCGACAGCTACTCGCTGCCGCAACTCGGCCACCTGCTCAGGCAATAATGCTTTTTTCCGGCCACGGTAGGCCCCACGCTGCTTGGCGAGCGCGATACCTTCACGTTGCCGCTCGCGGATCAAGGCTCGCTCAAATTCGGCGAAAGCTCCCATGACCGACAGCATGAGATTGGCCATCGGAGAGTCTTCGCCGGTGAAAGCCAGACCTTCTTTGACGAACTCCATGCGCACGCCCCGTTGAGTCAGTCCCTGCACGATACGGCGCAGGTCATCAAGGTTGCGTGCCAACCTGTCCATACTGTGCACCACCACGGTGTCGCCTTCACGAACGAAGGCAAGCAGTCTTTCCAACTCAGGCCGCTGGACGTCTTTGCCTGAGGCTTTGTCGGTAAATACCTTGCCGACTTCGATGTGTTCTAGTTGCCGATCCGGGTTCTGGTCGAAGCTGCTGACGCGGACGTAGCCGATGCGTTGGCCTTGCAAGATGTTTCCTCCAAAGGGGTTTGATGTCAGATTGAACTCTATTACCTTTGGTGGAGTATGTCAATAAATAGCAAAACGAACTCTATCCTGACGTTTAACGCAATCCTTCCTGACATCAGGTTAGGGTATATGTCAACCTGACACACCATATCAAGGTCCAAGCATGGTGGGGCCTCTATTGGCATACCATCTGCTTAGCGTACAAAAAATTCCGTTTCGTGAACGGACCCCTATATTCACAACCGACCCACGGTGAGGACGAGAGTGTTGTCACGCCGTCCATCCTTTGCGGCTACGGTAAATCCGTTTCTGCTATGACGATAGTCAGGCTGTTTGCCCCCGGATCAATCTCGTACTTCTTAATGAGGCATTCATGCTCATCCAAAAATATACAGCAGTAAAGCCCACCGGTTTCAGGATTTATAAGCTGATCTAATTCGCGCCAGTGCATGGCATGAGCTCGCATTGAACGATGCTTGTCACGTTTGGCACTGAAGCGGACTGTGACTTTAACTGGCCCGCTGTTTGAGAATAAACATAGATACTCGGGGATCATTGCATTCCCTCCATCAAATTGGTACGCCAGAGTGTACACAATTTTGAAACATCTGCGTCAGTATCACAAGATCGGTTTTAAATGGCAAATCTGCAGGGCGAACTTCCCATAACAGGTTTTGGTGTTCCGTTATTTTTGCTTCTCGTATTTATATACTATACATTACATTAAAAATGCGACCAAATGTGTCGTTTGAAAACCTCGCCAAAACGGGCTCTAAACGTCACGATCTGTCGCACAGGTGGGGTAAAAGAGAGGACTATGGACAACACAATGATTCGCCAATGGACGGAACTGCGCATGATACCCCGCCATCCTCGCCGTCTCGATGCACCAAGCATTCATCGAAAATTGGAAACGATGGGTATTTATGTAACACTACGCACCGTGCAGCGAGACCTGAACGATCTTTGCTCCACCTTTCCTCTCCGTTCGGACCAATTGAAGCCTCAGGGGTGGTGGTTTGAAAAGGGTTTCTCGCTTGAAATTCCCGGCATGGACCCGCATGCGGCTCTGACCTTTAATCTGGTAGAACAATATATGAAGCAACTGTTGCCGCCAGCGACCTTGTCCCATCTCGCACCTTGGTTTGAGACGGCTCGAGGCATTTCTCAAAGCGAAGCGTCTATCGTTTCAAAATGGCAGGACAAAATCCGGGTAATTCCGCACACGCTCAATATGATTCCGGTCCAGATCGATGAGAAAATCCAGGCGGATATCTATGATGGATTGCTCCACGGAAAGCAAATGGAGATCACCTACAGGGCCATCAATCGAGGTCACGAGGCTAAAACGTACACTGTCAATCCCTTGGGGCTCGTTGCTATGGAACAGGTCATCTATCTGGTCTGTACTATAAAGGAGTATAGCGATCCCAGATTCCTGGCCATGCATCGGATAGATAATGCCATTTTACTGGAGCAGTCAGCAATTATTCCGGAAGGGTACGTCATCGACGAATTCATCACCCGCGAGTTCGGCATTCGCGTAGGTCCTAAACCGTTAGAACTTGTCCTGAGGGTCAGAGAGTTGTTAGGTAAATACTTAGTGGAAACACCGTTGGCTCAGGGACAGAAGGTAAGTGATTTGGATGACGGATGGACACGGATCGAAGTCACGGTATCGGATACCGTTCAGTTGCGAACATGGATCATGTCACTTGGAAAAGACGCTGTCGTCAATGGCCCGTCAACACTGCGGAAAGAGATAGGTGCCGAGGCCAGGCAATTGATGGCTCACTATGATTGATCAATGTGGGAGTGTGGTGGATCAGGCCCCTGATAACAGATACCCCGAGGGGCCTTGCTCATGATACATTTTCTCCTCGCACCCGATCAGTCCTCCGCCCTTGCGCTCAAGCGAAAAGTCGCCGAACTGGCACCCGGTTGCGGGGTCATCGCCGGCGGTTGGTTCGAACTGCTAGGGCTAATCCGTAACGCCTTTCTATGTACCCCTGCCAATAACCTCTGGCAGATGCAACTGGAGGCAATCATGTGTTCATCACAAGACTGCTTCTGGAATGCCAGCCTTGAAGCCGTATCCACCGAACGCCCGGCCATTTTCGCTGCTATCGATAAGGCATTGACGATGTTGCTTGAGGCTGCCGGTCCTTTCGGAGATATTCGCAATATAGAGTTTGGACTCCTATCCGATCGGGCAACTCGACACCTGAATGACTTGTCAAATCTGCACCGAGCCATGGGAGAGACGCTTCCGCCACACCTCGAGATAATCGCCCAGGTTCTCCAATGCCCATCGGATCGCCAGCTTCGCCAGATACATGTGTATCAACACCCAGGTTGGCCTGAGTTGGATGCCTGGCAACACGCACTGGTCGAACGTCTCAATCAATCGAGCCCATCAAACCAACGTTACATCGATGTACTAGAACAATCAGTCTTTACCCCTGCCGCATCTGAGCACTCGGCCCTCGGAGTGTTGCAGCGACATCTTTTCAAAACAGCAAAGAAGAGAGTTCGCCAGGATGCAACCCTGCAATGTCTAGCAGTTCGCGATCATCTTCAGGAAGCCGAAATCGCAGCCGGTATGGTGCAACAAGCATTACGTGATACTCCTGAACCACGACCCGCAGATTTTGCACTGCTCTTGCCATCTGACCGGCGCTACAACATCTCGACACGAGAGGTTTTCTCGGTGGCAGGTTTACCCCTCTCGGGATTGAAGGCTGCAAACACCTTGCGCGATATTGGCAGCGAAACGATAGAACACCTATTGCTCTGCATGAACAAACCGGCCCCGGTGTTAGCGCTGACCGCGCTCCTCACCTCTCCGCTCATGCCGTGGGAACCTAGCCGTGGCAGTCAACTTGCCCAGCAGGTCATGCAGGGAAATTTTGGCTTCAAGGAGTGGTCAGGATGCAGTGTGGGAACGCATCTGATCCTGACAGCGCTGCGCAATCCTCCTGAATCATCGGGCGAACTTGCCCGCTTATTAAAATGTATACAACCGCATCTTGATGCAAGCGAGCGTATGGCACTGCACCTTGTCCGGGCAACAGCCGCTCTCAAGCGGGTAGTCGTCATGTTGGACGCATCCGGCTCGGAAATCCCTTGGCACGAACTGCATCCTCTTTGTTTTTCCGAACTGCTGCCGATGCTCATCCCCGTGCTGACCCAAGAGGGTATTGCGATTTTTCATGAAGGAGAAGAGCCTTGGCGGCAGGTGAAACACCTCATCGTGCTTGGCTGCAGCGAAGGTCACTATCCTGCACCAATTGGGCACTCCCCGGTTTTCGGTGAAAACGATCTGCAACAACTTGCTGACCATTTGAATGGTACGAAGCTTACCGCCGCTAGCCATGCGCAACGGTTACGCGAAATTTTCAGGCGACAGCTCTGCTCTGCCTCCGATGCGGTCACATTCCTGATCCCCCGCCGTGATCCACTTGGCAATTCACTGGCCACCTCGTCTGCCATCGCCTTCATCGCCAGTCAACTCCTTGATAAAAATGATCGTCCCTTAGATCAGGCGACTATAATTCTGGAACTTGAAACCGAGCAGGGCCAGGATTCCGCCCGAGGACTTGCCTTGGCGACCGATGTACAGCCATCACCACCTCGCAAACCGATTGCAGTCGACCTCAATTTCCCTGAGGATCTCTTGAAAATCGGTATGCGGGAAGATACCAGTTTGAAACCAGAATCTCCCAGCAGGCTTGAGACCCTTATGGTTTCTCCGTTGGCCTGGTTGTTTGATCGGCTGGGAGTATCAGCCAGAGACTGGGTTCCTGAAGCCCTTGATATCATGACCAAGGGAACGCTGGCACACGAGGTGTTTGAAAACCTCTTCGCTCCCCGGAGACCGCTACCCCCACTCTCTTCGATCCATGCAGAAGTCCCGAGCCTACTGGCCCAGGCTATCCGTAGTCACTGTCCTTTCCTGCAACGGAGTGAATGGATGACGGAACGGCAACAACTGCAACAGGAAATTCTGAGGGCCGCACAACGCTGGGCCGAAATCTTGGCTTCTATCCATGCGGAGGTGCTGGCAACAGAGATTAGTCTCCAGGGATTTCTTGACGATGTACCAATCCATGGCAATGCCGACCTGCTCCTGGCCCTTCCAGGAAAGCGGCTCTATGTGGTGGATTACAAAAAATCGAGCAGCGGTACTCGCTGGCGGCGTATGAGCAGAGGATACGACCATCAAGCGGCCTTGTATCGAACCATGATTCAAACCGGTGGGTTGAAGAAGCCGGGGACGGCTCCCAAGGGGCTGGCTGAACAACTGGCCTCTTACCGAGACACCGGCGAGATAGGAGCGATGTATTTTTTAATGAATGACCAAAACGTGCTGACCGACACCAGAGACTGGCTTCCCAGAGGAATCGGAGGTGTCCAGGAGATGGGAGATGCTATTGCGGATGCGTCCATGCACCTGATTCGAAACCGTTTCACAGAATTACGGGAAGGCAGGATCTTCCTCAACCAGCCTGAAGACGAGGTCGAGTTTAAAAACAATCGGGGTATCACTCCCTATGCCCTGGACAGCAGCCCACTGGTGCGGATGTTTATGAAACAAGACAGTCCAAAGCCTGACGTCAGGGACAAATAATGGAATCTACGACCCTGCAAAATCAGCCAACGCTACCGTTGCTCACCATCGTCCCAGCCGGAGCAGGTTCCGGCAAGACCCATTACATTCAGGAAACGTTGACCAGATGGATCCAGGAGCAAAGGATCGCTCCTGAAAAAATTGTAGCTGTCACCTTTACCGAAGCTGCTGCATCCGAACTGCGTGGACGCATCCGGGCTGGTATGGTCAACGCCGGGCTCATCGAACAGGCGTATCTCCTGGATCAGGCATATATATCTACCATTCATGGCTTCGGCCTGCGCTTGATCACCGAGTTTGCCTTCGATGGAGGTGTTTCTCCTAGCCCCCGCCTATTGAACGACGATGAACAGGATCTTTTAATAGGGCATGCCTTAGCTCGCTCCGCCGCCGGTCACCATATCATGTCCAATCTCGACCGGTTCGGTTATCGCAACAGCGTCGGTGCCAATATGATCAGTGTCGAGGATTCCTTTCGCAACCTATTGCAGGGGCTTCTCGCGACTCTACGAGCCATCGGCAAAGAAACAGGTGGGGACAGCCTTCATCCCGGAGTCGAACGGCAAATCAGACAACTGTACGGCCCCACCTTGCTTGCCGACCATCTAAAGAAGAAACTGCTGGAAGCGATCCAGGCGCTTCTGCAGAGCTTCCCAATGGATATTTCATCTCAATGCAAGGTGAGTGAAACAATCCAAAAAGAACTGAAGAACAACTTTTACGATATCAAACGGGCCGAAAAAGAGACACTGTTGGATTCGGACTGGCAGTTGTGGAAACGGTTAGGCAATCTGAAAACCTATAAACGCGGCTCCAAACTACCTCTTGGGTATGATGACCTGGCCAGCGAAGTGATTGATGCGGCTCAGGCTCTGCCAAAACACCCCGGACCGCTGGCCGATGCCCTGGAGCATACGAATCTGCTACTGGCCGCTGCCATAGAATCCCTGCAGAGCTACCACGATGACAAGCAGAAACGAGGCCTGCTGGACTTCACGGACATGCTCGCCAATGCCCGTCAACTCTTGCTCGGTCCTTCACAAACACTGGCTGCCTTGCGTGAACGGGTCGACTGCCTGGTGGTGGATGAGTTTCAGGATACCAATCCGCTGCAGTTTTCACTGCTCTGGGCGCTGACCCGGCAGGGAGTGCCCACCATTGTTGTGGGAGACCTAAAACAGGCCATTATGGGATTCCAGAATGCCGATGCCCGGCTGATGGATGCGCTCTGCCGCCAACATTCCACATCGACATCACCCCTGACTGGAAACTGGCGTTCGTCCCGGCCACTGATGGGGTGGATCAATGCCATGGGAAAAGGACTCTTTGGTTCTGATTACACAGCGTTGACGCCCATGGCAAAGTTTACCAGCCAGCTGTCGCCTCTCGAGGTGATCGACATCCGGGCATCAACCAAACTGGATGTTCTGGCCTCCCATGTGGCGGGCCGTATCCATTCCTTGCTGAACGATGACAGTCAGCAGGTTTACGACAAGTCGCTCGGTGTCAGTCGTCGAATCAAAGGCGGGGATATTGCCATCATCTGCCCCACGAACACTCGCTTGCAGTATTATGCCACCCGTCTTCGAACCATGGGGATCTCTTGTCGTCTACAGGAAGCAGGGTGGTCACTCTCGCCGATCGTCCGCTTGGCGATCTATGCCTTGTCCTACATTGCCGATCCGGACGACCTCCACGCTGCCCTCTATCTGGCGGTCACCGAACTGGGAAGTCATACCCTGGAAACGGCTCTGACCGAATTGGTTGCAGGCCGACCGCTCCACGATCCGAAAACCCTAGACAAGCTAAATTGCCTGACCCCACAGGGCGTCGACCAAAATACAGGCGAGGTCTTGGCCGCAATCATCGCTGCCCTTGATCTGTACGGTGTCATTGCCCGATGGCCTGATGCCGAGCAGGCAAGGGCCAATTTGCTGCGACTGCAGGAAGAGTGTCTTGCATACGAGATGGCCAACCGCGAAACTCTTGCTTGCGGAGGGTATTACGGTACGGGAGTAAAGAGTTTCTTGGCCTGGTTGCAAGGCAAGATCGAGCGAGATGACCAACAACCACCACCTACGGTCCTAGATGAGCATGCTGTGCAGTTAACGACCTGGCACCGTTCAAAGGGCAAGGAATGGCCGATCGTGCTGGTCTGCGGCTTGGATGACAATAATGCCCCACGCTTGCCGACCACCAGAGTGTTGTATGAAGATTTCAGCGATCTTGGAACCATTCTCGACAATGTACATGTGGAGATATTTCCGAACTTCGACGCTTCTGCGACCAAACAGAATTTTCTCGACGAGTTGGCGCAAGAAGCAGAGGAGAGCGCGATTCGTCTCCTTTATGTAGCCATGACCCGGGCCAGGGAAAAGCTGATCCTGGAATGGCCAAGCCATCAAGGTGTTAAGGAGTTAAAGCAAACCTCTTATTGGCAGTTGTTTGTCGATAAAACATCTGCCAACTTGACAGACACGACAATGGCCTTGGGTGGGGAGAGATTTCCTTGCCGGGTACAGGCAGTCGATAAAGAAGCCTGTGAGATCGATGTGCCGACAGATGAGCAAGTTTTGTCACCCATAGGCAGAAGAGCGATCGTTTCTGGATATGTGATGGAGAATCTGACACCAGAATGCCGGACCCCTTCGTCTCTTCATGGCAGCAAGGTCAAAATTCCTCCTTTGCGGAATATCCAGTACGCCGAACCGCTCACGGTCATGCAGGGATTGTCACCTCTGGAACGTGGCACTCTGCTCCACCGTTGTTTTGAAATTCTGTTCCAAATACCGGATGGGGGGGATCAGCTCGCTTTAGTGCTGGGAGACGCCGTTACTTCTGAAGACGTCAATAGTATCACGAAAGTTGTCAACACGCTCAGGTGTTATCTTCAGAACACGTTTGCACCATTAACGTATATGTGCGAGGAACCGTTTGTCTGGATGGATGTTCAAGGGACGGTAATCTCGGGTAGTATCGACTTGCTGATAGAGACCAAGGACGGTTTTTGGGTTGTGGATCATAAGTCAGACCAAGTCAAAGAAAATGATCTTCCAACTTTGATTGCCTGGTATTATCCACAACTACAGGCATATTGCGAAGCACTTGTTACACTGTATCCCAACAAACCAGTTCTAGGTATTATGATCAACTGGTCAGTGCTTGGAAAATTGACGATTATCAGATTATCGACAGTATCGTTGGTTTTCAAGGCTCCTCACATCACACAACTCTGTACCTGAGTTGGGGGCTTCGGTAAGTTGTCCATACAGTGTAGATGTCATCTATTTTAACTGTCAGCCATTACGACTAGCCCCCATAAACGGGAGCATTGAGAAAAATAATCAACTCCAACGCCCTTAAGGGCGAGACGTTATAACCAATCTTCTTTTGAACCGATTCGTGGAAATTTGGAAACTCTTGTTTCGTGGCAAGATCTTTCAGCAATGCCACATATTGCTTATATCTCTCAACGCTATTTACACGATAGTGATGCGGCCGATTTTCGTGGACAAAGGAATAAACCTTAGAGTCCCAGATAGGGAAGTGATTTGGCGCAACGAAATGCAGGAGTTTAGATGCACCCACTAGAGAGTTATTGACAAGCGCTGCGAGCGCTTCAATTTCGTTGTTGGGAAGTTCGCTACCTTTTTTTGCTTTATTAAGTGTCAGCGCTGCTACATCAAGGCCGATTCTGCCTCGCTCAGGATACAACTCCAGAATAGTTGGCATCCATCCGTAAACCATATGGGCCCCGCAAACTACGTCTCCTGCTTCGAGCGATGACTTAGATGAGAAATATTCGAGTAAATACGGATAAGAGATGACATATGAGTCATCCTTGAGTATTTGGGTTGCTGGTTCAAGAGCAAATATGTCACGCATTAATATCCTCTTCGAGACTGTTATAAGTGAAAATGCACCAGTGAAATTCTTTATATTTCATTTTGTAAATTTGCAGTCAATTAAAGATATTGATATGTCACCAGACGCATAAAGATCGCTAACAAAAGCTTCGTAACCAATATTTATTGATTGATACTCTAAAGACATATTAATAATTGATATTTTATTAGTTAATTTATTATATTCAACATCTTGATTTTCAGTCGTAGTAATCCATATTCCAATTTTTCCAATATGATCTGTAAACTCTTCCCTGCTTAACATATTATATAATGCATAAAATTTAGTTAATGAAACTTCGTTTTCAAGTTCAAAGTCTCCTGAATCTAAATATATAGCAGATTGTATCAACTGGGGTCGCTTCAGGAAACGGATTACAAAGTACGGTGGCGCATTAAATATCATATAAATTTGAATAGTTATCAGTACCCTTGGGCCAGCTTTTTTTGATATCAGAGTTTGAATTTAGACAGTCCTTTAACCCGTTGTATTTATAAATTAATATTTCCTTAACGTACCTCTACGATCCGTTTCCTGAAGCGACCCCTTTGTGGACGATGAGCAGACCGACGTGAACCTGGTGCGCTTTACGAAACGTTCTCGCCAGAAAAGGCCAAGGCGTTATGGGATCGTTTCGAATTTGTCTATACCCCGAAGCACGGAAGTTGGCTGAACATGGCTGAGATTGACCTGAACGTTCTCACAGGCCAAAGTGAACGGGCAATTAACCGCGAAGGATGCGCGGATAAAATTGTCACGCCTGTATCCGACATTAGAGTGTTGACGAGACACTAGCCACAATTTTGATAACGAAAAGGGTAAATAGTGGCACAAACTCGGTAAACCCGCTCTCACTTCTGTAGCGGTGTCATCTGTTGGTAGTTTCCATTGAGATATTTGTTAGGATCATGGGTCGGATCGTTGGTGTTTACAAAATTTCCGGATCCGTCGGCCCAGTGATAATTGTAGTTAGAAGAAAGGTCGGAAACAACGCCGTGCTGATCCTGCATGTGTTCAGTGCCCCGCAGGTATTGGTGAAAATCGTCCGTTTGTTTATCAAATTCGGCGTTAGAATCGGCGCTGAACGATGAGCGGGCCGCATTCTGCTGGGCGCGATTCTGGGCGCGGTTAGCTTCACTCCTGTGTATAAAGGCGTCATTCTGTGCGGATATGGCTTTGCTGCGGACTCCTGCCGCCTTGATGCCAGCATAGGTTTGAGCCAAGGACCGATTGAAATTGTCTTGTTGCATCTTTTTAACCTCTCCGACCCTGGTTAGCCAGGCAGGATTAAACTCAATCGAGGTGGCGATAAATCCGAGAAGAGGCCGCGCCGACTCCAACTTGCCCGATTTTGCCCCCATGCTATGCGCCATGACAAGCACGCGATGGTACTCTGTTAACCGGAGTGGGCCATTGTTCGACGGAATCGCATCTCCTGCAGGCATATAGCCGTAGAACTCTTCGTCCACCCGATTGCCATCGAGTTCATATGTCACTCGCATGCAGATCCCTTCGCCTGGTCGAAACCCATGAGAGAACATATACGAGAACGCTCGGGGAAATGCCTTTGGCATGTCCACAGCCCGGGATCCCACAATACGAAGATTTTTTGCTTTGTTGCGATTGGGCCCGATCACATAACGCACCATCGCTTCGGGCAGCGTGATGTTGGGATGATTAATTCCGCCGGCCGAATTCGTAGACTGGCGGGGCTGCGGAGAAAGCCACACAAAAAACGCGCTTGGGAAAAACTCAATCCAGCTTTCGCCGTCCGGCGCCTCCACGCGCGAGCGGGCTTTCACCGGGAGGTATGTATCGTTGTAATTCCAGTCCACACGACTGATGGCTTTCCAATCCTGCGGCACAGCCAAACGGCTTACCGCCAGTCCGCCTTGCTTGGTATCAATCACTTCGTACGAGCGAAATTTAATTTTTGTTTCAGCAGGAATATTTTCTTTCGCCTGGTCAGCATTAGCAGCCTGTGAGGCATGGCCGCAAAACGTAATGCAAAGAACAAATATAACCAGCCAGCAGGACAATTGCCTTGCCTGAATTGCTTTACCTATCATCATGATGGCCTCCTCTAAAAATGTTTAGGGTATTAAATCTTGGCATCTCGTCCGTGCTGAAAAACTTGCCACACAAGCGTCTCAAGTAGCTAGTCCAGGAATGGACATCACGGTGATCGCCTCTGCAGGCTGTGGAGAGACTCAAAACCGTCCTGCCTGAATTCCGAGACAGTGGGCCAGGCTCAAGGGAGCAAGATTAAAAGCAAAAAAGGGTAATTTTCAAACTGGTGATGAATCCGCCATAGCTGGTGACAATCTTTCCAGTTTGCAATCATAGACCCCTATACTTAACGACACCAGAATAAAATTAGCTAAAACAGAGACCAGCTCTAAATCCCTTAGCGTACGTTTTCGTTCCATTGGACTTCAAACCCCATTAAGGGGCGAGATCTAAAATGAGTTAGAGGTAACAGTAGCTTTCATGTATGATAAAGGACGTTATCATACACGAAACGGAACAGCTAGAGGAGGTGAAATGTCACAGGTAATAGTGATGAGAGGGGATGGGAGTGAGGGGGTGCTGCCAGCGCTCTTTGCTCCAGATGCGAAGACGGCGGAACGGGTGATCGAATTTTTCACTGCGTGCATTCGAAACCCTAACACCCGTAAGGCGTATGCGCGGTCGACGGGCAGATTCGCGACGTGGTGCGCGGACCAAGGGATTGGTGCGTTGGGTCAGATACGGCCCGTCCATGTGGCGACGTACATTGAAGGATTGCAGGAAACGATGGCGGCCCCCTCGGTCAAGCTGCAGCTCGCCGCGCTCCGCATGCTCTTTAACTGGTTGGTCGTCAGCCAAGTGATTCCGACCAACCCGGCCCATGCGGTCCGGGGGCCGAAACATGTGGTGAAAAAAGGCAAGACCTCCGTGCTCTCGGCGGAAGAGGCCCGCGTGTTGCTCGATTCCATCGGAATCGACTCGCTGATCGGCCTACGGGATCGTGCCCTCATCGGCCTCATGGTCTATACCTTCGCGCGCGTGGGCGCAGTCATCAAGATGCGCGGCGATGATGTGTATGTCCAGGGACGCCGCACTTGGGTGCGGTTGCACGAAAAAGGGGGCAAGCGACACGAAATGCCCTGTCACCATAATCTTGAGCACTACATTGAAGCCTACATCGGGGGGGCGGGGATTGATGATGCAAAAGGATATCTTTTCCGCACGGTACGCGGGCGCAGCAACCAGCTTTCCGATAGCGCTATGTACCAAGCGGATGTGTACCGCATGGTCAGCCGTCGCGCCGAGGATGCCGGTATTCGTACCCAAATATGCTGTCACAGCTTTCGTGCTACCGGGATCACGGAATACTTGCGCAATGGTGGTAAACTTGAAGTGGCGCAACAGATGGCAAATCATGAATCCGCTCGTACCACCGGTCTCTATGACCGGCGCAACGATCAGATCTCACTCGATGAGGTCGAGCGGATTCTGATTTGAAGATGGGTGAAATTAGAGAGAAAAGTTTATTTCACCGAATCAGTCAGTTTGGTGCCGGCTTTGAATTTGATGACCTTCTTGGCTGGTATATTGATGGTTTCGCCTGACTGAGGATTGCGTCCTTCACGAGCGGCTCGTTCAGATACAGAAAAGGTGCCAAAGCCGATCAACGTCACCTTGTCGCCTGCTGCCATAGCATCGGCAATTGTACCAAAAATACTGGCGAGCACCTGTTCGGCGACAGCTTTGCCCAATCCACATTCCTTGACCACTTTTTCCACCAACTCGCCTTTGTTCATACGTCCTCCTACTTGAAATTGGGGTTTTTCGGAAACATCTTTATTCTCGATGAGAATACCATGCTTAGTCATGTGTCGTCCTGATTCACGCGTTCAGTTTTTGTAGTGACAGTCGATAGCTTGATCCCTATGGCGCACCCTGCCCCAAACAAAAAGTCAATATAGCCATATTGCCGGTTCGTGCAAGGCACCTTTAAGGATCAGCAGGTCATTGGTGCTGCGGTAAATATAATCGACGCATTCTGTGCGGATAATAAGGTCTATATTCACCGCATGTGTGGGGAATGCCTTGGTTCAGCAAGTAAAATGCTTACCCTTGAGGGTTGATTAATACCATTCAATATTATATAATATTAGAAAAGCACTCAAGGAGGTGTTCCTATGCAGAAGAATACAAGCATCACGCTCGGCGCACATTATGAAAAATTTATCGCTCAACAGGTCGCGCAAGGGCGGTTTGGCACAACAAGCGAAGCTATCAGAGCGGGATTAAGACTCTTGGAAGAACGGGAAATGAAAGTGGCCGCGCTTCGACGCGCTCTTGTGGAAGGAGAAGAAAGCGGCACCACCGAGTATTCCCTAAAAGGATTGATTGATGCGCTTGATCATGAAGGGCTCGCTTAAATGCCCGCCTTCACCCTCACCAAGAAGGCCTTGTCCGATTTAATTGAGATTGGCCGGTATACCAAAAAGCGTTGGGGAACCGAGCAGCGTAACACTTACCTCACCATGCTCGATAATTGTTTCCAACAGCTGGCCATTGATCCCCTCAAGGGAAGAGATTGTAGCGAAATTCGTAGCGGCTACCGGAAAATGAATGCCGGTAGCCATGTCGTTTTTTATCGTCAGAGTCGAAACGATGAAATAGAGATCGTCCGTATTCTTCACGGGCGTATGGATTTTGAAGCAAGGCTTCCCTCGGGTCAAAATTAACCGCCTTTAAAAGATCTGGTTTGTAACCTCTTCCTGCCTCATCCCCATTCTGGGGTCTTAAAATTGAGGGTTCGAGCGTTCTTCGCAATGGCGCGTTTGGTTTGACCAGAAGCTCCGGAAGGGAAGTTGACTTGAATTTCTACCGTTACTTTGACCTCTGCGGTGGGGTCTGCTGCGAGCACACTGATTATTCCCCCACCACTTCAACCATGCGCATTTTGGCAGTGGAAGCACTGATGACTACGTTGCCGTGGAAGTTCTCGAACTTTGGTTTCAGTTCTATCGGGTTGATGGGGTTGGGAAGCATTGGTGCGGGCCGTGTTGGGCCTGGAGGAATCGGCCCTGGCAGCGTTGGTCCCGGTGGAACGACGGACTCCTCCATGTTTTGAGCCGAATTATTTTCGAAGAACGCCACGAAGGAGGCGTTTGAAAAAATGACAAACAGCTTTGAAACCTTTTACTGATGGGCTTCTATGAATAAAACGGGGACAATTGACACCGTTTCAGGGGCCATTATCACCGATTATTATAATTCATCTATTGATACCTTAATTTCAGGCTGGTCTTTTCTTGCCTCAACAATAGCGCGCAACTCAACATCTTCAGCTTTCATTTGGTATCGAGGGCGCTCCGAGTACCAGACATCAAATTCCGGCCCAATTCTCCAGCGCTTCACATCTTCTCGTGCATCGAGCCACGCGGTAACTTTCATCATCTTTGCATCAGTATCGCCAGAGCGAGGGCCAAGCTCAACGACTACGTCCAAAATGTCTTCCTTGCCACCACCGCCACAAAAACATCCATTTGACTCGATGGCTTCCTCGATGAAGGCGTCAAAAAAATCATCGAACCCGTCTTTCTTGTTGCGTAGGATAACAAGTTGCCTCCCCCACTCAGCAAACTCACCAGTATGTTTTTTCTTACGAAGTCGCTTTTTTTTCATCTTTTAGAGCAGCTTCAAGCTGAAGCCTGCCATATGATTCTTCATCGTTTTTTGATGACCATTCTGAAAGTGTACCTTCCAGGGCAAACGCAAACTCAAAATCAATTAAAGTTGGCTTTTCGACATCTTCTTTTCTCCTCTTTTATTTATATCCGCCCGAAGGAACTTCTCGCACCGGCGAGAAGATATCAATGGCTTCCGTTTCCCCGACGGGAACAAACTTGTGCATGACATTAGAAGGTACAAAATATCCTTCACCCGCCTTGAGCAGTTGCGTTTCATCCCCAATCGTCACCCAAAAGGCGCCTTTGATGATGTAGCCAAACTGCTCTTCTGGGTGCTGATGGCGAGGCAGTTCAGCGCCATCAGCAAAATTCCAATGCACCGCGCTGATATTTTCAGCGTGCCCCAGCCTGCGAAGCAGGATGCCCGGGGCAAAATCCTCTACCTTCATATTTTCGAGGTGACAGAACATAATCTGATCCTTTCCGGCGGGCGGGTTAAACCACACCCCGCCGCCTGAGCAGACGGGTGGTCTCGTCCATTTCGTACTTCATCAAATTAATGAGCTTATCGTTCGGCAAAAAAGACTGCATATGCGCCACTAAAACCGCTTTGTCGGTTTCGGTCAATGTATCGCCCTGGCCTAACATCGATTGAAGGGTGGCCAGGAATGCATGGATGTAGGCTTCCTGCCAGTAGATCATTTCTATGCCGCATTCATCGCCGTGCGCCGGATGGAAAACAGTCCTGTGATCATTTTGGTTCAGCAAGGTATTCAGGGCTGTTAGCCAGTTGGGAGCATGCCCATCGCGTAAATAACAATGAGTGTGGTTGTAAATCAGATCGCCCAGGAAGATGTGTTTGACACCTCCCGTTTCCACCGTCCAGGAAGAATCGGCATCCGATTCACACGGGCCAAAATCTTGGACTTGGAAGGCAACCCCATCCAATCTGACCGTTTCATCGTTCTGGACGACCCGGTTGGGGAACACCCGGGTTGTTGGCAAATCATCCCCGTAATTACGTCTCAGCAGCCCCTCGAACTTTTCCTTATCCTGATATTTTGCAAAATCGATCACCCCTTGCGTCGCAAAGACCGGCACGTCCAACCCCTGGATGATTTCACCCACACCCACGTAGTGGTCCGGATGACCATGCGTGAGTAAAACTGCCAGAATCGGTTTACTAATCTGGTTGTCGACTATGCCGCGGATCTCTCGGCTGGTTGATACGGCAGTTGCGCCATCGATCACAACCACCCCATGTTCCGTTTCAACCAGGAACACGTTGACCGTCAGATAGCGGGGCGTCGTATATTTATGAATAACAGGTTGGAATGGTGCCATGCCAGCTCCTTCAGCTTGCCATTTCAAGGATTTTTGCAACATCATCTTCCTTCAATTCAAGCAGTGAAAACAAGGGACCAAACCGAACAGCTTGTTTGGCAGCCCTGGGAAGGATAGATAAATCGACCCCGGCATCTTTCAATGTGAGCGGCAGGCCAAGAGAAGCCCAATAGCTGGCTGTCTTTTCAATGGCGGCCGCGCCAACCGACCGGGCAGAATGTCCATTGCGGGTAAGTCCCCACACTCTTTCCCCATACTGTGCAAATTTTTCAGGGATAACTTCCATCACGTATTTCATCCAGGCCAGATAAACAATGACCATCCCCATTCCATGGTTCAGGTCTACGGCTGCCGATATCTCATGTTCGATCATATGCGCAGCCCATCCCCCAGCAGCTCCCACCATGCTCTGGTCGCTGCAGGCCCAGGCCGCGATATACAGCAGGTAAGTCTGGGCAGCCGTATCTTCAGGGTTCGCCTGCACCCGCAGCCCAGACTCAATGACTGTCTTCAGTTCGGCTTCTTTGTAACGGTCAAGGATATCTGTGTCGGTAGTCAGGGTGAAATACTGCTCAAAAATGTGGGTCATAATATCGGCTGTTCCGCAAGCCAGTTCACGTTTGCCCAGGCTGTACACCTGGGTCGGGTCGTGAATGGAAAACTTGGGATACAAGATTTTATTGATGACCATCAATTTCTCTTTGGTTTCAGAATTGCTGGTGACCGATGTGTAATCAAAATCAGAACCGGTTCCCGGTTTGGTCATGACCACCCCAAATGGGAGTGCGTCGGTAATGATATGCGGGTAAGCTCGTGGGAGACCGCCGTGCATCTTGTGATGGAAATCTTCAAAGGCATCCCAGATGTCAAAGTTGGATTTAGCCCCTGCTGCAATGGCTTTGACCGTGTCGCTGACGCTGCCGCCGCCGATCCCCAGCACAAATTCGATATTTTCATTCCGGCAAATTTCGATCCCTTTTCGCACCAGCTCGATGCGCGGATTAGGGTGAACCCCTTCCAGCTCGAACCATTGAATGCCAGCTTTATTAAATTGATCGATGACCTGCTGGTACACCCCCGACTGTTTCAAATGGCTTTGACCATAAACAAACAAGATCTTCTTGCCATACGGCAGGATCTCTTCGGCGACCTGGTCCAATTTTCCCGGGCCGTAAATTAACTTAACTGGATTGTAATAAGCATAACTTTCCATAATAATCCTCCAAACAATAAAAGGATGCCTGCGTTACATCGGATCGAAGGTACCCACTTCATAGGTGCAGATGGTGGGGCCGGCAGCCGGGTTCTCCTTGCGGACGATCCAATGCTGGCGGACGTAGGATCCCTGCCATTTGCTGGTGGCCTCGGGGGCAGTCCAGGTGCGCGCCTGCCAGTTGACGATCAAGTTTACTTCTGCCTGATCACCGTCCAGTTCAATGTCCAGGTATTTCACATCATGAACCTGGTCAAAAAACAGGTTGGTTACCGTCTGGTACCATTTCTTGAAATCGGTATGGCTTCTCAGCGTTTCTTCAGGGAATTTCATCTGCAGGTCATTGGGGCTCAACATTTCCAGCATTTCTTCTACCGGAACCTTAACTGTGATTTTACGGAACCAGGTGTAAACCAGGTTTTGAACTTCGTGGCGAGTCAGCTTGGAACCCATTAAAACTCCTTTATGAATGATCCCGGCTTATGCGCCAGGGACATGGTTAGAGACCACCAGGTCGATCAGGAACGGGCCTGGATGGGCCAGAGCCTGTTGAATGGCTGGCCCAACCTGCTCAGGCCGGTCGACCCGCACTCCAGGCACCCCCATCGACTGGGCCAGGGCGACAAAATCGATCACCGGGCTGGCCAGGTCAAAGGGATCCGGGAAATCATGCGGGGCAATCTGGTTATCTTTCCAATACTGCAAGATATTCAGTTTCAGCAGCATATAGCTCTGGTTATTGCAGATAACGAACTTAGCACCAATATGATGATGAGCCGCGGTCCACAGCGCCTGGATGGTGTACATACTTCCGCCATCACCGCTGAAGCCAATGACCGTTTTTTCTGGGAAAGCCAGCTTCAGGCCAACCGCGCCGGGGATACCCACCCCCAGTGAACCACCGCGCGTCTGGAAAAAAGTGCCAGGCTGCGTGGGCGTTAAATAGCGGGTAAGCTCTGGAGACAGGGTCAGGGCTTCGTCAAAGATCACCGTGTCGGCTGGAACAGCTTGAGCGAGTTCCTCCATAAACCGCGCGGCATGCAGGGGTAATGTATCCCGCACCAGGCGATCTGCCGCCTTCTGAGATTGAATTTTTTGCGATTTGGCTGCACCTATCGCTTCACCGCGCTGTTCGGCAGCCTTGCGCTGTTCCACTGTCATCCGGGCATCCAGAATCTGGGCCGGCCTGGCGAAGGTCAGCTTGGGATCAGCCACGACGCCCAGGTCAACCGGGTGGTTCTTGGCGATCTCATTAGGATTGAGATCAACGTGGATCACCCTGGCGTTTGCAGCAAAAATGCTGCCCAACTCAGGGAATACTTCAGGCACCATATAGGTTCCACAGACCAGGTTCACATCCCCCTTCGATGTAACCGGCAGACTGCTAAGACCAAACATGTGACCCGTCTGCCCCTGGTATAAGGGATGATCAAACCGAATATTCAACTCCCCCGCATCCACGCCCCATACTTCGGCCCCCAGCATTTCAGCCACCCGGGTCACCTCGGCTTGCGCATTCGAGTAAGCTACACCATCGCCGATGAACAGCATCGGTTTTTGCGCGCTGGCTAACCAGTCAGCCGCCTGGTCAAAAAAAGATTCGTCCGGGAGAACCCTGGTCGAGACGCAGGAGGTCGGGTGAACTTCTTCAACTGCCAATGCATCCAGCACATCAGCCGGGAGGCAAATATAAACCGGCCCCATGGGCGGGGTTCCGGCAATCTTAATCGCCCGCCGCACGGTGCGCAGAAGTGAAGCCGGGTCGGTCACCATGGTGGCCCATTTGGTGACAGGCCGGGCCATTCCAACCAGGTCGCCAAACATTTGCGCCTCCATCGGCAGGTATTTCAAACCTGCATCCCCACCGATGACAACCAGGGGGGCATGCCCGCGGTTTGCCTGGTAGAGAGCGCCAATCGTATTGCCTAATCCGGGAGTACTGTGGATCTGCACCAGGGTTGGCTTTTGCACCGCGCGGGCGTAGCCTTCTGCGGTCATCAAGGCAACCGATTCCTGCAGAGTCAGGATATATTTCATCTCAGGGTAGGCAGCCAGGGCATCCAGGAATCCCTGTTCGACCGTGCCGGGGTTGCCAAACATGATATTCAGCCCATCCGCCAGGAATTGCTCAATGATAGCAAACCTGCCGGTTCTTTCGGCCACCGCCGGGGCTGTCCCAGAGGCAGATATCTTCTGTAAATTACCAGCCATAGCGCTGTAAACCGTTTTCCAAAACTTGCACAACCAGCTCCCCTACCAGATGAGAATCCTGGGTCGATCTGCCGGTCAAGAAGGGGTAATCAAGGATGGTGGACAAGGTCCGTCCGACGCCGCCATGATACTGCCCGTCGGGTCCAACGGCATCCCGCAAGATCAGTTCCAGCGGGTAAGGAGCCGGTCCAATATTGATATACGTATTGAGAAAACCGGTTCCATCTTTGTAGTAATATTCCAGCGCGTGACCGGTGACATGCTTCCCCCAAATAATGCTCTTCCGGTCGACCCAATCTCGAGCAAATGCCAGGCAGGCAACCCCGTAGCACTCCGCCGCGATCAACTTCCCGGCAGCCAGAAAACCTAATATGACATCGTGTAAGCGTTGGTTGTTGACCATGTCAAGAATTGGACCGCTCCCTCCAACCAGGAGCAGCGAATCATACTTCTCCAGGTCCTTCCAACATTGGTTGCGTGCGGTGTAATAGGCTTCAAGTTCCTTACCATAATTAGGGGCATTGAAAAAGGGCCGCTCTGGGAACCAATTTGACAAATTGATGGGATTATCCAACCGGGAGGATTCATCAACTTTTCGGGTAAGGTCTGCATAATATTCACTGGTCACCACCTTATGCAAAGGTGGATCAAAAAAACCTGCCTGCATACTGGGAGGCAGAGCATGAGGTCGTTTTCCTTTATTCGTCATAAAATCAACGCCATAGCCTTTCTGATCCAGCACCTCGAGGGGTCCTACCAGCTCTTCTCCCCAATAGCCCCACTCAGAAAGTACAGTTAATACTCTCTTCATTTTGATTTTCCCTTCTTTAATAAGTTATGAACTTGTAAAAACCTCAAATTTCCAGCCAAATGATACCCAACCCAACAGGCTGCCAAATTCCTATCCAGCCCCTTTGAAGACCATTTGTATACAAATATTATCATATTGGTCGTATTTAATCAATTAATAGTTAGATTAACGTTTTTTAATCTTTCCCTCTTTCTATATTATTTCAATCCCGGGCAGAGGGCTAAGTGTGCTTTGTGATAGACTCCTGTTTCATGCTTCTGCCATTGGCTTACACCTGAAGCGCGAAGTGCCTGGTATCAGGCAAATCACTTAATGCAAGTGAAGAAGAGTACAGGTTGTCGTTCAAATATGCCTTTAAGAACGCTATAATAGATTCATGAATTGAAGGCTTTTTTATTGAGGAGAGTCCAATTGTCTACACTCACAAATATCGATGGAAAAACTACCATTAGAAGTATCCGGTTTACACAACCGCGCGATTTCCGAAAAGTGCTCAACGAGCGGGTCAACGCCTATCTCCGTGACAACGGAATCCCGGCGCGCGATATTCCCGCCATGTACCTGAAAACGGCAATTGTCTTGGCCTGGTGGTTGGGTACCTACTTGCTATTGCTGCTCGGGCATTTCTCGCCGCTCGTTAATATCATCCTTTGCATTGTGTGGGCGATGGCCATCGCCTCAGTCGGCTTCAACGTCATGCACGATGCCAACCATGGAGGATATTCTGATCATGCGCGTGTCAATAAGCTGGTCAGCCTCAGCGCTGAGATGCTGGGGATGAGTGGGTTTCGTTGGCGCGTCAAACACAATATATGGCATCACACCTACACCAACATCGCCGGCTTTGACGATGACGTCGAGACGTATGGCTTGTTGAGACTCACCCCGCGTGCCCCCTGGAGACCATTATTTAAAATCCAGGCCTGGTACTTCCCAATCGTATACAGCTTCATCGGCTTCGATTTCATCGTGCGCGATTTCATGATGGTGGTCGCCGGCAAATCTGACGCAAACCATGTTTACCCAAAGATGACCCCAGCCGATAAATTTATTTTCTGGGCTGGCAAGCTGTTTTACTTCGTGATCATGCTTGCGCTTCCAGCGCTGGTCTTCCCTTGGTGGCAGATTGTGATTGGATTCATGATCGTAATGCTGACGGTCGGCCTGGTGATGGGGGTGGTCTTTCAGTTGGCGCACATCAGCGGCGACGACGCCTTTCCAGAACCGGTTGGAAATCCGCCGCACATCGATGATGATTGGGCTGTGCTGCAGGTCGAGACCACAGCAGACTTTGCCCCTCACAACCAGGTGCTGAGCTGGTATATCGGCGGGCTGAATTTCCAGATCGAGCACCACCTGCTGCCGCACATTTGCCACCTGAATTACCCGCGCCTTGCACCCATTGTGCAGTCAACCTGCGCGGAATTCAACATCCCCTACCACTGCTACCCCACCTGGCGTAAGGCTTTCTCCAGCCACTGGCATGAGCTGCGTTTCCTCGGGCGTAAAGCCTGATTGCCCCACAGTCTTAAAATAAAAATGGCAACCGGAGATTTAACTTCATGGAAAAATTCGATGGTCTCGGGATGAACCCCGGCAACCTATGGCGTCTATCTTCCGCCAGAACTCGCTCAATCAGCCCGGAGAATTTCACCGGCGAGAAAGGCAAAGGCGGAATGGCTGTAACGGGCACCGGGGCTGACTGCGCCAGGGGACTGGGACAAGGATGGAAAATATCCCCCAGTGTCAACATTTCGGCCGGTTATACCTTTACCATCGCCGAAATCGAAGGGCCAGGAGCGATCCAGAGCTTGTGGTTTGGCGGCACGGCTGCCCGCGACCACAGCCGTCTGGCAATCTTGCGCATCTACTGGGATGGACAGGAGCAGCCATCCGTTGAGTGTCCGCTGGGTGATTTCTTTGCTGCGGGTTGGGAAGGGTTTGCCCAGGTAAACTCGATCATGGTGGCGACCAATCCCAACCGCGGCATGAATTGTTTTTGGGAAATGCCTTTCCGTCAGCACTGCCGCATCACTTTGGAAAATCGCCATTCTCGGGAAGTGTCTCTCTATTATCAGGTGAATTACAGCCTGACCGATGTACCACAGGATGCAGCCTATTTCCATGCCCAGTTCCCGCGCGTCAACCCGCTTCCTTACCGCCAGGTTTACACCATCCTGGATGGCGTGCACGGCATGGGGCAGTATGTGGGCACTTATCTGGCGGTCGGATCCAATAATCGTGGCTGGTGGGGAGAAGGTGAAATTAAATTTTACCTGGACGGCGACCTGGAATTCCCGACCATTTGCGGCACAGGGACCGAAGATTATTTTGGCGGTTCTTACAATTGGGATGTCAACGGCCAGTACACCACCTACTCCA